>Ga0193752_1003185_pt1 | contig 11490 bp, 12 predicted proteins | sample H1c1metaG_FD_144924 | JGI IMG/M metagenome (GOLD analysis project Ga0193752, IMG submission 144924) | Soil microbial communities from a riparian zone of the East river system, Colorado, United States - H1c1 | ecosystem: Environmental > Terrestrial > Soil > Riparian zone | place: USA: East River... | reverse complement strand
CGGTGATATATAAGGACTGGTCTGCAGCTTCGATAAATTTTGATGGTAAGGCAGGTAAAACCTTTAAAATATCTTTTACCACTACAGATTGCGCACTGGGCGATCATTTTGGTTATGCTTATATCGATATTAATGCGGATTGCAGCAGCACTATATTGGGAACAACCTATTGCCCTGCAGATCCTTCGGTGGATCTGACCGCACCTCCGGGCTTCCAGGGTTACAGGTGGTTTAATAATTCAAATGTTACTTTGGGTACAGGACAAACCATTAAGCTTAGCCCTCCTCCCCGTGGAGGAGATACTGTCTATGTTGAATTCATACCTTATGATGGCTATGGTTGTGTAGATACGCTGACTGCTTATTTGTGGGATACACTTTCTGTTATAGCCAATGCCGGCCCCGACCAGGAACACTGTGTAAATACCATTCAATTGGGGCAGCCTCCCAAAGACGGAATAGTATATACATGGACACCATCAGCAGGATTAAGTGATCCGGGTATCTCAAACCCTTTTGTAACATCACCCGGCAGTACCCAATATACACTAACAGCCACCAGTACCGGAGGTGGGTGCATATCAACCGATGTAGTGAACCTGGTTAAAAAATGCGATGTTGTTGAGGTATACGTTCCCAATGCATTTTCTCCAAACAGCATTCATGGAAACAATAGATTACGGCCACACCTGTATGGAATTTCGAAAGTAAATTACTTCAGGGTGTATAACCGGGCCGGGCAATTATTATACAGTGCCAGTAACGATGTTCCGGGATGGGATGGCACAATTAAGGGTAAACCTGCATCTCCACAAACAGTAGTATGGGTGGTTGAAGCCGTAGATGCGTATGGAAGGCTACAGAAGCGGCAGGGGACTGCCGTTTTAATTCGTTAGAGCTATTTGGAAAAGATCATGGATAGGATATGGGGTCCAAATGCAATACCTGGTGCAGGTGGTGTAACAGGTGTTTGTTATAATCTGCAGCCAGCCCTTGTATCGAATGGGTATCCTGGGTCAGCACTTCATTTTCATAAACATTCCCCGGCATATTTTTTAGCAGTATAACGATATGCTTATTGATCAGTATCCAAAGATCAACCAGGTCTTTAAGCGGATAATCCTGGTAATTGGCTGCCGATACCCATTTTTCCTGGTCATAAACGATGAATGGTTTTGTTTCATATTGTGCTACCACAAAGCGCCTGATATTACTCTGTGCCGAATCGACCAGGTGACCCAGGTATTCTTTACCGCTCCATTTTGAAGGCGATGGTTTATGAGTGAGATCAGCTTCGGGTAATTGTTTCAATTGAGGAGTATAATCAGCAATGATATTCTCCAGTTGATGAATGATGGTTTGCATAAATAAATGTACAATTATCAATGTTTAAGCAAAAATATTTCTTCGCTGTTTACCTTTTAAAATGTATTGCAGTGCATTAGTTTTGAAAAGCTGTCAGTCTGAGCTTGTTGAAGACGGGTTAATTAATATAGCCCCGGTTTCGACAAGCTCAACCTGACAGCAAAATTGTTTAAGAAGATCATTATATTTAAAGATGCAAAAAACAACTGAGCCTGCTCTTAAACGTGAGATAGGTGCCGTAAACCTTGCTTTAAACGCCATCAATCTTACCATCGGTGCAGGCATTTTTGTTTTGCCCGCTGTTGTTGCACAAAATCTTGGCCGCTCTGCTTTTATTGCCTATGCAATTTGCGGTTTGCTGGTAATTTTAATTATGCTTTGTTATGCCGAGATAGGAAGTAAAGTAACAACATCGGGCGGCTCGTATGCATACGTAGAAAAAGCATTTGGCCCCTTTGCAGGTTTCCTGGTCAATACACTGTTCTGGTTTGGTTTTTCCGCCTTATCAAATGCTGCTGTTGTAAATGCACTGGCAGATATGCTGGCTATCTGGTTCCCTGCTTTTGCTGTTTCATACATACGGGTCATCTTTTTTATTGTGGTGTTCGGACTGCTGAGTTTTATAAACATACGTGGCGTAAAAGAAGGGTCTTATTTTGCAGTTGCCACATCTTTATTAAAATTAACGCCACTTATACTGCTGATCGTAGTGGGATTGTTCAGCATTTCTGCAGGTAACCTTACAGTAACAACATGGCCCGCTGTAAAAAGTATTGGTGAAACATCCCTGACACTTTTTTTTGCATTCATGGGTATTGAAACTGCACTGAATGTAAGCGGTGAAATAAAGAACCCACGCAAAGCAATTCCCAAAGGGATCTTTATGGGTGTGTTTGGTGTGCTGGTGGTTTATATGTTGTTGCAACTGGTATCGCAGGGCGTGTTGGGCGACCAGCTGGCGGTACATAAGGAAGCGCCACTGGCATCACTTGCTGTAAAGTTGATAGGCCCTGTTGGCGGCACTATTATTTTAATAACCGGCCTTGTATCTATGTTTGGTATGGTAACCGGTGATGTGCTGTGTACGCCCCGGCTTTTATTTGCAGCTTCAAAAGATAAACTACTCCCGGACCTTATCAGTCGTGTACATACAAAATTTGCAACACCATACTGGTCAATTATTATTTACAGTGCCGTGATAGTATTGCTGGCATCAAGCGGCGGCTTTAAGCAACTGGCAACCCTGGCAAGTTCATCGGTACTTATTATTTACCTGGCTGTTGTACTTGCCATGATAAAACTGCGCTATAAAAAAGAAGGTACCGGTGCAGGCGGTTTTAAGATCCCCGGGGGCTTACTCATTCCCATACTGGCTGTTATTACCATTTGCTGGTTCTTATACCAGGTTACCTGGCCCGAAGTAAAAGCGATGGGCATTTTTTTCCTGCTATGTACTGCTATCTATTTTATTAACCGCTATGTAAGAAAAACAGGAAAACAGTTGCAATGAGCTGCAACATATCAGCCCTGGTTCTTTTCCCTGATTATTTTAATGTAACCGATCACCAGCATGATGACAAAGATCGGGTATAAAATGTAGATCAGGATCTGCAAAGCAGTTGATGAGATATAAATGGTGGTGATGATCTGCAGTACAGCGGTAAGGATAATACCAATGGTTCCTATTGTAAAGCAGGGGTTGATACTTTTCATAAGCAAGGTAAGAGGGTTAGGTATTGCTGGTAACAACACACAATATAGCGATGAAGGGTATACAGAAAAATACCTCAAAGTGGTAAGAGGCGATATTGAACGCTTGTGCAAACAGGGTAATGGTAGAGCAGAATGAATTAATACCAGGGCTCCAGCCGGGTGAGATCATAGGGGCTTATTTCACGGGGCTCTTCCCGGTCTTTATATACCGGTATGCGCATGATACAGGAAAGATTTGTTTCCAGGCTGTTGGATGAAATATCAAAATCATACCTGGGCTTATCGGCAGAAAGGAATTTTACTTCTTTTGTATTATTAATAAAACTGAAAAGAATATTCACCATGCCAATGCAACCGATATGGTTGGCTACCACATAACGCAGTAGTATGGGTTGTTCATCATACACATAAGCATAGCTGGCCGGATCTTTCATATCCCTGCCAAGTTGGTTCTTCACCAGTTCCTTATCATGCGCCTTTATCTCTTCTATAGAACCAAACTCCCGGTATTGCAGGTATAGGTCCTGCCCAAAAGATGGGTACACAGATTTGCTCTCATCTTCCTCATCATCGTTGTACAGGCGGCGGTACTCCTGGCAATAGGCCTTAGCCTGCCTGGGATGCTCATAATTAAATGTTAGTTCTGCAAAAAGATGCCCGGTACTTGCATAAACCTTAAGGGTTCTGTCCATAGCTGGTATTAAATTGATTGGGGAACAAAATAATCATTTATTGCGACACAAGGATCTTCTTTAACCTAAATAAAAACGGGGAATCATGCCTGCTTATTTATTATAGTTTTGGCCCTTGTTCCTTAAACGTATCAATAAATACATTTTACAGAGATACAGGTAGGAGAGAACTGCAAAGCTTAACAGTGATATAGCCAGCGGTACCATGGCAGTTCTTTCATAACCCAGTTTGAACAGGATACCGGCAGTCAATGCCCCGTTTAAGGCAGCAAAGCATAAAATACCATTGATGAATTTCATCATTTAATTGTTAAGGCGTACGAAAAGAGGATAACTATACAATTCAACGTAAAATCATTGCTTTTTATTCTGAAATCCGGCTGAAATTATTGCTGCTGGCGGGGTTTTAACATTTGAAAAACACCCGGGGATGTAGTAAGGAGTTAGTTATCAGACAGTTTTGCCACAATGCCTTCTAAACGAACACCAACCGGCGAAGAACTAAACGGCATCAGGTGATCCTGGCGGAAGAGTTGCGGAAGTGGGGGAGAAATTGAAAAAAAACCACACTACCGTTAAACCGCTCATTCTTCCGTTTACAAAGTTTTGGTTACAAAAAAATCAGTCAATTTTATTTTTAATTTTTTTGTAACCTTTTTTAAAAAATCATTTTTGCAACGTTACAGTGTTGATCTTTTTAAAAAAGTTGCAAATTCATTTCATAATTTATTTGTTTTTTAATATAGGATGCGCCAGTTTGGTCGTTGGTCGAAGCCCGGACGAAGGCAATGCAAGGAATTCGAAGAGGTTTAAATTCTTATTTCAAGTTACACGAATTTTTAAAAATTTCAGCTAACAGTTAAATATACGAAGCTTTCAAACCAACAACGGCAGAAGAAAAATGCTATGTTAGCGGTAGTGCCGTTTATTGACTATTGATTAAAATTGTAGTTAAGATCGTATGTGTTAATTATTAAGTTTATAGATCTCGCTGAAGTTCCGTAAAGTATTTTTGCAGGTTGCCAATCCATAGTAATAGCGACACTCAACTGGCCAGGTAATAGTTTTCGAAGTTGCATTTGCGAACTTCTTGAGTGAACCAAAATACCATTAACTGCTATTAAAATATCTGCGCCTTTTGCGACAGAGTCAAGAAGATTACTAAGTAGTGTATGTCGTTCGATTTGAAGTTTTGTTTCTACTTTTTTAGTCTTCACTATGATAATGAGATTTTTACTCCATTTATCATATACTTCTGGAGCATATCCAGGAGGATACCTTGGTAATTGAAAATATTTCTGATGCGTCGAGTCTTTCAAATTTCTCCTGAGATTGAACTACACCGTCAATGACAATTGTTTGTTGGTGAGAACAACCATATAAACTGAAGCAAAAGAAAATTATAATTATAAATCGAATCATGGTATTACCGCTAACACTTAAATATACGAACCTTTCAAACCAACTTCAAAACGATAGCATTGGTCTTCAGAAATTTAGTATTCGCCTTTTACATTGTTTGGTTCGTAAATGCACAAAGGGTTATTAAACAAATCACCACCGCTTTATCTATACTTTGGGGTATTGCATTTTTCATTTTGTAGGGCTGGCAGAGGGAAAGCTATTGAGGAACCTGCCTGTGGCAGGCAGATTAGGAATGGCAGCCATATAAGGCTGCCTTTTTTATGACCAATACCTGAAAAAAGTTGATTTATATGTTAACCATAGATCTTTTTTGCCGGGGTAATTTTGTGATGCTTTGCATGTGCCTGGTTCTCTTTAATATTTATAAGCCCCCCAACTTATAACAATGGATCTTCAGGAACAATATAAAGGAAGGATACTGATCGTTGATGATTCTGCGGACCTGCTGGAAATGCTTGATTTTATTTTAAGAATAAACCATTACGAAGTTTTTGCTAAAAACAATGCCGTTGATGTGTATGATTTTGTATTGAACAACAATATAGACCTGCTGCTTCTGGATGTAAACACGTGGAGTATTAAGGGACGGAAAATTTGCAAAAAATTAAAAGCTGATCCTGAAACAGCATATTTTCCTGTTATTTTAATGTCATCAGACCCAAATTTGCTTTACGATTTCAGGGAATGCAATGCTGATGGCGTGATGGATAAACCATTTGAACTTGATGTTTTATTATCCAAGATAAATGCCTGTATCAACACGGTATATTAACAGCCATTTTGCATCCTTACCGGGCTGGTTATTATTTCCACATGGCCATTGAATGTTCCGGCCCTAAGAATAAAATCTGTCTTACGAAGATGTGTTGAAGAGAAAATGCTGATCGATGTGATAAGCCGATGAAAATAGTTCTTAAGACAAAGAACTATCTTTTTACCTGCTTTCATTTTTGTTAATGAAGAATTTAAGCTGTGTGAAGACACTGTAATTGTGATAAAAAACAACTTTGTCTTATAAAGCATCATTTAGCAGGAAATACTGGTAAATAATGAGTGCTGTTGCACAATTGTTCTTTAAAACAACAATATATAAGCCTACCTTACTTTCTTTTGTATGAAAGAATAGATGTATGAGCGAATCTGAGTTACAAGCAAAATTAGGCGAAAGGATCAGGACCATAAGGATGACCAGAAACATGACGCAAAATGACCTCGCGATAGCCTGCGATTTTGAAAAAGCAAGTATGTCGAGAATTGAGTCGGGTAAATCCAATCCAACTATACGTACGTTACACAGGATCAGCCATGAACTTAAAATCCATATTGGCGAATTATTCGCAGAGTGACCGGTATTTTTCTCCACTTATAAGGACTATCTAAACTGTACATGCAGCCCTGTAGTATGCACAAAAAAATAAAATCTACCTTTGGCTTCTATCAGCCGGGTTATCGTTCCCCGATCTATCGGGGGAAGGAAAGTCCGGACAGCACAGAGCAACACACCGGTTAATAGCCGGCTCCTCACTTGTGGGGAAGAGACAGGGCCACAGAAAATTACCGCTTCGGTTTACCGGGGTAAGGGTGAAAACGTGAGGTAAGAGCTCACGGGTTTTTGCAGTAATGCATTAATCGGGTAAACCTTGTGTGCTGTAATGCCACATATACCGGCGCCTGAGGGCGGCTCGTCCGATGCCGAAGGGTAGGCAGCAAGATTGTAACAGTAATGTTGCAGCCAGATAAATGATGACCGGGTGTTTGACCTTTAGCTTGGTTACACAAACACCTTACAGAATCCGGCTTACAGGCTGATAGATTTTTTAAAAATTGAAGGTCTCACTTTGGTGGGACCTTTTTTTATTCTTTGTGACCTTTGTGCTGTATTTTCCTTGTGTTCTTTGTGGTTCATTTTTTTACCACAAAGAACACAAAGTTTTTTCACAAAGAACGCAAAGATCATTAACGGTAAGTTTATAGAAACTTCTTAATTTCTACTTTGTCCCTTTAAATGTTCCTGTATTCACATCTTTAATGAACTGTATCAATCCCGGAAAATAATTCTTCTGGTCATCATACATACTCATGTGGCTGCCGTTGGGACAGGTAATGTTGCGGCCGTTCTGTACCTGTGTGCTCATCCATTTCATGTGCTCCGGATCCATGGTATCATGTGTACCACCAATGGTAAGTGTAGGTGTTTTTATTTTGGGTAATTCTTTGCTTACATCCCAGTTTATTAAATTACCGCCAATACCAAATTCGCTGGGGCCCTGCATGGTAACGTATAAGCTCTGGTTCATTTTTCCAAGAGAACGGGCAACCGGTTCGGGCCATGGATCTAAACGGCAAATATGTTTTGCATAAAAATGCGGCATCAGCAGTTCCATGTATTTTGGATTTTGAAAATCGCCTTTGGCTTCGATCTGCCTGATGGTATCCAACACTTTCTGATCGAACTGCGGTGCCAAAACTTCCTGTGCATATTTTCCATAAGCAGGGCAACTGCTCATCATATTGCTGATGATAAGTCCCTTGAGGTTGTCCTGGTATTTTAAAGCATATTGCATAGCAAGTATACCGCCCCAGCTATGGCCAAGCAGGTAAAAATTATCCTTGTTCAAATTAAGTGCTTTGCGTACCTGTTCCACTTCCTCTACATATCTTGCCAGGTCCCACATGGTGGTGTCTTTGGGATTATCTGAGAGGCCGCAACCGAGTTGATCATAATAGATGAGTTCAACACCTTCGGGCAGTAAAAAATTTTCAAAGCATTCAAAGTATTCGTGTGTAGCACCCGGGCCGCCATTTAAGAGAAGTAATTTTATTTTTGGGTTGCTACCGATACGTTTTGTCCAGATATTGAATTTGCCTTTGGGTGTTTCGATCGGTATTATTTTAACACCACCGGCCTGTACTTCTTTGTAAAGATCTTCATTGGCAGTAACTGCTGCTTCTTTTGGCTGGTTATTGCAACTGAAAACTGCAATAGCTGCAAATAAGATGAATAATTTTTTCATGAACGTTGTTTTGGTTTGTAAATATGATCGTGCAATACATATACTGAAAGTCTCAAAAAAGATCTAAGCAGGAAGAAATTCTTTAAAGATGTTTTCTTTTACCTGCGGCCATTCGTCGTTGATAAAACTATAATAAACGGTATCTCTTATAGCTCCAATATCATTGATGCTATGCTTACGTAAAACACCTTCTCTTACAGCGCCTATCTTTTCCATAGCCCGCTGCGATTTTAAATTGGTGCCTGCTGTTTTCAATTCCACCCGGTTAAGGCCAAGGGTTTCAAAAGCAAACTGCAGCATCAGGTATTTGTTATGCTTGTTGATGCCGCTTCCCTGCATCAAAGGATCTATCCATGTCCAGCCGATCTCCAGTCGCTTATCCCTGAAAGAGATATTGGCATAACGGGTGCAACCTACATAGCGGTTCTCTTTTTTATCAAACATAGCGAAGGGGTAGGAGGCTTTGTTCTCACGTTCCTTCAATGCAGTATTAAAATAATTGGTGAAATCTGTAATATGGGCCAGGGTAAATTTCCAGATGTCACTGTTGCTGAGCGCAATGGCCATCAGCGGCTCAAAATGTTTTTCGGTAAGCGGTTCCAGCCTTGCCCTTTCATCTCCGAGGATAATGTTTTGGTCAAAGAAATTGTCGGTTGTTATCATTGCTATTTTGGTTAATCCGTTAATTAGTTAATCCGTTAATCGGTGAGTGAATTCAGTTGACTGCATTTTCATATTACTAAACCTCTAAGCCAATCAACTCTTAAGTAATTTAGCAACTATCTTATCAATAGGTAAATTTACTGTTTCTTCAGAAAAATCATCCCAATCTATAAACCGAAAAGTTTCTGTTTCGCCGGTCTCTTTATACATCTTTAATTGCTGCTCATCAAAATCAAATGGTTTGTTACGCAGTGGTGCTGTAATGGGTTCCAGCGCTTCAGCAAAATAATAAATGGAAATGATCTGGTGTGCAGCATTGAAAGCGCTTTGCTGGTAATGATCGGTTGTGTAAATATGATTGCCAATTTTCACTTTTAAATTCATCTCTTCCATAAATTCACGCTGCAGGCAATCTCTTGTGCCTTCGCCAAACTCCAGTCCTCCTCCGGGAAATTTAGTAATGTAAGCGCCACGGATGAATTCATCGCTAACCAACACCTGCTTTTGCTCATTGATCAAAATGCCGTAAACACGAATATTGAACATGCTTATTTCTTTAAACGTTTCCAGTAATTCCATACGGCCAGGCCAAGGATCACGATAGATAAAATAACGGGCACCCAAAAAGCATAATGGGTATCCTTGTAAGGGATCGGTACGTTCATACCATAGATACTGGCAATTAAAATGGGGATACTTAAAAAGATAGTGAGTGTGGTAAGCCTTTTTAAAACTTCGTTCTGGTTATTACTGATGATGCTGGCAAATGCGTCCAGTGTACTGTTCAGGATATTGGTGTAGGTATTCGCCATTTCAAGCGCCTGCGATGTTTCTACAATAAGGTCTTCCAGGAAATCTTTTTCTTCTTCTTTTAGTTTTAAAATATTGGTGCGGCTTATTTTCATCATCAGCAGTTCGTTACTGCGTAATGCGGTGATGAAATACACGAAACTTTTCTGGATACGCATCAGTTGCAGCAGTTCTTCATTGCGGTTACTGTCGTACAGTTTTTGTTCCAGGCTGGTGCGCCGGGTGTTTATTTCCTTCAGGTAATCCTGGAAGTTGGAAGTTATCTTCTCAAATATTTTCAGCACCATCATATTCATCCTGTCGGGGTTGCGGTGCTGGAAAGTGCTCAGGAATTTTTTAATGGCTTCGTTCTCGAAAGAATTGACCGTGACGATCTGGTTATGGGTAAGGATGATACAGATCGGGATGGTAATATAAAATGCATCACTCAGGTTGAATGAATTGTTTTCGGTAGGAGTTTTGATCACGATGAGTTTTACATCATCATCAACTTCATAACGGCTGCGTTCATCAATATCCAGTGAATCTTTTAAGAAATCAAGGGGAATATCCATGTTCTCACTCAGTTCACTGAACTCTTCCTGTTTCAGTGGTGGCAATACATTCACCCATACAGCATCTTCGTGCTTATCAATGGCCACGGTCTTTTGATCTATATTTTTAAAGTACTGGATCATGCGTTTTCAGAAGCTTTTTGTATGCTGTTCAAATGATGTTGGGTATGAAAGATAGTAAAATAACCCAGCTCACGTAAAGTAATGCGGCCAAGTAACGGATGTTTTACCAGGTAATTGTCAAGGTCCTGCTCCGACCTGTTTTTATTTAGTGTACTAATAAATTTTGAAGTGGCTTTGTTCCAGTTCGCCAGTAATTTTTGTTTGCCGTATTTTATTTCGATCGGCTTGGGAACAAACCTTCCGCTTGCACGACCGCCTTCGCTTAATTTAGTGTAGTATTTATTTTTTAGCTCATCGTAGGTCCGTGAATTCCTGTTGGGTGTACCTCCGATCCATCTTACCAGGAATTTGGGTAAGTACCAGGCCAGGCTGGATGTGTTTGTTGAAATAATGAGATGCTGCACATTTTCTGCAACCGACCATTTTTCATCCGGCCGCTTAAAAAAAGCAAGCTCATCAACACTGTTGCAGGCTTTAGAAAATCCGGCAAAAGCATTTTCTGCAGTTGTTATGATCTCAGTTTTGGTCATATCTCAATTTCCCCTTTATAAACCATTTCTGCAGGCCCGCAGAGCCAGATATTATTAAAGTGTTCGTCATCAATTTTATTAAATTCAACGCTTAAATTGCCGCCCGGCGTTTTCACTTCCACCCGGTTAAAACCATTTTCGTTATGTGCATTCAACAATGCCGATGCGGTTACACCGGTACCGCAACTCAGGGTTTCATTCTCTACACCACGTTCGTAAGTGCGTACAAAAATGCCATCTTCATCGATAGCCTCAACAAAATTTACGTTAATACCTTCTGCTGCAAACTGTTTGCTGTAGCGTATTTCCTGGCCGGTTTGTACCACATCAATATCTTCCACATTGCTGGCAAATTTTACAAAATGTGGTGAACCTGTATTCAATATGGCATGACCCGAGTGGTAATCTACTTTATTTACATCCTGCATTTTTAAGCGCACAATATTATGCATATCAATATCAGCTTCATGTTTGCCATCAATAGCCATAAACTCATAAGTGCTTTTGTGCATGCCCTGGTTTTTGGCAAACTGTACCAGGCAACGGCCACCATTCCCACACATGCTGCTTTCATTTCCATCGGCATTAAAATATACCATTT
>Ga0193752_1003184_pt1 | contig 11493 bp, 8 predicted proteins | sample H1c1metaG_FD_144924 | JGI IMG/M metagenome (GOLD analysis project Ga0193752, IMG submission 144924) | Soil microbial communities from a riparian zone of the East river system, Colorado, United States - H1c1 | ecosystem: Environmental > Terrestrial > Soil > Riparian zone | place: USA: East River... | reverse complement strand
GCAGCCGGGTGTCTTTCCAAACCTTACATTTGCCATTGATGATCTTGACAGATATTCGTCCGGCCAGGTTGATACTTTAGGCTGGATAAAAAAAGGATTTCTGTTCAGAACAAGTCCTTCTCAAACAGCTATTACCATTTCAATTCGTAATAACGCATCAGGCGGTGGTGGCAATGACTGGGCAATTGATGATATTGCATTGGTAACCTGTAATCCGGATCTCACAATGTTACCGTCACCTACGGAACGTTCATGTCTTGGACAACAGGTCAATCTCACAACACATGTTTTATCCTTTTTTGATAATTACCGGAACTTTCGCTGGGAGAAAAGTACAGATGCGGGCGCAACATGGACAGAGATCGCAACGGGTATCGGGAATCCGCAACCTACCGGACCCGGGGGACAGTTTGAGTTCGACGCCGATCTTCCAAGTTTTCTAAGTAGTGTCAGCGATCACCTCAATCAATACCGGTTTTCGATAGCCTCATCCAATGATAATCTAAATGATGTGAATTGTTCCTACATCGCATATACCACGATCACTATATATGTCGACGATTGCCGGTGGGTGCTTAAAACAAACCTGATGAATTTTTCCGGTAAACTTCTGGATAATCATGCAAAGCTTAGCTGGAAAACGGATAATGAAGAAAGCTATACGCTTTATGATATTGAAAAAAGCGATGACGGCAGATTCTTCAAAACTATAGCGACAGTAAAGAGCAAAGGTAAATCAGGAAGTGGTGCAGAATACGATTTCACCGACCCAAATGCGGTTTCAGTCCTTGCCTATTATCGCATTAAAATAAAAGAACAGGAAAAGCATAACTATAGCAAGCAACTATCCTTTACTACTGGTTTACATTTTGAGTTGCGCTCGCTGATCAATCCGTTCAGCGATAAAGTAAGTTTTGAACTGCTTAGTCCGGAACAAGGTAGCGCCAGTATGATACTCTTTGATAATTATGGCCGCATCGTGCATCACGCTGTAGTTGCTATAGCCTCAGGAGCGAATGCGGTTAGTATTAACAACCTTGCAAAACTTAGCCGGGGTATTTATACGCTGCAGTTTCAGATGGGTGATAAGATCATTACTAAGAAAGTACTTAAGATTTGATGGAGTATTTGCTTCACAATCGTACATGGACTTTCATTCGTGATGTTCCGACAGATGGGATACTTATTTCACGCTGGATTTTGCCCCCCTTGGATGCAGTCTTCCCCATGGATGAAGGGGGCAAAATAGGCGCGAAATAAGCATCCCATCTTCGTAACACGCTCATTCCAGTTGGGGTTGGATGCAGTCGTTTATACTATGGGTGATATTATTACTCTATACAAGGCAAACGTCGATGATGATTAATTCTTTCGATATACTTGTAACATGAAATTCTTTAGAGTTTATATTTAGTAAAAAGGGCTGATAATAATCCTTTTATTAAAATTACTATTTCATTGCAAATACATGATGGCGCATCCAACACTTATTGGAATGAGATTGGTGCAAAAGAGGATGCTTCTGTTTGGAGCCTATTTGCTCTGTTACACTCTAAGGCAACACTGTACCGTCAGCAGGCAAAATCAGCGAGAAACAGGAGCGTCCTCTCTTTGTAGCTCCGCATGGAAATCAATAACATTTATATGTCAGTGCATATTTCGTAGAGCCATTTAATATTGACCCGTCTCCCGTAACATTAAACGCAGTAACATAATTCTGAGCATTGTAAATATACCCTGTGTAGATTGCTTCACTCTGAAGAGTCAGGTTACCCATCACATCATACATTTTATATGTAGATTTTGTGATGGCATTTGTACTGTTCTTACCATAGTTAATAGCTGCCTGAGTTAAAAACACTTCAGAGTTCGGGAAAAAGCACATAAACTCCTTTGGTGATTTTGTAAGATCGTACTGATACTCTTGCTCGATCTTTTGAAGGTTTCCGGGAGTAGTGATTACCGTTTTTGTAAGATTTCCGTTTGTCCAGGTGAAGTTTAATTCATAAATAATTACGGTCGGTGCAGATTGTAAACTATATAACGCTTTCGTCATATAACCGTTGTCAAAGCTGTAATTGATCTTAACTTTAAATTGAGCTGGGTCAGCATCAAGGTGTCCGTTAAACGACAAAATCCGGCCATTTACGTCAATATCAAAAGACTGAGCTGTATCAATATTAATTTTGTTTGTAGTATAAATGTAATTAAACTCCTGGATCAACGCATTTGAGGAATTGAACTGTGTTTTTGTAATTAGGTTTGAACTGTTGAAAAGATTGGAAAGAGATGCAAATCCTGTACCTGTAGCCGAATCTAAAAAATCGATTTTCTGTATTTTACAAATTCCCTGAAGGGGTGGCGCGGTACTTTTTTTCAATGCCGCGGTAAACTTTCCGTTGGTGATCGTTTTGATTTCACCGGCAGCATTAACTACTTCACCGGAAAATGTACCGGTAACTGAGGTTGAATCTATTGTGGTAATGATTACACTAAACTTATCAATGCTGGATGGAACATTTGAATAGGTGAGCGTATCGTTATGAGAATATTCAAAAAATACGTTGGGGTTTTTATAGACGGTAGCAGTCAGTGTAGTGCCAAATAACTGCATAAAGATCTCACCTTTACCATCAGGAGTGGTTCCTTCAAATACCAAACTCTGGAATCCACCAGACGGTTCCAGGTATGCCGTATCGATGTCACCTTTAAAATTTGCTGCTTCAGAGAATTCCCATTGCGATGACGAATTACCGGCATTGCCGTTCTCAACACTAAGCTCTTTCTGACAGGAAAAAAATAAAATCGAAAAGGAGGATATTAATACTAAAAACCTCAAATGCTTCATAAAGTTTGTTTAAGTCAGCGCATGCTGGCCAGGCAGTTTTTCATAAGGGAGTGAATATTTACAAAGCGGAATAAATATAACAAAAAGAATTTGCTCAAACAGTTCTGCTAACCCTTTACCTGGTTTTTAACAAGCTTATTTTTATGATTCTTCCCAAAACTGGAATAAGCCCATTTTTGTGGTTTTTACGAAACCTGGGCCGTATCCGTGATCGATGTATTGGTATCAACGGTAGAATGTCTCCCTTCGTTGGGTTTTTTATGAAAAAACTTCCTCTGAAACAGTAAAATAATAATAACTCCAATCGAAATCGAGGCGTCAGCGAGGTTAAATATAGGAGAGAAAAATGTAAATCGCTCCCCGCCCCAAACCGGGATCCATGAAGGCAACACCTTATCTTCAATAATTGGCATATACAGCATGTCTACCACCCTGCCATGCAAAAAGCTTTCATAGCCTTTGGGAGGAAATATCTTAGCTACCGCAACCCGGGTGCTGTCTTCAAAGATCAGCCCATAAAACATACTGTCAATGAGATTACCCAGCGCTCCGGCGAAAATCATGGAAACACAAACGATAAAACCCGTATGGTATTTCTTTCGGATAATACCTCTGATATAGAATACACCAAAAACAACGGCTACCATCCGGAAGACTGTCAGCAGCACTTTACCCCATTCTCCCCCAAATTTCCAGCCCCATGCCATCCCCTCATTTTCTATAAAAAACAACCTGAACCAGGATCCTATTAAAGGGATCTGTTCATGGTACGACAATGTGGTCTTTACCCAGATTTTAAGCGCCTGATCCGCAACAATGATCGAAAGAATAATTAAAACCGCTGTTCTGCTCTTCAACGTAAATTTTTTGAGTGTCAAAGATAAGGCTTAAACCGCCATGATTCCAGCCAGACGAGGCCTATTCCATTCTTTACCTGTTATTTTTAACTTTCAGCTATTATTCCTCAAAATATACCCTTTTTACACGCTGGGAAACACCGGTAAGTATTTCATATGGAATGGTTTCCGCCCATTCAGCCATTTCCTGTACGGAAAGGCCCGAACCAAAAACCGTTACTTCATCGCCGACCGACACATTTGGGATGCCGGTTATATCAATCATCGTCATATCCATACATACGCTTCCGGTTACCGGGGCACGAACCCCATTAACGATCATGTAACCTCGACCGTTACCCAGCTTACGCGAGTAACCGTCGGCATAACCGATTCTTACCGTCGCAATGACCGAATCACGGCTAAGTCTACCGCTTCTGCCGTAACTAACTGTTTCACCTTTTGTGAGATGTTTGATCTGGGCTATCGTCGATTTAAGCGCTGATACTTCCGTGAGTTCACCATGCGATTTCATCCCTTTGTCAATTCCGTATAAACCGATCCCGATTCTAACCATGTCCATCTGGTAGTCTGAATGCCTGGAAGCTCCGGAAGAATTAGCAATATGTTTAATGACCGGGTAGGGAAGATGCTTTTCCAGTTCCGAACTCAATTTCTCAAATCGGGCTATCTGCTGCGTGGTAAAATCATCGAATGCCGGATCTTCACTTGCAGACAGGTGACTAAATATTGATTTCACCCGGAACATTTGCTTTCCGGAGTTTGAACTGCTTTTCTCTGTCCCATTTGGTTCGCCAAAAGCCTGAGTTAGAAAATGGATGTCGGCTTCAGCAAATCCAAGCCTGTTCATTCCGGTTTCCAGTTCAATATGAACAGGGAAATCTACAATGCCATTCTGTGAAAGATAATCACTGAATTGCTGAAAGATGTCAGTACTATAAAGATCTGGTTCGAGATTATATTGCACTAACACATCAAAACCCGCAGCATCGGTATTCATCACCATGATCGGAACAGAGATGCCACCTTTCCGCAATGCGACACCTTCATCGGCATACGCTACCGCGAGGTAATCGACCTTATGAAATTGAAGCACATTTGCAATTTCAAAACTTCCGCTACCATATGAAAACGCTTTCACCATTGCCATGATCTTCGTTTCGGGGCGCAACATTTTGCGATATTCATTCAGATTATGAACAATTGCATTCAGATCAATTTCAAGAACAGTCTGATGCACCTTCTGCTGCAGTAACTGCTCTATGCCTTCGAGTTCAAAAACCCTGGCCCCTTTTATTAAAATTGTTTCATCCCTGAATGATAATTTACTAAAGGCCCTCCGGAACGCAGCAACAGTAGGGAAAAACGATGTTTCAAGCAACGCATTGGTTTCAAAAACCGTAGTATAGCTGCTTATCCCTTCGCCAATCCCAATCAGCCTGTTAATACTGTGTTGCTGTAATAAAGCGGCGACTTCTCCGTACAGCCGATTATTGTTGAGGCCTGACTGCAGAATGTCTGAGAGAATTACTGTTTTGGTTTGATGCTGTTTTTGCTGCGAAACAAAGTCAAGTGCTATTCGCAGAGAACTAAGGTCCGAACTATAACTGTCGTTGATAATTGAAGTGTTATTGATACCGCTCTTCAATTCCAGCCGCATGGCAACAGGGTTCAGATTTTTCATTCTGCTCCGTATAGTATTCGAATCAATACCCAGCGATAGCATCACACACCAGCAATGGATTGCATTTTCAATCGAAGCATCATCTGTGAAAGGAATCGTGATATCAATGATTGATGATTGCAGGCTGGCACTGATATCAGTTAGCCGGTTCTGTTTTTTTATACCAGTGATAAGCAGCGAAGCTGCCTTCCCGCTTCCCCAGCTAAATAATTTTGTGGAAGACGATTGTTGTTCCCGGATGATCTTATCCGTAACCGGATCATCGCTATGGTAAATCAGCAAACCGGCATTCTTAAATAAAGCGAGCTTTTCACGGATCTTTTGTTCGTGGTTTTCAAAACCTTCATTGTGAGCTTCACCAATATTTGTCAGAATTCCGATAGATGGATCAATGACCGGTTGAACTTTTTCCATTTCTCCGGCCCGGGAAATACCGGCTTCAAATATGGCAAGGTTATGATTCTCGTTCATCAGCCATATACTCAACGGCACACCGATCTGCGAGTTATAACTTGCAGGGCTTCGTACTATTTGGTAATCGTTTACGAGTAACTCGTTCAGCCATTCTTTTACTATAGTTTTACCGTTACTGCCTGTAATGCCTATAACCGGTATTGAAAAACGGTGCCTGTGTACTTCAGCGAGACGCTGCAACGCTTCAACGCTGTCTCTGACAACGATGAAATTGGCATCAGGAGGAGCTGTAAGCCCCGGCAACCTGCTTACTACAAAATTGCGTACACCTGTTACATACAAAGTTTTTATGAATTCATGGCCATCACGACGGTTTGTGGTAATAGCAAAAAACAAAGTTTCAGCAGGAAAAATAAGTTTTCTGCTGTCCGTAAGCAGATGAGTAATATTTGTTGAAGATCCTTTTCCAATCAGATCACCATTTATAATCCGGTTAATATTTTCGATATCGTAGTTCATTGAATTTGCGCTGATAACTTTCTGAACAAAATTTAATGAATATCGGTATCTCCATGTGTATTGTCCATTTCGATGGGTTGACTTTTTCCCGCAACCGATAATGAATAGACGATGGAAGCAGTAATACAAACAAGTATTACCAGCAATGATACATATACAGGAATATGGAATGGAATAATTTCAGCCAGCATTTTAAGCCCAATGAATACAAGCACCACTGCTATACCCTGCTGCAGATGTGAAAATTTATTCACCGCACCTTTCAACAGAAAAAATAACGAACGCAGACCGAGTACAGCAAATATGTTGGAGGTATAAATAACCAACCGGTTCTGTGAGATGCCAAACACAGCCGGTATTGAGTCAAGTGCGAAAACGATATCAGTGGTAGCAAGCATTATTACCACCACAAAAATGGATGTATAATACTTTTTGCCATTGTAATACATCGTAAACTTCCCGCCACCATCCTGTGGTATCAGTGGAAGAAAGCTCTTTAGGAACCTATACACTTTATTTTCGTCGAGGTTGGCCTGTTCATTGTGTTTTGCAGAAAACATTTTGATACCGGTGTACAAAAGTATCAATCCGAAAATATATAAAAGCCATTCAAAACGTTCCACAAGTGCAATGCCCACGGTGATGAAAATTACCCGGAATACAATTGCCATCATAATTCCAATCAGCAAAACACGCGCATAGTAATCTTCTTTCACGCCGAAAAAACTGAAGATCAGTATGAACACAAAGATGTTATCAATGCTGAGCGACCACTCGGTAAGATAAGCGCTGAGATATTCCAGCGCGGTCTTCTGACCATTTTCTAACCAGATGTATACAAAAAATCCCATGGCCAGGGTCACCCAGAACACGGTTTGCCAAAGAGCTTTTTTGATGGTCATATGAGTACCTTTTTTACTCAATAACCCAAGGTCGAAAATCAATGCCACTACCAGTAAGATGCCGAAAACTATATACTCAATTGTCATGTATGCTATTAATTTTGTAAAGATAGGGAACTGCGTGCGCGATAACCGTTCCCGTTCAATATTCGAAGTAAAGAAAACGGAAAATTATTACTGGTACTTACGGCGGCGGATGAACTGGTATATAAGTCCGAATAACATCACAGCCGCCATCGGGATCACAATGTTCATGAACTGCCATTGTGTTTTGCTGCTGTCCACTTTTTTCGGATCCAATAGCCGGAGTGTATAATCTTTCGCGCGTGCTTCGAGTATGCCTGAAGGATTAGTCAGATATTCAATGCAATTGAGTATGAAATCCTGGTTCGCATACTTATATTGTGTAAACTGGTTCTCACCCATACTTAGCGGACCATCTTTCTGAGTAACAACATTGCTCACAATATCAGCGTCAGATATCACTATCATTTTACTTCCCGGCCCGGAGCTGTTCCTGAATGGCTGCCCTGCTGCCGAGAGAGAATCAGCTTTTGCCCTGCCAAGCCTGTTGGCATAAAGCGAACTGAACTGGCCTTCCAGTAAGACTGCAACAGGAATATTTTTCCTGTTGAAAGTACTTACCTCTTCCCTCGTTTTGGCGCTATTCAGAGTCACAATAGCCGGCGTGCTTAATGATCTTGATGCCGATGAGGTGGCGAGAAGTACAGTCTTTTTTATCCCTTCAGTTTTTACGGTATCAATGGAGTTTGGAAAAATACTTAAGACATCATCCAGATTTTTGGAGATCGGATGATTCGAATATGAAGACAACAGGGGGAAATAAGGCCCTGAGGTTTGTTTCCTAAATTTCCAACCACCTGAGGCAATTTATCGCATTTGATATCCTGCACCAGGTCCTGATTTATCCTCACACCATATTTAAAAAGAAGATCATCTGCATTGAGACCACGGTCAAAAGCTACAAAATCACTTTCACTTCTTACCAGGCTATCCATTTCGGCATATAACTGGTCCATTAACCAGATTACCTTGCCGCCATTCATCACATACTGATCGATTTTTAATTTCTGATCGTCGTTGAACGGAATCGTTGGTTTCACAATCATTAAGGCATCAAAATCTTTTGGGATCACCGCAAAACTGTCGATCGGTGTAAATCCGAAGCCATATCTTGGCTTAAGGGTATTGTTGATGAGATCATACACATTATAACTATATGATTCGCCGTTACCCAGCAGGTAGCCAATCACAGGCACAGTATCTGTAGTGATCTTTTGAATGGCATTCGCAAATCTGTATTCCAGCAGAGCTTCAGCATTATTCAGCGTTTGATATCCACCGGTCATACTCTGACCCTCAAGAAGGTTAACTGCTATTTCATTGTCTTTATAAGATATGAGAGCACCGGGATAAACAAGCCGTTCCTCCTGCGATTCACCTGCATTTGCCTGTACCTGTACGTTGGTAGGTTTGAGACCGAGACTGTCTGTAAGATAATTGATGAATTCAACACGGGCCGTGTCATTCATATTTTCGCCGGGACGCCCGAATTTTAATTGAATGTTTGATTTTCCGAGTTCTCTGAATTCCTGGAGTAACTCTTTTGTTTCGTTGGAAAGGTTTTTGAATGGCGCCGGCATTTCTCCATCCAGAAAAAATGTTACCGAAACACGGTCGCTCAGATTACGGAGTAATTTTTTTGTAGGCTCAGACAGCGTATATCGTTTTTCGGCCGTAAGGTCCATCCGGTAATGAAACTGTGAAGCAAGATAATTAATACCGACCAGGATGATCAGCAGATAAATCCACCAGTATTTCGACGACAACAGTTTGTTCATTTTCATTATTTATGCATCACTCACGATTCTAGTGATACTCACGGTGCAGTATATACGCAATTAATCACCGTCAGCTATATCTTCTTACCAGATTTCTATTGGTAAAAACGAGAAAAAATGTAATAATACTCAGGAAATAAATTAAATCACGGGTATCGATTACTCCGCGGCTGATGCTCCTGTAATGAAAATCTATACCGAGCATAGCCACCAGGTAGTCTGTACCTCCCCCTAAGCCTGATATACGGCTTATCGCTTCAAAACCATTATATATTACAAAACACAAAAAAGCACTTGAGATAAAAGCAATCACAGCATTGCTGGTAAAGCTGCTGCAGCAAATCCCTATAGCAACAAATACTGCTGAAAGAAATAAAAGTCCGAGATAAGAACCGGCTGTGCCGCCGGTATCAAGACCCTGTTCAAAAGAAAGCTGATTGATGCTGACTGCGTAAATCAGCGTCGGGATTAAGGCAATAATAACTACGAGTAAAGATCCCAGGTATTTTCCGGCGACCACCTGCCAGTTACTTAATGGTTTGGTTTGAAGAATTTCATAGGTCCCACTGCGAAATTCGTCCGCAAAACTCCGCATCGTAATTGCCGGGATCAGCAGCAGCAAAATCATTGGCGCCAGTTCAAAGAACCGGTCGAGCGTTGTGTACCCGAAATCAAGAATATTATCAGGGAATACAAAAAGAAAAAGTCCATTAACCAGAAGAAATACGGCAATAGCGATATACCCCGTCAGGCTGCTGAAAAACTGACGGAATTCTTTTTTACAAACAGACCACATGGGTACGAAAATAAGGGATTAGGATTATATGTTGAGAAATCGGCAGCCAGGTGATTTTTTAAATGTTATTTCGATATATTCGCGATGTTAACAGACTGTGAAAACACAACTCGTAATAAACCATCCATCATACACCAGAACTTACTGCGATTAGCAAAATCCCCCGCCGCGGCGGGGGATTTTTGTTTTGAAGTCCGTTCGCAAGCTATACCGCGAAGCTTTCTCCGCAGGCGCAGCTTCTGGAAGCATTAGGGTTGCTGAAATGAAATCCCTTTCCGTTCAGACCATCGGTAAAATCAAGCGTGGTGTTTACGAGATAAAGAAAGCTCTTAAGATCAGTAACAATTTTGACCCCCTTGTCCTCAAACACTTGATCTGTTGGTTTACTCTGATTGTCAAAATCCATTTTATAACTCAGTCCGGAACAGCCGCCGCCAACTACCGAAACACGAAGAAAAAAATCAGGCTGACCTTCAATATGGGCCTCCTGCATTAATTTCTCAACTTTTTCTTTTGCTTTATCACTAACGTAAATCATATTTATTCATTCAATGGTGATCTAATCTGTTTTCTAACGTTTTGTTCTTTCGGATATTATTTTATAACTGTTAATCCTCCTGATACCTCAGCAATTTAAGGCAGATAAGCTGCTGACTCAGGTTTATACAGCATTTAACTCGCGGACATTGATCACTGCCTCTTTTATCTTTTGTATTGCAAACTCTATTTCTTCTGTTGTTGTAAATCTGCCTACGCTAAAACGCAATGAGCTATGAGCCAGCGCATCTTCCAGTCCCATAGCTTTCAACACATAACTGGGTTCTATAGACGCAGATGTACAAGCAGAACCTGATGATACGGCAAGATCTTTATTAACTGACAATAACATCGCTTCACTTTCTGCATTGCTGAAGGCTATGTTAGTTACTTGCGGCAGCCTGTGACTGACACTGCCATTAACAGATGTGCCTGGTATCTCAAGCAATCCTTTTTCGAGTCTGTTTCGTAACCCCGAAACTCTTATAGCCTCATCCTTCAATTCATTCCGGCAAATCTCGCTTGCTTTGCCAATCCCTGCAATACCCGGCACATTAAGTGTGCCACTTCGTACGCCCCGTTCGTGTCCACCGCCATCTATCTGGGCCGTAAGTTTAACTCTCGGATTTTTTCTCCTGACGTAAAGTGCGCCCGCACCTTTAGGTCCGTAAAATTTATGGGCGCTAAAACACATCAGGTCAATGCCATCTTCTAACACATTAACCGGGATTTTCCCTACTGCCTGTGTGGCATCTGACAAAAAAATCACTTCGTGTTTCTTTGCAATCGCCGCAATTTCTTTTATTGACTGAATCGTGCCGGTTTCGTTATTAGCGTACATGACGGAAATCAGAATGGTTTCCGGTCTGATAGCGGATTCCAGCTCGAACAGATCAATCTTTCCTTCCTGATTAACAGGCAGATAGGTAAGTTCTGCACCCATTTTTTCAAGGTGTGCGCAGGTATCAAGTACGGCCTTATGCTCAGTGGCAACCGTGATAATGTGGTTGCCCTTAATTGTATAAGATTCGTACACCCCTTTTATCGCCAGGTTCACAGCTTCTGTTGAGCCCG
>Ga0193752_1003183_pt1 | contig 11494 bp, 10 predicted proteins | sample H1c1metaG_FD_144924 | JGI IMG/M metagenome (GOLD analysis project Ga0193752, IMG submission 144924) | Soil microbial communities from a riparian zone of the East river system, Colorado, United States - H1c1 | ecosystem: Environmental > Terrestrial > Soil > Riparian zone | place: USA: East River... | reverse complement strand
GATTAGGGCGATGGAACAGGTAAACTGCAACACCACCAATACCTTTCGGGGCAGGGTTGCAAGTTTCCCAATATGGAGGGATCCTTTCAATACCCTTACGGGCTGAAAAGAAGATAAATAAAATGCAGGCCTGCTGCCAGCAGCAAGTGCGGTAAGACAAATGCAGGCTGCCATCAGCACCCAGAACCAGCCGTTGGAATAGGGAATGCTGATTTGGTTGTTCGTGAGGGCATTAAATGCAGGCAATGAAAGTTGTACCAAAATAATACAAAGTATAAATGCGAAAGCGACCAGCATGAAGGACTCGGCCAGAAACTGGATAATGAGGTCTTTTCGCTGAGAACCGATCGCTTTTCTGATACCTACTTCCCGCGCTCTTTTTTCCGAACGTGCAGTAGCCAGATTAACAAAGTTGATGCAGGCAATTGCCAAAACAAAAAAACCTATGATACCAAAAAGTCGGAGATATTCGATATATCCACCCGTAGCCACACCATTTTTGTATTCCGTGTAGAGGTGCCAGTCCTGGATGGGTTGCAGGATTACTTCAGTATTGTTTGCATTCAGATCATCCCCGCCTTTCTGAAGGTTTTTGATTTTCGCCGCAACCTGGGCATAAGATACACCAGGCTTTAACCGAACGAATTGCTGGAAGGCGTTCCCACTACCGAAAGGCATACTCCGCATCGTTTTTACCCAGGGCTCGGTTTGTTCAAAATAACTGAAGGGGGCCAAAAAATGAAACTGGAAAGAAGAATTAGCAGGCGGGTCCTTCAGAACGCCGGTAACTTTCAAATCATTCTTGTTATCGAATCTTATCGTCTTGTTGATAGGATCTTCATCACCGAACAATGCCCGGGCAGTAGATTCGGTGAGTACAATAGAATAGGGGTCTTTCAATACACGATCGGCGTTTCCCTGCAAAAGTTGAAACTGAAACAGTTTGAGGAAATCTTCCTGAACCTGCCCGCCATTGACATATAATTTTTTGTCAGCAACCTTCAATCCATGGCTGCCAAACCAATCTGTTTCGGAGACATATTCTATTTCGGGAATTTGAGTCCGTAGTACTTCGGATAATTTCAGGGGCGTACTGTTCTCAGTCGACACTTCACCATTCATGCTGTAATTGCTTCTTACCTGGTAAAGTTGCCGGTACTCTGGTAGGAATCGATTAAAGGACCATTCGTTGTTCACCCATAGTCCGATCAACAAGGTCACAGCCATTCCGGTTGCCAGTCCTAATATATTAAGCGCACTGTACCCCTTGCTTCTGCTGATGTTTCGCCAGGCAGTCTTTAGATAGTTCCTTATCATAACGGGTTATTTGAACCGCTGTGTCTGTTCAAAAAAGAGGCCCTTTCATAACTGGTTGATTGATAGCCTTATTAGGGGCCGGTCTAATGGATGTTGTTCTATTTTGATACAAGGGGGCGGACAATGCCTTCCTATTTAAGAAAAAAAGGAAGCGAAAAAAACTGCGGCTGTCGCGGAAAAAGAGAAAGAGAAAGAGGAAGAGGGCAGAAAGGAAAGTGAAAGAGGAAGAATCAGAGCGAAGAAAGAGAGCGGAGTGCGGAACGCGATGCGTCCCTCTCATCTCTTTCTCTTTCTGATTCTTGTATTGCGCCTTCAGAATAAGACCGGCCGAAGCACGCCTTCGCTGCTTCGCAGCTATGGCGGGCGAAGGCAAAATTTTCAAGAGCCGCGGAAAACGGCGAAGATGTGGATTGAAAATATAAAGACGATAGTTACAACAGCAGAAAAGAATTACCTCAGTCGATCGGAGCATTCCTTCGCCGTAGCGGCACGCAGAAAATTTTAGGGCTTATTCTGACAGCGCCCTGGTTTTTTTGGCTACTTTTTTTTGAAAAAAAGTAGCAAGTCTATTCACAAAAACTTGTTTTTCAAGTAGTAAAAAAGCAGCATTAACAGAAAAAATAGTAAGGAAAGAAAGGGTTGTTGAAGGTTATTGCCTTGGAAAAAAGAAAGAAAAAGCTCTCATTTTGGGAATAAATTCTCTTATTCTGCGTTAGGAGATAAGATTCTAACCCATGAAAAACCCGAACGCACTCAAGATTTTCATTCTTGAAGACGACACCTGGTATGGCTCCATGCTGCACCATTACCTCTCACTGAATCCTGACTATGAGGTACGTCGCTTCGAGAATTCCGCCGAATTCTTCAACCAATTACACGAGCTACCGGATGTGGTTACCCTCGATTACTCACTGCCCGACATGGCGGGAGACGAGGTCCTCAAAAAAATCAGAGACACCTATCCCAGCATTCAGGTTATCGTGATATCAGGACAAGAAGACGTCGCCACCGCCATCAGCCTCCTGAAAAATGGCGCCTTCGACTACATCGTAAAAGACGACGACACCAAGGACAGGGTGTGGAACGCCATCGCACACCTCCAGGAGATACACGGCCTGCGCAAGGAAGTGGAAGACCTCAAGGAACAGGTGGGCAGAAAGAACGACTACTCAAAATTTATCATAGGAAAAAGCGACGCCATATTAAAGGTGTGCGCGATGATCGAAAAGGCATCCAAGACCAGCATCACCGTATCCATCTCCGGCGAAACCGGCTCCGGTAAGGAAGTAGTGGCCAAGGCCATCCACTTCAATTCCGAAAGAGCCAAGAAGCCCTTCGTGGCGGTGAACGTGGCAGCCATTCCCAAGGAACTGCTGGAAAGCGAATTGTTTGGTCACGAAAAAGGAGCCTTCACCGGCGCAGCAACACGCAGGATAGGCAAATTCGAAGAAGCCAACAACGGCACCCTCTTCCTGGATGAGATCGGCGAACTGGACATCAACCTCCAGGCAAAACTACTTCGCGTGGTCCAGGAAAGAGAAGTGGTGAGAGTCGGCAGCAATGAAGTAAACAAGATCAACTGCCGCATAATTGTGGCTACCCATAAAAACCTGCTCGACGAGGTTAGGAACAAGACCTTCCGTGAGGACCTGTATTATCGTTTGATCGGTCTGCCTATTCATGTCGCCCCGCTGCGTGAACGTGGTAACGACATCATCATTCTGGCCAAGCACTTTATTGAAGGGTTCTGCAAGGAGAACAACACCAACAGGAAACAGTTGTCGCCCGAGGCCCAACAGAAACTATTGTCATACCCCTTCCCGGGTAATGTTCGTGAACTCCGCTCCATAGTGGAACTGGCGGTGGTGATGGCCGATGATGACACGATCGAAGCAAATCATTTCACACTCAGCACGGCGAGTTCGATAACAGGATTCCTGAACACCGAGAAATCCTTAAAGCAATACGAGATAGATATTATACAGCACTACCTCGATAAATACGATAAGGACGTTTTGCTGGTAGCGAAAAAACTTGATGTTGGTAAATCAACCATTTACCGAATGATACAGGCAGGAGAAGTTAACAATAAATAGTAAAGGCGATGATCCAACGAAAAGAATATTGCGGCCTCGAAAACAGGAAGATCCTTGTGGTCGACGATGTAGAACTCAACCAGTACCTCGCGCGTCATATCATTGAAAGCTGGGGATGCGAGGTAAAACTGGCAGAAAACGGCAAGGAGTCCGTCGACATGCTCGAAGCCGAAGACTTCGACCTCATTTTGATGGACATCCAGATGCCCGTGATGGATGGCATCGAAGCCACCCGTAACATCAGGAAGATCCAGGACGAATGGAAGTCATCGACACCCATTGTTGCGCTCACCGCCAATGCGTTGGTGCACGAGTTCGATGCCTACCAGCAGGCCGGGATGAACGACTGTCTGCCCAAGCCGATACATGAGCCATCTCTGTATAACGCCATAATTAAAAACATCAGACAACACAAACCCACATCAATGTATAATGCCCTTCCCTCTGAAACCCCTGCTCCCGTTCCAATTGAGACGGAAGCAAAAATGTATGACCTCTCCCTGGTGGAATCCATCTCCGGCGGCGATCAGTCATTCATTAATAAAATGTTGAAGCTGTTTCTCGATACGGCCCCGGTTACATTGGTGGAAATGCAAAAAGCTGCCGATGCGCGCGACTGGGTTGCACTGAGCAAACTGGCCCACAAGCTGAAAAGCACGGTAGACTCTATGGGTATAGTTCTACTTCAGCAGGAGATCAGGAAAATCGAAACCGACGGCAAACAGGGCCATGATGTTGATCATCTGCCCGAACTTGTTAACAAGGTAGAAGGCATCATGGCAGTTGTGATGCAGCAAGTGAGAAAAGACCATGCTCTTTAAACAATATGGGTGAGTTTTTGTTATATGAGGACAAGAATACCTATGTCTTCATTTTCCCTTAAAGCGACCCATCGCCTCCCCATACCAAGGGAGACAGCCTGGGACTTCTTTTCCAGCCCACAGAATCTTCCATTGATCACTCCAATGGAGATGGGTTTCAGGATCATTTCCAAGCATCATGGCGAAAAAATGTACCCCGGCCAGATCATTGAGTATACGGTGAAGCCCCTGTTTGGGCTAAAATTTTACTGGATGACCGAGGTCACTCAGGTGCATCCCTTTGATTTTTTCGTCGATGACCAACGCTATGGTCCCTATAACATGTGGCACCATCAGCATCATTTTAAGGAAATAGAAGGGGGGACCGAGATGACCGACCTGGTGCATTACAGGAACCCGTTGGGTATATTGGGCAGATGGGCGAATCCCTTGTTGGTAAGGCCAAAATTGAAGTCCATTTTTGAATACCGGTACCGGAAAATAATAGAGCGGTTTGGAAGATGGGATAATGATGAAATGCAGGTGATAATTTCGTAAATTAAGAGATATGTTATTTGACAAACTTTTTCCACGCACGGTCAGGGCCCGGATTGGGATTATTGACAAGTCGCCGCATTTCAGCCAGGGCCTGAAACAGATGCTAAGTGCAGTGGGTCATATCGTGGTGCTTGATGCTTCAGACGAAGAGAACTTCCTTCATATAGTTAAAACGCTGGAACTGCCCCCTCAACTGATCATCCTGGACGTTGACATGCACGACAAGGATTTTCCGCAAATAATCAAGCAGCTGCTTCATGGGGTGACCGGTACAAGGATCCTGTTGCTGACCCTGAATAAAAAATACCCAGACCTCAAGGCACTCATTGAAGGAGATGGCGGTGCATCCGGTTTTATTTATAAGACCGCTGATGTAGAAGTATTCCAGGAGGCTATACGCCGGATCATCGGTGGCAAAATTTTCCTTCCCGACCTTGGCACGATGTTGCTGGCACAGAAGGGGATTTTGTAGGGGAGGAATTCAACCAAGATTAATTTAGGTGTCTTCGCGCTCTTGCATGTCTTCGTTTGCGCCTTCGCGTTTACTACTATAGAACTTACCCGTTCTTTCAGGCGAAACAGCACCGGCCAGGGGCTCATATACTTGGCGTGAAACCCTCGTGAAGTGAAGGTTTATCTCCTTCTCTTTCTGATTTTCGCGCCTTCAGAATAAGACCGGCCGAACGCCCGCCGTCAAGCCTTCGGGGCTATGGCGGGTAAAAGCGGGCGAAGGCAAAATTTTCAAGTGCTGCGGAAAACGGCGAAGATGCCGATTGAAAACATAAAGACGATACCAATAACAGCAGAAGAGAATTACTACAGCCGACCGGAGCATTCCTTCGCCGTAGCAGCACGCAGAAAATTTTAGGCCTTATTCTGACAGCGCCAGATTTTTTTGCATACTTTTTTTGTAAAAAAAAGTATGTCAGGTTTCCTCTTTCTTAAAGAGTTTCTACTATAGAACTTACCCGTTCTTTTCCGGCGAAACAGCACCGGTCACGGGCTCACATACTTTGCGTGAAACCTTCTTCGCGTGAAATCCCTGGTAGTTAATAAGCCTCAAAGCCCGGCTTGTTCTTACCTACCGGGATCTTCCATTCTAACCCAAATAACCCACCAAAATTTCCTGAGAGCTCGCCAAAATCAATGCCCAATCCAACTTTAAGGTTGAGGTTGTATGCAGGCACTTCGTAACTGAATTCATTCAGCGTGTACACCTGGGTCATGTTTGGAGCGAAGGGCGTATTGGGATCAAGGTTGCCATAGTTGACAGTATAAGTGAGCAAGACCTTGCCTTTCAACAGGCCCAGGTCATAGCTGGCACCAACGTGAAAACCAAAGAGCCGGTTGTTGACGATATTCGCGTTCTCCGGAATGCCTGCATTGGTTGTATCCCAGTTGATGGGCTGGATCTCCTCGAAGTATTTGCTGGCACGTTGCCTGTTCAGGAAGAGCGGGGTGCCAATCACCCTGTCCTCATACTCCCAACCTGTTCTGTAGAATTCGTTATTGTAATATGATTGCCGGGGCCGACTCTTTACAAACCAGTTCATTTCTTTGGTGTACAAAACTTCTACAACCACGTTCCTCAGGTTGAGTTCCTCATTCTTGGGTTTGATACTTACACCCAGCAGCAAACTTTTGTTCTTGAGCCTGAGCTCATCCCCGCTTTCTACGGGCACCTGCGCATAGGCCTGGTAAGAAAAGAATTCATTGTCAAAATATCCGCCGATTTCAAGCACAGAACGCTGATCTCCCGATCCGTCTGAAACAGTTTCTATCGAACCCAAAGGTTTCCTGGCCGATGATTTAAAGCTGGCTACATTCCACCAGCCTTTGAAAGAATTATCCAGTCCGCTGATGCCCTCCCGGCTTCCTCCCCATTCGGCGAAGTGCTGAAACCCTCCATAGATCTTCAAACTGCCGGCACCAAAACGCAGGAACAAAGATTTTTCGTGATACATTGAACTTTTCATGAAGCGATTCGAACCCAGCCAGCCATGGGCGATGGATCCCTTGATGCCAACAAGACCATTGGCGAAAGGAAGATCTGTGAAATCGGTGATGGCGAGCGAGATCTTTGGTATCGGAATAGAATTGCCACTGATGCCCAGCGATCCGCTCGATAATTCACGATCCACGCCACCCAATATTTCTTCAAAGCGACCACCCGTCAGTGTGAAATTCTTGTAGGCAAATCTTCCATATGCTTCTTCAAGAAAATTATTTTTGAACTGCGTGTTGCTGTAAGCCGATACGCCATATTCAAAAACAAAGCTGGTGTACGACACCATCGCACCTTCCTCAAGGTCGCTGGTCTGGGCCAGTACGTGCTGATTTTTTGCTCTCAGGTAAAGACTAAGGTCCGTCTGCAGATCGCTGACCGTGCCATACCGCTTCATCGTATTCCAGAAGGGCTGGTAATTTTTTGAGGCTGTCGACAAAAGAAAGCCAGTGCTCACCTGGATGGAGTCAAACTGGCTGTATGCCGGACTCATGCTGCCCAGGACCATCAGCAGCAGGGTTAACCGGATGATTTTGATTAGGGGGTGTAGATGCTTTTTCATTCGCTCAGTATTATATCTCGATTTCAATAACTCGTTGTCGGGATTTGGGTAAAAGGTTAGGTTTCGGGTAATAATTAAGCAGTGAAGGCTGCCTGGTTTCAAATGGGTTCTTGTACAAGCCCAGCTTTTGGAGGATCAGGTACCAGAAGAAAGGGAGGTCGTCCACCAGGTAGCGTTTCCACAATCTTGTTGGTTCCTGGATCAGCCTGTACAACCATTCGAGACATAATTTTCTGAACATCATGGGCGCACGCTTCCTGGACCCAGCTTCAAAATCAATGGTTGCACCCAGGGCCATGAAAAGATTCACGGTTTTCAACTGCTTCTTGTGATTCATGATCCAGGTTTCCTGTTTCGGCGCCCCAAGACCCACTACCAACACAGTGGCCCCGGAGGCATTGATCTGTTCAACAATGGCTTCGTTCTCCTCGCTGTCATTATCAAAATCTAACGATGGCGAGTATGCGCCTACTACCATTTTCCTGCCTACTTTACGGTTGATATTGTCCATTGCCCTGGATGCCACGCCGGGCCTGGCGCCCAGCAGGAAGATCTTGACGTCTTCGTCATGACGGTGGTAATTATAATATGCGGGCAGGAGGCAGGAGCCGGGGATCACCTCTTTGAACGGTTGTCGTAAAAATGAACTGGCGAGTTGCAGGATCTTGCTGTCGCAGATGATCCAGTTCGCCGACTGGTAAGCCAGATAGAACTCCCTGTTTTTCTGCAGCTGCATGATGTGATCTACATTCGGCGTAACCAGTACGCCAAACTTCAGCTGCTTCAATAATTCTTCCAGTGAGATAGAAAGAATATTCGTATTGATTAGATTAATCTGTTCCATATATGGACAGTTGATTTGGGTGATAGGATGGGTTAATCTTCTCTTTTCTTCGTCCCAGCTTCAGCTTCTCCATCTGCCAGGCATGTAGTGATTGCCGGAATCCCGGATACTGGTATTGTTTGTCTCGCTCCAAGAATGCTTTCAGGTAACCTATGATGATATAGGCGCCACCGAGCAGGAAGGGTTTTTCAAAACTCCTATAGATTCCAATCCCTAAAAGATATAATGGATGGGTGCCGATAAAATACTGACCCTTGCCCCAACGCATGCGACCGGTGACGATCCCCTTGTCGGAGGAACCCATAAGCCGGAGATGAATGAACTGCAGGTCGGCATCGCGGAAACTTTGCGTTCTCCATCCTTCCATTCGCGCGCGATGAAAGGCTATGGCGTCCCAGTGCACCTGTGGAACAAAGCCACCTATCTGTTTGAAGCAGTCGACCCGGTAAAAATTGATCTGGCCGGCCACCATTTCATCATTGGTGCGTTCGGGAACCAGTTTGTTATTGACCAGGATAAAGGGTTTACCGCTGGCGGATCCAAGTTGTGGGTCTTCCTGAAATTTTTCGATCAGTTTTTCAAAATATTGCTCCCTGAATTCGATGTCACCATCGAGTTTACAGACATATTCAAATTCATCAAGTTCGTTTCCACTGAGGCCGTAATAAAAAGACTCGACAACGCCTGGCCCAACGGCCCTGATACCACGGTCGGGTTTTTTGACAAGCCGTATCCAGTCGTGATCTTTCGCGTATTCCTCAACGATAGATGCCGTGTCGTCACTAGAGCCGTCATCAACAATGATCCATCTGGCAGGACGCACGCTTTGCGCCAGCACCGACCAGATGGTTCTCCGGATGAATCCGGATTCATTCCTCACGGGGGAGATCAGCAGAATATTCTTTTTTCTCATACGCAGGTTTAAAGGTTGTAACGATCAACATTACATGTACATCATAGTTTTAGCCGCGCCTTCTCTTTCGGTATAAGCGCGGGTATTTTTCTTGTCCTGGTTGTTTTTAAGTAAGCGAATAATATAAAATAGGGAAACAGGTATTCAATTTTCAGAAAACCCCTGTGGTAGAGGTGCAGGAACTGCACGATGGTGAGGGAATAGATCAGGATATACCTGATGTCCATTCTTCCAAGGTTAAAAAGATAAACCACGATGCCAGTCAGGGCTGCGATGAAGAACAGCGAATAATAGCCATAATCCATGAACAACCCGCCAACGATTCCCGGTGTCAAACTGTATTTCTCATCACTGCCCTGTGCCGAATACACTTGTTGCGCCAGGATGATGCCGGGCGCTTCCTGGTGACCAGGAAGAATCGTAACCAATTCGGCAAAAAATAAGGGATAGGGTGAATAAGTGTTGGTCACCTTCTCTTCGATGATGCGGTTGGTGATGCCTACCGTTTCGCGGAAGTTGAGGTAGATGGGTAGTATGCCCATCACGATGTTGCCCTGGGCCGAAAAACTGTACTCCCTGATCAACTCATCGGGCGTGATCAGATCCTTACCATCTCTTCTTAAATAAAAACCGGAGTAGAGGGCGAAGACACCGATCAGGACACCCAGTGTGACTACTGTCCGCGACCTGGAGAACAACCATTTGAAACGCTTCAGGTAAACCTGCGACCTTAATTTCTTAAATAGAAATATGGAGATAAATAAAGAGATCAGGATCATGATAAAGGTGCCCCGGCTGCCGATGAGCAGGCTTGGCGTGATGGGAAGCAGGAACCTCAACACGACGGTACGCAGATCCAGTTTAAGATTGGCAGAGTAGAGCCAGACCAGTGGAATGATCAACCCGCTTTTGATCAGGTATTCAATAACGGGCGGGATGGTAAATCGCAGGTCCTGCCTGATGACGACCGGTCCGATAGTCATATATACGTAGGCTACTAGTCCCCATACAAAGAACATATGGCCGTAGAAAAGGAGTTGTGTGTCGTTGGTGGCGACGAGATAGGTTTTCACGCGGAAACGGGAAGGGGGCGATTCGAATATTTGGAAAATGAGCAGGATCGTAAACTGCACAATGCAATACCAGGCCAGGGTGTTGATCGTGACCGTGCCACGGTAGTTGGATATATTCAGGAAGGGAATGAACAGGTAGATCAGAAAATAGAACGAAAGAAATTTCGTATTCACCTTGTCCTGCACCAGGCCATTCATCAACAGGAAACCCGAGAAGCTCCCAAGCAAGCCATAATAATCTTTGGACAGGTAGAAAACCACGGCCAGGATTAGGAAGAGATATGGAAATATTTTCTTCAATTCAATGTTTTAATAGTCTGTGCCGGGTTGCCGGCCACTACGAGGTTTGCCTCAATGTTTTTTGTAACCACCGATCCCGCTCCCACCACCACATTGTTTCCGATGCTTACGCCAGGGAGGATGATGACTCCCGAGGCGATCCACACATTGTTTCCGATCATTACTGGCGAATAAGTATATCCCTGCTGGTGAAAGGGGATATCCCCCTTTGCGTACAAATGGTTTTGCGAATAGATGATCACCTTCGGCCCGATCATCACGTCGTTGCCGATGGTGATGCCACCGCCGGCATTGATCACAGATCCCCGGTTTATCGTTACGTTGTTACCCATAGTCAATAGTGATGGCTTGTCGATCTGTACGTCGTCAAGTATCCTTACTTGCTTTCCGTTTTTATAGGGTAGGAAGACATTACGGATATGGGATCCGGTGTAGCCGGGTATGTGTTTTAGCAGGTGCATCCACCACATGATCAATTCATATCTCATGGGTGGCGGCAATCACTTTATAAAATACGGATCCACGGATCAGCCAGTACAACAGAAATACCGTTGTTATACTGTATATCGAAATTGTCGTGAAACAGAAGGGGATGGTAATGAGGGCAAACAAAATGAGTGACCAGGTATTGGCCCTTTTCACCATCGAAGACGTTGCGGTCGCTCCCATGCCAGCCGAAAGAACCGCATAACTGACCCTGGCCATGCCCGTAAATGTGAGCAAAAGGATCAGGGGGAACTCTTTGCCCCAGTTGATTTGCAGAGGCAGATAGAAATTGTCGAGCAGGTAAACAGCAGTCAGAAGCCCGAAGGCAATTACCAGCGCCAGACTGGCATTCTGCACCAGAGTGGTCCTCAGTTCTTTTATGGAAAACCTGTTTTTGAAATTCGAAAATTCCCTGAACCCCGAATAGTTCTGGAGTTGGGTCAGGGGAAAAAGAAAAAGGTTTTGGAGATAGAAATATTCGCCCAGTTCTTCCCTGCCGACGAAGCGATCAATCAGGAAACGGTCGCCATTGCTCAACAG
>Ga0193752_1003182_pt1 | contig 11499 bp, 10 predicted proteins | sample H1c1metaG_FD_144924 | JGI IMG/M metagenome (GOLD analysis project Ga0193752, IMG submission 144924) | Soil microbial communities from a riparian zone of the East river system, Colorado, United States - H1c1 | ecosystem: Environmental > Terrestrial > Soil > Riparian zone | place: USA: East River... | reverse complement strand
CCTCCTGGGGCTTTGGGGAGCCTCCTGAAGTGTCCGCTATGTCTCCGGTCTATACACTGTCCAGGAGGGGGAGTCTGATACAAAGATCCGCCCCTCCTCAGACGAGGAGGGGCAGGCCCGCGCCCGTGAGCGGCGCAGCCGCGATGTGCGCGGGGCGGGGTGGTGTGACCGGGTTGGAGCCGCCCTCACAAAGGGCGCAGCGCGCTGCGCCCCTACGGCCGACGGGAAAGAGAACACACGGACGGGGGCGCCGGGGCCACGGAGGGCGACGCAGCGCGTCGCCCCTACGGTGGGGAGAGGAACCGGGGTGAGCCGGAACGGGAGTGGCGAGCCTATGCGAATGCAGGGCGTGTGCCACACGCCCCTACGAAGAAGGGGAAGCTGAAAGGGCTAAGCCAACCCCTCCGCTTCCCCTCTCCCTTTCCTCCCCTCAGCTCTTCTTCCGCCCCCGCGCCGCCGGCTTCTTGGCTGCGGGCTTCTTGCCGCCGCCCTTTGCATCGCGCTCAGCGAGCAGAACAACAGCCTCCTCCATCGTGATGGTCTCGGGGGCCGTCTCCTTCGGGATGGTGGCGTTTGTCTTCTCGTGCTTGACGTAGGGGCCGTAGCGACCGCTGTGGACCTCGACGGGCTTGCCGGTCTTCGGGTGGGCGCCGAGGGTGCGGAGGGGCTGGCCGCGCTGCGACTTCTGCGCCAGCAGTTCCAGCGCGCGGTCGAGGCTCACCTCCAGCACGTCGTCCTCCGCCTTCAGGGAGGCGAACGTCGAACCCTGCTGCACGTAGGGGCCGAAGCGGCCGATGCTGGCCTTGATCGCCTCCTGCGTCTCCGGGTGCGCCCCGACGAGACGCGGAAGGGACAGCAGGCCGAGCGCGAGCGAGAGGTCCACGTCCTCCGGGCGCGTGCCCTTCGGGAGGCTCATGCGCTTGGGCTTCGTCTCCTCGTCGTCGCCGAGCTGGACGTAGGGGCCGTAGGGGCCCTCCTTGACGAGGATCGGGAGGCTCGCCTCGGGGTGGATGCCGAGGATCCGGTCCTCGGCTGCGCCCGCCTCCAGCAGGCGCTGGAAGTCCTCCACCGTGGCGTCGGCGGGGGCGAGGTCGTCGGGGAGCGACGACGTGCGCGTCTCCTTCCCGGCGTCCGTCTGCACCTCGCCCTCCACGTAGGGGCCGTAGCGCCCGACGCGGACGACGTAGCCGGTCCACTTCTCGTGGGCCAGCGTCGAGACGGTGCGGGGGTCGATGGCCTTCTCCCCCTCGCTCACCTGCCCCTCCAGACCGTTCGCGCCACGGAAGAACTTCTCCAGGTACGGCCCGGCCTTCTCCTGCCCGTCGGCGATCTCGTCCAGTTCCTCCTCCATGCGGGCCGTGAAGCCCACGTCGACCAGCCGGGTGAAGTTCTGCGAGAGGAGGTTGTTCGTCGCCATCGCCGTGAACGTCGGCGTGAGCTGGTTCCCTACGCGGCGGGCGTAGCCGCGGTCCACGATGGTGTCGATGATGGAGGCGTAGGTCGACGGACGGCCCACGCCGTCGCGCTCCAGCGCCTGCACGAGCGTGGCGTCGGTGAAGCGCGCGGGCGGCTTCGTCTCATGGCCGACGCCGTCGAGCTTGCGGCACGCCGGGCGGTCGCCGCGGCGGAGGTTGGGGAGCGGCTGGTCGCGGTCGTCGAGGGCCGCCTCGGGGTCGTCGCGGCCTTCGACGTAGGCGCGGAAGAAGCCCGGGAACTCGATGACCTGCCCGCTGGCGCGGAAGCGGCCCTGCTCGGGCCCGGCCTCGCCGGCCGTGATGACGGCGCGCGTCTGGAGCAGCCGGGCGTCGGCCATCTGCGAGGCGACGGTGCGCTTCCAGATGAGGTCGTAGAGCGCGGACTCGGGGCCGGAGAGCCCCCACTCCTTCGCCGTCTTCATCTGCGTGCCCGCCGGGCGGATGGCCTCGTGGGCCTCCTGCGCGTTGCGGACCTTCGCGGTGAACTGCCGCGGCGAGGGCGAGAGGTAGTCGTCGCCGTAGCGCTCCGTGACGGCGCGGCGCGCGGCGTCGAGCGCCTCCTGCGAGAGCGTCGGGGAGTCCGTACGCATGTAGGTGATGAGGCCGCGCTCGTAGAGCGCCTGCGCCACCTGCATCGTGCGCCGGGCCGGGAGGCCCAGCTTGCGGTTCGCCTCCTGCTGGAGCGTGCTCGTCACGAACGGCGCCGCCGGGCTCCGCTTGGCCTTCTTCTGCTCGACCTCGGTCACCTCCCAGGGTCCCTTGAAGAGGCGCACGGCGAGGTCCTGCGCCTGGTGCTCGCCCATCTGCAGCACGTCGCGGAGCCCTTCTTTCAATTTGCCGGTGTTCTCGTCGAAGTCCTTGCCGGTGGCGAGCCGCTGCTCGCCGAGGTGGGTCATGGTGGCCTCGAAGCGCTGGCTGTCCTGTTCGAGCTGGGCCTTGAGGTCCCAGTAGCCCGCGCTCATGAAGTCGAGCCGCGCCCACTCGCGCTCGACGAGGAGCTTCATCGCCACGCTCTGCACGCGCCCGGCCGAGAGGCGGGGGGCGATCTTCTTCCAGAGCAGCGGCGAGATGCTGTAGCCCACGAGCCGGTCCACGATGCGGCGCGCCTCCTGCGCGTCCACGAGGCGGGTGTCGAGGTCGCGCGTCTGGGTGAGGGCCTTCAGGATGGCGTCTTTGGTGATCTCGTGGAACACCATGCGCCGCACGGGCACCTTCGGCTTCAGGACCTCCAGCAGGTGCCACCCGATGGACTCGCCCTCGCGGTCCTCATCCGTCGCGATGTAGAGTTCGTCCGCCTCGTCCAGCGCGTCCTTGAGCATCTTGACCGTCTTCTTCTTGTCGGCCGGGACGACGTAGAGCGGCTTGTAGCCGTTGTCCACGTCGACGCCGAGGCGGGCCCACGGCTTCCCCTTCTGCGCGGCCGGGATCTCGGCGGCGCTCGACGGGAGGTCACGGACGTGCCCCATGCACGCCTCGACGCGGTACTCGCGCGGGAGGAACTGGCGGATCGTCCGGGCTTTCGTGGGGGACTCGACGACGACGAGGCGGTTCATGCAGGGGGGGCAACGGGGGCACGCACGGGCGCTCAAGGTACGGGTGCCCGGCGACGGCGGTTCGTCACCCCCACGCCGCCCCGCCGCCGACGTTCCGTCTCCTACCTTTCGCCCGCTCTTCCCTTACCCCCGTGGAGAACCTCCCGACCGACCCCTGCCCGCTCTGCGGGTCCGGCGCTGTCGAAGACGGCCGGCTCATGAACAGCAGCCTTCAGCCGCTCCGCGCCACGCGTCGCGCGAAGCTCCAGACGGCGGCCGAGATCCGCGCCCACGTGTGCCTCGACTGCGGCCACGTTTTTGGTTTGTATGCCGACGTGGCGCGCGTCAGGGAAATGCTAGGAGAGGTATAGTCAGCCCGTCTGCGTTCCTGTACGGGTGGGGGTGACGGTGTCGCTCTCAGGCGTGTTCTCCTCCCCGGTCCAGTCGTCCAACGCGAGCCCGTCGTCCAGCACCGTGTCTTCGGCAGTGGGCACCGGGGCAGCGTGCGCGGCGGCCAGCGCGGCGGCGATGCGCTGCCCGAGCGCCCCGCGGAACGAGATCGAGTGGCCGCTGGCGAGCGGCACCCGGAGCCCGGTGAGGAACCGCTGCTCGGGCTCCCCCATCGCGACCCACGGGATGAACAGCGGGGGGTGGTTGATGGAGAAGATCTTCATGGGGCGGAGGTAGAGCCCCTCCTCCGTGATCGCGCCGTCGAGCACGCCGTTGTAGCGCGAGACCCCGACGTAGCCGCTCTGCATCGAGAACGGGATCCCCTCGGTCTCCTCCGGCCAGTCCTCGGTCCGGTAGGAGCCGGCGATCTGGCGCCACCCCATGAGCCCGATGAGCGCGACGACGCCGCACCAGAAGGCGACGGAGGCGACGGCGGCGCCCAGGATGATGAGAACGAGGAAGAAGGGGTTCATGGGTCGCGGAGATACAGGCGGTGCCTCAGGTTAGCCCCGGCGAGGGGAAGGGCCACCTCACCCGGTGCGGCAGCGAGCCGAACACGAGAAACCCGCCGATGATGGAAATCAGCAGGAGCGGCGTAACGGGGGTGTCGGCAAGATCACAATACAAGGGGGTTAGCGCGGAGCAACGGCGTGTAGAACCCGCCTGCCGATCAGCCCGCCCTCAACTTCTCCCGCATGACGGCCTGGAGCGATTCGACCGACGCGTCGTCTTCCTCAGGCAGTTCCAGCGCCGCCTGAGGCGTGCCCTCGTCGCCACGGGACGCGGCGGCGGACTCCAGAATGAGCCGAGCCACGTCGCCCTGCACGATGAGCCGCGGGGCCCCCTCCAGCACGAGTTCCACGCTGTTAGCGGCGATGGCCTTCACCTCGCCAATCGCCGTCCACGGGACGTACACGGTCGGGTGGTTGACGGCAAAGAAGCGCAACGGACGGAGGTAGAGTCCGCGCTCGGTAAGCGTGGCCTGGATCACCCCGCTCTTGTAGCGGGCGCTGCCCACCTGTACGACCTCCGTCTTCATAGCGACGCCCTCCCCCGACTCCGGCCACAGCCCCGCCGGGTAGGCCGCCGCGAGCTTCCGCCACCCGACCTGCCCGATCAACCCCACGGTGCTGAACCAGATCGCGAACCACATCAGGACCGACCCCAGGACGATGTAGACGGGCAGCATGGGCGTGCGGGGTCAGGTGAGTCGGGCCGTGTCGGCCGAGGCCGCGGCGAGTCGCGCCTCGACGGCCTCGGCCAGCGGCCCGAGGAACGCCACCGGGCGTGTACCGGCGAGCGGCACCCGCAGCCCGGTGAGCAACCGGCGCTCCGGCACCCCCATCGCCGCCCACGGAATGAACAGCGGTTCGTGGTTGATGGAAAAAAGGGCGTAGGGCCGGAGGAACAGCCCGGTGTCCGTCAAGACGGCCTTCAGGATCCGGCTGTAGCCTGCGATCCCGATCCACATCGTCACCCCGTTCATAGGCACCCCCTCCCCCGGCGCGGGCCAGACCCACACCGGGTAGTGCTTCGCGATGGTCTTCCAGCCAAAAAACGCCGAGAGCGCCATAGCACCCAGCCAGAACACCGCGAACCCGACGAGCGCGCCCACGACGGCGAAGAGGTTCGCGATGCTCACAGGGTTCAGGGGAGGTGGCGGTGACGCCTACTGCGCCTTGACCTCGCTCACGAGCGCCGAGAGCGACGCCTTCGCGTCGCCGAAGAGCAGCGAAGTCTGCGGGGCGTAGAACAGTTCGTTCTCGATCCCCGCGAAACCGGGGTTCATGCTCCGCTTGAGCACGATCACCGAGCGGGCCTTGTCGGCGTTGAGGATGGGCATGCCGTAGATGGGGCTCGACTCGTCGTTGCGCGCGGCCGGGTTCACCACGTCGTTGGCGCCCACCACCAGCGCCACGTCGGCGCGCTCGAACTCCGAGTTGATCTCGTCCATGTCGTAGAGCCGCTCGTAGGGCACGTTGGCCTCGGCCAGCAGCACGTTCATGTGGCCCGGCATGCGCCCGGCGACGGGGTGGATGGCGTACTTCACCTCGCCGCCGTTCTTCTCGATGAGCTCGGCCAGTTCGCGCACCTGGTGCTGCGCCTGCGCCACGGCGAGGCCGTAGCCCGGCACGACGATCACGCTGCGCGCGAAGGCGAGCTGCACCGCCGCGTCGGCCGCGCTGATGCTGCGCGCCGTCATCCCCTCGGACGTCTTCGTCGACGCTGTCGGCGCGCTCCCGAACGCCCCGAAGAGGACGTTGCTGAAGGAGCGGTTCATCGCCTTGCTCATCAGGATCGAGAGCATGAACCCCGAGGCTCCGTCGAGCGCGCCCGCGATGATGAGGACGTTGTTACCGATGGCGAACCCCGTCGCCGAGGCGGCGAGCCCGGCGTAGGAGTTGAGCAGCGAGATCACCACGGGCATGTCGGCCCCGCCGATGGGGATCACCATGAGGACGCCGATCGCGAGGGCGAGGGCGATCATGACGTAGAACACCACCTGGTTCGACGGGTCGTAGATGAGGTAGCCGAAGCACCCGATCGCCGCCGCGAAGAGGAGGAGGTTGAACACGTTCTGGCCGGGGAACGTGATGGGCCGCCCCGGGAGGAACTCCTGGAGCTTCCCGAAGGCCATGAAGCTGCCCGTGACCGTCAGTGCCCCGAAGAGCACCTCGAACCCAAGCGCGGCCATCTTGGCCGCCGGCACGCCCATAGCCGCCTCGCCCGCGCCGCCGTGCCAGCCGTGGTAGTACTCGGCCACGCCGACGAGCGTCGCGGCCAGCGCCCCGAACATGTGGGAGAAGGCGATCCGCTGCGGCATCGCGGTCATCGGCACCCACTGCCCCAGCGGGTAGCCGATGAGCGAGCCCACGACGAGCCCGATCAGGATCCACTGGTAGGTGATGATCTCCTGATGGAGCATCGTGCCGACGACGGCGAGCAGCATGCCCAGCGCCGCCTGCAGCATGCCGCGCCGCGCCGTGTCGGGCTTGGTGAGGCTTCGGAGGCCGAGGATGAAGAGGACGGACGCGGCGAGGTAGGTCCCCTGGACGAGCAGCTCACGCATGGGGGGCCTCCGTCGGCTTCGGCGCGTCGGCGCCCGGCTTGGCCCGGCTGAACATGCGGAGCATGCGGTCGGTGATGAGGAACCCGCCGACCACGTTCGACATCGCGCAGACCACGGCGATGAACCCGAGAATGGTCCCGAACGTCCCGAACCCGCCCCCGGCGGCGACGATGGAGCCGACGAGCGAGATCCCGGAGATCGCGTTGGTGGCCGACATCAGCGGCGTGTGCAGCAGCGGCGGCACGCGCGTGATGATCTGGTAGCCGACGAAGCCGGCCAGCACGAACACGTAGAGCTGGATGATGGTGGTCGCCATGGGGCCTCGGTTAGGGCAGTGGGGAACCAGAAAATCAGGCGGGGGCGAGCAGCGACCGGACGCGCTCGTTCACGACGGCGCCCTCGTGGGCCACGACGGCGTTGACGAGGATGTCGTCGGCCATGTCCACCGCGAACGCGTCGTCCTTGAAGAACTCCTCGATCATCGCCACGACGGTCCCGGAATAGAGCTGGCTGGCGTGGACGGGCATCTGGGCGGGGAGGTTGAGCGGCCCGGCGATCCGCACCCCCGCGTGTACGACCACGTCGCCGGGTTTTGTGGCTTCGCAGTTGCCGCCGTTGCTCGCGGCGAGGTCGATGATGACGGAGCCCGGCTTCATGCCCTCGACGCCCGCCTGCGTGATGAGGCGCGGCGCCGGGCGGCCAGGGATGAGGGCCGTCGTGATGACGGCGTCGTAGGTGGCGACGTGGGCGGCCAGCAGTTCCACCTGCCGCGCCTGCTCGTCGGCGGCCAGCGCCTTCGCGTAGCCGCCCGCGTCCTCGCTCCCGGCCGTGTCGAGGTCGAGCACGACGAACCTGGCGCCGACGCTCTCCACCTGCTCGCGCGCGGCGGGGCGCACGTCGTAGCCCGCCGTGATGGCCCCGAGGCGCCGCGCCGTGGCGAGGGCCTGGAGCCCGGCGACGCCCGCGCCCAGCACGAGCACGCGGGCGGGCCGCACGGTGCCGGCCGCCGTCGTGAGCAAGGGGAAAAACACCGGCAGGAGGTCGGCCGCGAGCACGGCGGCCTTGTAGCCGGAGACGGTGCTCATGGCCGAGAGGGCGTCCATGCGCTGGGCGCGCGTCGAGCGCGGCACCAGTTCCATCGCGATGGCGGTCACGCCGCGCGCGGCGAGTTGCCCCGCGAGCGCGGGGTCGTCGAGCGGGCGGAGGAGGCCGACGACGACGGCGCCCCGGCGGATCGCCTGCACGTCGTCGCCCACGGGGCCCTGCACGGTGGCGACGAGGTCGGCGCCGAGTGCGGCGGCGCGGTCGACGAGGCGGCACCCGGCCGCTTCGTAGGCCGCGTCGGAGGCGAAGGCGCTCTCGCCGGCCCCCCGCTCGACGGCCACTTCGGCCCCCTTCTTCACGAGCCGCCCGGCGGCGTCAGGCGTGAGGGCGACGCGGGTCTCGCCGGGCGCGGCCTCGCGGGGGACACCGATGGTGAAGGGCATGGGCAGCAGGGAGAGGGGCGTGCGTTAGGTACGCACGCGGCGGCAGACACGCAACGGTTCAACCCAATACCAATCCCCGTGCCGACCGCTCTTTGCCCACTTCCGGCCTCTCCAGCATCCTTTTCCAGGCCTCCCCCCCACCCCCTGCGCACCCCCTGCCCGCTGTGCATCCTTTTACACAGGGTGCCGCTGTCGTCATCATCCGCCCCTCCTCAGACGAGGAGGGGCAGCCGCGAGCGAAGCCAGCGGCGGGGAGGTTGACCCGGTATGGCGGTGCCCGACCGCAGCGAAAGCCCCCCCGCCTTCCGCCCATCGTGCCGCTGCGCGTCGCTCACGTGCGGAAGCCTGTCCCCCTTGAAGCGGGGACAATTGGGGTGGGTGGCCCCCGGGAGGGCGGGATTCTTCGACAGGGCGGGGTTCCAGCCCCCCTCCTGGACAGGAGGGGCTGGGGGTGGTAGATCCGAACGGGCACCGGCGCACCGGTCACACCACCCCGCCCCGCGCACATCGCGGCTGTCGCCGCTCACGGGCGCCGGGCTGCCCCTCCTCGTCTGAGGAGGGGCGGTCTCGTTTTGCTGACGCCTCTGCTTCGACCGGCTGATCGGACGGGCCCCGCCATTCCTGTCAACCTCCCCACGCCTTGCTCCGCTCGGCGTTGCCCCTCCTCATCTACGGAGGGGCGGATGGTGCTCTTTTACCGCTTTATGCCTCGGCCTCCGTTTTAAGAACGACGGCCCACAGGCAACCACCTGTGAGCCGTCGTCCGCCTTACGGCGGTCTGCGGTCGGCCGTCTGCGGTCGGGCGCGAAGCGCCCTTACCCGTTCGTCCGCTCGAACTCCTGCATGAACGAGATGAGGGCGTCCACGGACTCCGGGGAGACAGCGTTGTAGATGGAGGCGCGGATGCCGCCGACGCTGCGGTGGCCCTTCAAACCAACAAGCCCGGCCGCCTTCGCCTCCTTGATGAACTGCGCCTCCAGTTCCTCGCTCGGGAGCCGGTACGTCACGTTCATCTTCGAGCGGCTGTCCGTCTTCGCCGTGCCGTTGTAGAAGTCCGTCGCGTCGATAGCGGCGTAGAGCGCGGCGGCCTTCGCGTCGTTGCGGGCGGTCATCGCGCCCAGCCCGCCGTTCTTCTCGATCCAGCGGAGCACCTTCTCGACGATGTAGACGGCGAAGACCGGCGGCGTGTTGAACATGTCGCCCTCGACGTGGACGCGGTAGTCCAGCATCGTCGGGAGGTCGTTCTTCTTCGTCTGGAGGAAGTCCTCGCGGACCATCACCGCCGTCACGCCCGCCGGGCCGATGTTCTTCTGGGCCCCGGCGTAGATGAGCCCGTAGCGGTCGACCTCGATGGGGTGGCTCAGGAAGTCCGAGGACGCATCGCACACGAGCGGCACGGTGGCCTCCGGCTCGAAGTGAAACTGCGTGCCGAAGATGGTGTTGTTGCTCGTGTAGTGGACGTAGGACGCCTTCGGGTCGAGCTGCCAGTCGGCCGGGTCGGGGATGTAGGTGTAGAGGTCGGCCTCGCTGGAGGCGGCGACGTTCACGGTCCCGCAGCGCTTGGCCTCCTTGATGGCCTTCTTGCTCCACGCCCCCGTGTTGAGGTAGTCGGCCGAGGCGTCGGCGCGGAGGAAGTTGAGGGGGACCTGGTAGAACTGCATGGACGCGCCGCCCTGGAGGAACAGCACGTGCCAGTCGGCCCCCATCCCGAGGAGCCCCTTCATCTTCTCGACGGCGCTGGCCCAGATGGCGTCGAACTCCTTCGAGCGGTGGGACACCTCCATGATCGAGGCGCCCATCCCGTCGAACACGGGGAGGTCGTCGCGCACCTCCTCCATCACCTCGGTGGGGAGCGCGCCGGGCCCGGCGGAGAAGTTGTGGAGCCGCTGCTTGCCGGTGTCGTGCGTGTAGGAGACGGACTGCATCATGGGAGGATCGGGACGGGGCGAGAGGCCGCTAGCGCGAGAAGAGGAGCCGCCGCGTCACGACACGGGCCTCCGGCCCGGTCCCCACGACGGCACGCACGAAATATAGGCCGGGGCTCAGCCCCTCCGCCCCCACGTCGACCCCATGCGTGCCTGCCCCCATCGAGCCCGCGACGAGCGTGCGTACGCGCCGCCCCAGCGCATCGTAGAGCGCGAGGTCCACATCGGCCGCCCTGCCGAGCCGGAGCAGCAGGCGGGCGTCCCCGTGGGCGGGGTTCGGACCGGCGACGTTGAGGGTTACGCCACCATCGGCGCTCTCTCCTTCAAGGCCCGCGATGTAGTCGAACGCAAGCGCGCGCTGCACGGGCTGTAGGTCACCGTCGGCATAGAACAGCACGCCGATGTGGTGATCGGGCCCTCCGCCCCCGCCGCCGAAACACGACGTGCAGTAGCCGGCGGCAAGGACGTAGAACCGGGCCTCTGCTCCCGGAGCGAGCGTGAGGTCGGGGAAGCCTCCGTCGGGCCAGTACATGCGGATCCCGGCGATCGCCTGCCAGTACGCCTCCGTTTCCCCGTAGACGAGCCGTCCCAGTGCACCCGTCCCGGGATCGACGTTCCGAACGCCGACGACGATGGAGTCGAGCACGAGCGGAGCAAGACCCGTGTTCGTGATCACGAACGGGACGCTCGACCCCGTCAGGTGGTGGTTCAGGGTGTCGGGCGTGACCGTGAGGCCGGACGGCTGCGCCGCGGCCAGTCCCCCGGTGAGGACAAGAAGCAGGAGGAGCGTAGCGGACCGGCACATAGGCCACGGGGGATGGGTGGGGCGCTCAGGGTACAACGCCCCGCCCATTCCCGTGCTCAGCACACGCCCGAATTCGGCCTGTTAACGCGCCCCGACGACCTCCGGGAACCCCTCGCACTCGGTGCGCCGCGTGTCGGTCACGGCGATGATCTTCCAGCCGTCGCCCGTGTTGGCGAACTGGAACGCGTCCACGCCGCAGTGGCTGAAGGTGGGGCCCACGTAGAACTTGTAGACCGTCCACGCCGTCGCCAGCGGGCCGTCGACGCGCACCTCGATGGGCCCGATGCGCTCGTCGTAGACCTGATCGTGTGGCGCGCCGACGGCCGCCGCGAAGTTGTCCATCGTCTCCGTCTCGACGTGCGTCACGCCGTCGCGCCCGGCCGCCACGCTCATCAGCACGGCGCCGGGGTGGACGACGGCCAGAAGGGCGTCGGCGTCGCCCGCGCGCATGGCGTCGAACAGCGCCACGACGGCGGCGCGGACGGCCTCGTGGTCCTCCGTCTCGGCGGCCCCGAAGGTGTCGGGGTGGTGCATCGCGTGCATCGCCCCGTGGTCCATCCCGTCGTGGTGCGTGGAGTCGTGGGCGGCGTGGTCGTGGGACTGGGCGCGGACGGCCAGCGGCGCGAGGAGGACGAAGAGGGCGACGAGGAGGCGCATGGGAGGATGGAGGGATGGGAGGCGGGGGTGCTAATAATACAGCACACCTCTGCGCTACGGCGTCCCCCGCCCGGCCTCGTCGCGCCGCTGGCCGTCCG
>Ga0193752_1003181_pt1 | contig 11500 bp, 13 predicted proteins | sample H1c1metaG_FD_144924 | JGI IMG/M metagenome (GOLD analysis project Ga0193752, IMG submission 144924) | Soil microbial communities from a riparian zone of the East river system, Colorado, United States - H1c1 | ecosystem: Environmental > Terrestrial > Soil > Riparian zone | place: USA: East River... | reverse complement strand
CCTCTCTGGTATTCACGCCACAGCGGCTGATCGATCGTTTCGAACAGTTCATCGCCGAGTCGTTCGACATCATTCCTCGCACGATCGCTGCGTTCAATCGCGGCGATCTCGCCGCCGTCGGTCGCGCGGTCGATCGCTCGCAGCTCGGCGTGGAGAAATTGCTTGGCAATCAAGTGCCGGAGACCATCACGCTCGTGCTGCTCGCCCGCGCGTTCGGTGCCGATGCAGCATCGGCGTTCGGTGCGGGATTCGGCGGAAGCGTCTGGGCGTTGGTCGCGGCGAATGGCGCGGAGCAGTTCGCCGCGAAGTGGCGTGCTGCGTATGCGCACGACTTCCCTCAACACACGTCACAAGCAGAATTCATCGTCACTCGGCCAGGTCCGGGTGCGACGCGTCTGTAAAATGTCATCCCGCAGGCGCGAGCGCAGCGAGCGAGTGTCGGGACCGACTTTCGTGTCAATTATACCTCGCCATCGTTGGCTATCATTTGCTTATGGTAGGTCCCGACACTCGCTGTCGCTCGTGCGGGATGACAGTGGGGGAGCTGTCGCTCGTGCGGGATGACAGTGGGGGAGCTGTCGCTCGTGCGGGATGACAGTGGGGGAGCTGTCGCTCGTGCGGGATGACAGTGGAATGCGTCAACACATTCAGAGGCAACCATGACCGATGAACGCACGGACAGCGTTTCGCGCCGGGATCTGATCAAGACGATCGCCGTTGCTGGCGCAGGAATGGGGTTGGCGCATCTCGGCCTGCCGGACGACGCGAGCGGCGAGCCGGTCCGCCTCGCCGATGAGGCGCCGCCGCCGTCGGCCGCGGCAACCATGATGGGCGTGAAATTCGAGCCGCGCGACGTCGTGCGCGTCGCCATCGTCGGAACTGGTCTGCGCGGACGCAGCACACTGAACGAGCTACTCGGTGTCGGCAACGTGAAGATCACCGCGCTGTGCGACATCGTGCCGGACAAGGTCGAGAAGGCGAAGGCGCAGATGAAGAAGGCCGGCCACGACTATGAGCCAGCGGTCTACACCGGCGGCGAGCGTGACTTCGAGAAGCTCTGCGCGCGCGACGACGTCGACATCGTCTACACCGCGACGCCATGGCAATGGCACGTGCCCGTGTGTGTCGCGGCGATGAAGAACGGCAAGCACGCGGCGACCGAGGTGCCAGCGGCGCTCACGATCGAGGATTGCTGGACACTCGTCGACACGTCGGAGAAAACGCGCCGTCACTGCATCATGATGGAGAACTGCTGCTACGGCTACAACGAGACGATGGTGCTGCAGATGGTGAAGGGCGGCCTGTTCGGTGAGCTCAAGCACGGTGGCGCCGCGTACAATCACGATTTGCGGTCCATCTTGTTCGAGACGCGCGATGAAGGCCTGTGGCGTCGCGCACACCACACGCAGCGGAACGGCAACCTGTACAGCACACATGGCCTCGGGCCGGTCGCGTGGTATCTCGGCATCGATCGCGGCGACCGCTTCGACTACATGGTCTCGATGAGCACTCCGGAGATGGGCCTCACGAAGTGGCGCGAGGATCACCTGCCGAAGGACGACCCGCGATGGAAGGAGAAGTACGTCACCGGTGATCTCAACAGCTCACTGACAAGACGGCAAAGGGGCGCACCATTCGTCTCGAGCACAATGTCTCGAGCCCGCGTCCATACAGTCGCATCAACAGCATCGAGGGAACGAAGGGGCTGTTCGAGGACTATCCGCCACGCATCTACGTCGAAGGTCGCGGCAAGAACGACGTCTGGACGACGATCGACGAGTACAAGGCCGAGTTCGAGCATCCGTGGTGGAGGGAGCAGGGAGAGCGTGCGCGCACCGGCGGTCACGGTGGCATGGACTTCATCATGGCGTGGCGGCTCGTCACCTGCATGCGTGAAGGGCTCGCGCCGGACATGAACGTCTACGACGCGGCGGCGTGGAGTGCACCTGGTCCGCTCTCGGAGAAGTCCGTCGCGAAGGGCAGCATGCCGATGAAGTTCCCCGACTTCACGCGAGGGAAGTGGAAGTTGTCGTCCTGAGCGTAGTCGAGGGACCTGCTCTTCCAACGCTGGGCGCGTCAACCTGATCGGCTGACGTCCTTCCAGGCGCGGCACTGATGATTTGTGGCATCAGTCACTGCCATCAGCTCGACGTCGAAGATCAGGTCGGCGCGAGTGGGAACGACAGGAGGATTGCCGGCCGCGCCGTACGCGAGCGGATACGGGATGAGCAGTCGGCGCTTGGCACCGGCGCGCATGCCGTCGAATCCGATTTCCCAGCCGCGCATCACCTTGCCCGTCCCCTGGATGAAGGCCACTGGTTCCGCATCGCGCGAGGTGTCGATCCTCGTACCGTCGGTGAGCCAGCCTGTGTAGTGCGTGTACGCGCACTTGCCATTGGCCACCGCCGCGCCCGACCCCCGCGCGATGTCGACGTACTGGATGCCGCCCTTGCTCAGCTTCTCTCCACTCACGGAGGGGATCGTCTCGCGCGGGCGCTGCGGCGCGGAGGCGCAGCCGCTCACGAGGAGCGCTGCGAGGGCGGTCGTCCAAGTTCGTGTCATGGCGCCAAGCTAAGGAGGCACTGGATGACCGGCAACGAGGTTGTCGTCCCGAGTCCTTCGACGTCGCTCAGGGTAAACTTCGTCGAGGGACCTGCTTTTTCACGCCTCAACTGTTCCTTGTGCATGATGCGCACGGCAACCAACTTGCCGCCGTGCGCCCAATCGTCGCGTTTCAGGGAGAGACAGGAGCATTCAGCGAGCGAGCCGCGGCATTGCTCGTCGCCGGGCAGCTCTCCTTGTTGCCCTGCGATACGTTCGATGCCGCCGTCCGCGCCGTCGTGAACGGCAATGCGGACTACGCCGTCATTCCAATCGAGAATCTCATCGCGGGTCCTGTCCACGCGGCCATCGACGCGCTGGCGCAGTTCCCCTCGCTCGACAGGGTGCGCGAGCTCGCGCTGCCGGTGCGGCTCGCGCTGATGGGACTACCCGATGCGACGATCGACCAAGTGCGCGAGGTGTTGAGTCACCCCGTCGCCCTCAAGCAGGTGACGAAATTCCTCGCTGCGCATCCAGCCATTCGCGCCGTGGAAGCGGCGGATACGGCCGGTGCAGCGCGGATGGTGGCCATCAGGCGCGAACCATCGGTCGCCGCCATCGCCGCGCCGTGGGCCGCCAAGCACTACGGCCTGACCATTCTTGCCGAAGGACTCGAGGATCGTCCCGACAACGCCACCACGTTCGTGCTGGTCAGGCGCGTCCCTCAGCGCACCTGAGGCGCGCCGGGTCGCTCGAGAAAGCTCGTGACCGCGTAGACGAACGCCGCGGTACGCTCCAGATGCGCGACGTGATCCGCGCCGGCAAGCACCACCCATGCACGATCGACTGTGCCGAGGAGGGAGAAAAACGCGGGTAGCCCCGCCTCCTTCGCGATCGGGTCGGCTTCGCCATTCAGGATGAGCGTCGGCGTGTGGATCTTCAACGGGTTGAGCGCGTTGAACTCTTCCTCGTGCCGCCAGTCGACGCGCACAGGATCGCTCTTCACGGCCGAACGCACGTACGCTGCCTTCACGCCGGGCGGTGTGGACTTCGGTGTGAGGAAATCTTCGCCCGCGGCCTCCCTCGTCGTCGCGACGCGCGGCGGCGTGGTCGGCTCGGCGGGCACCTCGGGGCGCTTCGCGATGTTGTAGTAGGGCGCATACATGATGAGCGACGACACCTTCTCCGGGTGGCGTTGCGTCGCGAGCATCGCCGTCGCCGAACCGCGCGAGTAGCCAAGCAGCGCGGGGCGACGCTTGCCCGGCGCGCGTGCAGCCACCCAATCGGTTGCCGCCTCGGCATCCGCGGCCGCGCGCCTCGGCGTGAGCCAGCCTGTCCTGTCGCGCGCTGTCGCGCCGTAGCCGCGCTGGTCCAGCGCGTACACCGCATAGCCCTTGGCGGCGAGCGCCTCCATCACCGATACCTGCTGTCCTGGCGCATGGAGATCAAAGTTGGGCAGGGCGCTCCAGGTCCGTCCGTGCAGTAGCACGATCTCGCCCTTCGGCACTCCCGCTGGTCGCGCCTCCCAGAGCGCGAGTCGATGCCCGTCGTCGGCGACGATGTCTTGTCGCTGAACAAGCGATATGGGCGTGCGCTGCGTATACGCTGCATGCGGCGTGGTCGCGAGCACACTCGCGGCCACGATCAGGTATCGGAGAGAGGTCGTCATGGTCGGAAAAGATACGATAATTCCTGCCACGTGACCTCAGGTCCCTGGAGAGTTCCCCGCTGCATGTTGCCCATTCATCCCACCACCATTGTCTCGAGGCGCTTCATGTTCGTAGCACCAGCCCGACCGTTGTTCGCCGCCCTGCTGCTTGCCGCGTCGGCAGCAATCGTCCAAGCGCAGACACCCACCCCGCCAACGCGTCCCGCCGGCAATCGGCGCGCGACTGTCGCCATGGACTCGGCGCGCATCGCCCAGCTCTACGTCAGCAACAAGGTCGAGGACCTTCCGCGCCCGGCCGACTTCTCGTCGCAGACCGCAGCCAAGCGTGCCACCGACAGCATTTACACTGCTCGCAGCGCGGGCGTGATGGAATTCCGGAAGGTGACGTACAAGAGTCGCGTCGACGGGCGCGAAGTGCCCGCCTACCTGTTCGCACCGCTCACCAAGCGCGGCGCGAAAGGCCATGCGGCGATGGTGTGGGTGCACGGCGGTGTCCACAGCGACTGGGGCACAGCGATGTTTCCCTTCGTGCGCGAGGCGGTGCAGCGCGGATACGTCGTCATCACGCCGGACTATCGCGGCAGCACCGGCCACGGCGCTGAGCACTATCTCGCCATCGATTACGGCGGCAAGGAGATCGACGACGCTGTTTCGGCCGTCGACTACCTGAAGACCCTTCCGTATGTCGATATGGACCGACTCGGCATGATGGGATGGAGCCACGGCGGCTTCATCACCGCGCACTCGCTGTTTCGCGACGACAATCCGTTCAAGGCAGGCGCGGCCATCGTGCCGGTCACCAATCTCGTGTTCCGGCTCTCCTACAAAGGCCCTGGCTACCAGCGCGACTACGCCGCAGAGCCGGGGATCGGTGGTCTCCCATTCGAGAAGCGCGAGGAATACATCAAGCGCTCACCCGTCTTTCAGGCGCAGAACCTCAAGGTGCCGATCCTCGTGCACGTCGCCACGAACGACGAAGACGTCAACTTCGTCGAGGATCAGCAGATGGTGTACACGCTGCGCGCCTTGAAGCCCGATCTTGCCGAGACGAAGATCTATGAGAATCCGGCGCCATGGGGTTCGTCGGTCGGACACGCGTTCAGCCGTCGCGTGGATCCCGTGACGCTCGAGCGGGTGGACTCGCCGGCGCAGATCGATTCATGGAATCGCACGTGGACGTTCTTCGAGTGGAATCTCCGTCCGTACGAAGATCGCTCCAAGCCGCTGCCGCCCGTTCGGACGCGATGACCTGAGGCCCTTAAGTTATCGTCCCGAGTGAAACGAGGGACCTGCTCTTCTGTTGTTGACTGCGAAGAGCAGGTCCCGACACCCCTTACGCGGCTACGGCTACTTCCGCTCCGACGCGATAACGAGGGCGAATCCGTCCGGATCCTTCACCCGAAAGACGCGCTGTCCCCACGGCATGTCGGTCGGCTCGGATGAAAGCGTGCCTCCCATCCCCTTGATCCGGGCCGCGATTGCGTCGATGTCCTGCGACGTGGTGAGCATCAGTGAAAAGCCCTCGCCCTTGAGCCGCTCCCAGCCCTTGGCGCCGTTGTCCTGACCGAGCAGGAGACGCACCGAACCAGCCTTCAGGGACACGGCGGCCAGCTTCCCCTCACGCTCGTGCTGCTCGTCGACCGTGAAGCCCACGACGTCGCGATACCACTCCATGCTCTTCTGCAGATCCTTTACGGTCAACGAAGGCTGAAGGCTGCGCGCTCGGAGCGACTCAGGCTGTGCTCGCTCGCTGCTGCCGTCCGACTTCGATGGATTCTCGCTCATGCTTGCTCCTTGAGAGGGTCGTACTGCCCGCAATCGGCAACAAGGTACCGTGTAAGGCTAGTATTGTCGTGTGGCAGTTTTGCGTTCTCCTCTTACCGCGCGCCCACATGCGACTGCAACAACGAGAACTGCACAAGCAACTACGCGCCGAGTCCATCGCCTCGCGCGAGAAGATTGCGACGCTGGTCCGGCCGCTCGATCCATCGAAGCTCAACGAGCATCCGGAGCCGATGGGCTGGAGCGTTGGGCAGGTGCTCGAGCATCTCGTCGTGGCGGACGAGTTGTACGAGGAGCCCTTCAACGCATTGTTGCGTAGCGCGCGCCCGGACGCCGGCGCCCCCGCGCGAGACTGGAAGTCCTCGTTCATCGGCGGACGCATTGCGGCGGCGCTGACAAACCCCAAGAAGCTCAAGGGACCGAAGGTCTTCAATCCCGGCCCCACACCGCGGAATGGCGTCGTGGAAGCGCTGCTTGCGCGCGAGATACGCTTCGTGCAATCGATGGACGCGGCCGCGTCGTTCGACTGGCGCGCGCTTCGCATCGGGTCTCCCGCACTTCCCTCATGGGCGCCGAAGATGAATCTCGGCGACGGATTTCGGATTCACATCGTCCACGTCACGAGACACTCGCTCCAGATCGAACGTCTCGTTGCCCAGCTATGAACGAAAAGCGTCGCTCCGTAATCACGGAGCGACGCGAAGAACAACCCCAGCGGATGGCTAGAACCGCACGGACACCGCGATGCCGGCGCTGCCACCGTTGCTCACGTCCACCATTGGCACGACAGCGGTCTGCGCCATCGTCCGGGTCTTCTCGGCCTCGCGCTGCGCCATGATCGTCGAGTGGTTGCGCATCGAGCGCATCGACAGCGCGACACTCGTGAGACCCACCGCGACGCCCGACGCGGCGATACCGCGGTTGAACTCCGACTTCGAGAGTACTGCGGCTCCAAGACCCACCGTGGCGAGTCCCGAGATCACACCGATCTTGCTCACGCGCGTCCGATGTCCATCGGCATTGAGCGTGGCATTCACTAGTGTGGTCGCCAGTGCGCCGCCGAGCGCGTACGGTGCAGCCGCAGCAAATCCGGCGCGACGCGGCTCTACTGTCACAATCGGCGCTGGATCTGGCTGCATGTACGGCACCTGAATGAACGCTGCCTCATCGAGCGTCAGGCCATTGTCGCCGAGCCAGGAGGTGAACTCAGCGTCGCCGGCAAGCTGCGGCACCCACACGTTGTTGTCGGCGCGCGCGACGCGATCCACGACGTCGCGATGTCCCGTGGACGCCAGCAGATGCGCCACCGCGCACAACGTGCCCGTCTTGCGGTCCACGAAGTACGGCACTGCCTGACCGGGGAAATCGTAGTTGTGCGGGAACACGCCGCGAGCCTGATAGGTCCGCAGGGTCGCGAGCAGCGTTGTGCGACGCTCGCGTTGCTCCGTCGTGAGCCCCGAGACGTCACGGCTGTCGAGTGACGACAGCACGCTGTCGAAGTGCACGCGAATGCGATTCACTTCGGTCGCGGCGGCGTCCTCCGGGGCGGCGGTGGCACGCTGCGTAGTGGCGGCGATGGTGGCAAGCGCGATGGCGGCAGCGAGGACCAGACGATCGGGGCGCATGGGACACTCCGGCTGAGGTAGGGGTCGTGCTCCCAGCCCAACCGCGCATCCGCCGAATCGGTCACATCAGCTCGTGCTGATGATCACCCTGTCGAGGGACGTCGTCGGTCACATATGCAGCGCCCGGCGCGGACGCGGCTCGTCGCTCACGGCTTCAACGCACGAATCTTGAGGGAGCGGAACGACGCTTCGTCGTTGTGGTCCTGCAGCACGATGTGTCCCTCGCGCCGGTCGGCGAAGCCTGCCACCGTGCGGTACTTGCTCTTGAAGAGCAGCGAGTCCATGCGCGGTGAGCCGAGGTCGTACGAGACGATCATCTTGCCGTTGAGCCAGTGCTCGCCGTGATTGCCGCGAAGAATGACGCGCGATTGGTTCCACTGCCCGACGGGCATGAGATGCTTGTCGCCGTTCGGGGTGATGAGGTCGTACAGCGAGCCAGCGCGATGCGTCGGAATCTTGTTGTCGCTGTTGAGCGAGTCATCGAGGACCTGATACTCGAAGCCCAGTGCCGCATGATTGGACGACTTCTTCGAGATCTCCTCGGAGACGTTGTACTTCACGCCACTGTTGGAGCCGGGTGGCACCTTCCACTCGAACGTGAGCTCGAAGTCGCGCCATGCGTCAGTGGTCATCAAGTCGCCGCCGTCGGCCGGCTGGCCATCGGGCATCTTCGCCACGTTCTTCTTGGCGGTCTTCGTGATCGTTCCGTTCACCACCTTCCAGTGCGCGGTCGGCACGCTGTCGTAGCCAAGTCCGCGCCAGCCGGTGAACGTCGATCCATCGAAGAGGAGACGCCAGCCCGCCGACTTTTCAGCCGTTGTGAGCGTGTTCGGCGCACTCGACTGTGCGTTCACGACGAAGGGTGCCGCAAAGGCCGCAAGCAACAGCGCGGCAGTTCTGGCCTTGATCACGTCGGGTTCCCGGATTGAAGTTGCTCCATCATACGATATCGCCGGTGCGCGTTCAACCAAGGCTCCAGCTTCACTCGATGTCTTCCTGAATGAATCGCGGGGTGACATCGTCAACGTTCCATCGCCCACGACCTGACCTCACGAACTGGATCTCGTCGTATGGATACATCGACTCCTCCTTTATTAACGACGCATGAGCATCGACATCGAATCGCAGATCGTCGCCGCCGAAGACCGGCTCCTCGAGGCGATGAAGACGAGCGACGCAGCGCTCCTCGACAGTTTGCTTCACGACGAGTTGCTCTTCAACGGGCCCACAGGTGAGACCGCCACGAAGGCGATGGATCTGGCGAACTACCGAACGGGCGGCATTACCCTGCACACCGTGGAAGCGAGCGATCGGCAGATCAGCGTCATCGACAACGATGCGGTCGTTGCGGTCACAGTGCGTCTCGTCGGCAACTACATGGGGCAGGACATCGACGGTCGCTTTCGCTACCTCCGCGTCTGGAAGTCCTTTGGCGACGACTGGAAAGTGATCGGCGGTAGCGTCGTCACGCTGATTGCTGCCGGCTGAAAACGGCCGGCTTCACGGCGCGCCAGACGGCACCCCTCGCCGGCGAGACACCGCATGCATGGCAGCATCACCCCGATGCGCGACGCCCGGCCCTCTGGGCTCGAGACCCATGGCCGGCTCTGGAGTGGCGGCTCGTGACGCACGTGCTGACCGTGGCCGCACGACAGCGTCGCTACCCAATGTCCGTCGGCGTCCAATGCGAAGCCGACGATAGCGCGCGCCGGCGCAGACTCGTCGAATGGGCGCATCAGGCCAGCGGAAGACCCGGCGCTCGCGCTTCAGTGCGGAAGGGCAGCTCGATGGTGACGAGCGTGCCCGTCGGCAGCGCCTGACCAATGTGAAAGCGGCCCGCGCTTCCGTAGAGCTGTGTCAGCCGCGCGCGCGTGCTGCCGATGCCGATGCCTCGACTGCCTGTTGCCGCCGGTGCGCGCCCGATGCCCACGCCGTCGTCCTGCACGTGCAGATGCAGCGCATCACCTTGGCGGCTGCCGCGGATCCACACCTTGCCCGACGCGTCGCGCGGGGCGATCCCATGCCGAATCGCGTTCTCGACGATCGGCAACAGCATGCAGTGCGGTATGTACGCCGCGAGCGCATCCGGCTCGGATTCGATCATCACCTCGAGTCGCTCGTGGAACCGCGATCGCTGAATGGCGACGTAGTGCGCGAGGACATCCAGCTCGTGCTGCAGCGTCACTTCATGCGCCGTGCCCGCGTCGAGCGTGGCGCGAAGCAACTCGCTCAAGTGCTGGACCATGTCCTCCGCGGCGCGCGGATCCTCTCCGATGAGGGTCTTCAGCGCACCGAGCGTATTGAACAGGAAGTGCGGCTGCAGTCGCCCTTCCAGCGTTTCGAGACGCGCCTCAGCGAGACTCGCCGCGAGCCTCGCCGCATTGCCTTCGCGCTCGCGCACCTCGCGATGGTACGCGATGGCGTGATAGATCGCCGAGATGGACGCGAATCGCACGAGGTTCGTCGCGAGGTAGCGCGAGATCGACATCGTGATCGCGGTGCCGAGGTCGCCGCCCTGCGAGATGTCGAGCGTGGCTTGCACGACGACGCTCGTCGTCGAGTGGACTGCCGACGCCACGAAGCCCGCGACGACGAAGATTGCCAGCGAACTTGGACGCAGCACGCCGCGTCGGCGCATCAGGCGACCGACGTCGAAGATGAGCGGCACGAAGGCGAGCCAGAGAAGCCAGGTGATGAGCTGCCGCGCGACCAGGACCCCGAACGGGGTCGTCGTCGGGTCGTTTACGTAGCTCTGTGCGGCGAAGACCAGACTCAGCCCCAGAGCACACGCAACTCCAATTCGCCAATCGATCCCGGCGTCAGGTTTTCGGGTGGTGCTGTGTCGCGTCGCATCATCGCGCATGCGCCAGCCTGCCTCCGTGGCCTCTCTCACGCAAGAGGCCGCTTTCTGACTATTGGGTCAGTTCCTCGCACGCTTCCGTTTCCGTTTCGTATTTCCCCGTGGAGGCCGCTCGCCCGTGGCGCGCTCCCAGGCGATGGCGGCGCCTCGCCGAGCCACCACTTGCGCCACCGCCACGATGACGGCCGCCGTCGCCGTCCACGCGATCGCCCGGCCCCAATCGACGTCCGGACCAGCTGGGTCGGCCGGGGGATCTTCCCCAGCGGCCAGTCGCCACGCGGCCACGACCGCCCGTTCGGCAAGCGGCGCCGCAACCGCGCTTGCCGCTCCCGCCAATAGTCCCCACTGCTGTCGCTTGGTGAGTTGCACGATCTCCGGTCCGTTGAAAGCGCCCCTGACGTTCAGGCAACGCCCGTGCCGTGTCGCGGTCCTGTCACACTGGCACACCGGGATGCCATCCGTGCATTATTCTTCCCCTCTCTCCCGAACCAGCCCAAAACGACATGGCCGACGCTCCATCCGCACCGCTCAAGCGCACTCCCCTTCACGAAATTCACGTCGCACTCGGCGCCAAGATCGTCCCGTTCGCCGGGTACGAGATGCCCGTGCAGTACCCGAGCGGCATCGTCGCCGAGCACAAGGCCGTGCGCGAGGGCTGCGGTGTGTTCGATGTCTCGCACATGGGCGAATTCTGGATCAACGGCGACCGCGCCCTCGATTTCGTCAACCACGTGACGACGAACAACGTCGCGGCACTGGCCGTCGGACAGGCGCACTACTCCACCATCCTCAACGATCGCGGCACGATCGAGGACGACTGCCTCGTCTATCGATTCCCGAACAAGATCATGATGGTGGTGAACGCCAGCAACGCGCCGAAGGACTATGCCCACATCGCGCGTCATGCGGCGGAGTTCGGTGTCGACATCCACGACGCCACCGACGAGATGACGCTGCTCGCCGTGCAGGGCCCGAAGACAGCCGGCATCCTTCAAGCGCTCACCGACACCGATCTCTCGGCGA
>Ga0193752_1003180_pt1 | contig 11504 bp, 14 predicted proteins | sample H1c1metaG_FD_144924 | JGI IMG/M metagenome (GOLD analysis project Ga0193752, IMG submission 144924) | Soil microbial communities from a riparian zone of the East river system, Colorado, United States - H1c1 | ecosystem: Environmental > Terrestrial > Soil > Riparian zone | place: USA: East River... | reverse complement strand
GATGCACAGCTGGATCTCTTCGTCGCGCGCGTCGCTGATCTCACCTGTCAGCTCGTTGCGTACGCTGCCGGAGAGCTTCGTGCAGACGCAGGTCTTGCAGATGCCCATCCGGCAGCCGTGCAGCGGGCGCAGCCCGGCGTGCTCGGCCTGATCGAGCAGCGACACACCACCGCACGCATCGCTCTGGATCTTGCTCTTCGCGAACACCAAGCGGTTTTTCACACCCGCCCCGGTCAGCGCGCGAATCGGCACCACGGCCTGCCACTCGGGTTGAAACGACTCACTGTGCACGTGCTCTTGCAGCGCGCGCTCCGCGAACAACGCCTTGACCGTCGTCATCAAGCCACGCGGCCCGCACACGAATGCTTCGCGCTGCTGCCAGTCGGGCGCGAGCTGCGCCAGGAGATCTGGTCTCACGTGGTTGCGCCCACCCGAGGTGCGGTGCACGTGGAGCTGCATATCCGGTAGCTGGCGCGCGAACGCGCGCAGCTCGTGCACGAGCGGCACCGCATCGCGCTCCGAGTGCAGCCAGATCAATGAGCCGCGATAGCCATCGCGCACGAGCTGCTGCGCCATCGCGACCAGCGGCGTAAGCCCGCTGCCTCCGCTTACGAACAGCAGCTTGGCCGGCACGCGCTCGGGCAACACGAAGCCGCCCTGCGCCGCGCTCAGCGTGACGACGTCGCCGACGCGAACGCCCTCGTGCACGAAACGCGAGACACAGCCGGTGTCGCGCGCCTTGACGGTGAGGCGCAGCGCCCCGTTCGACGCCGGAGCATGGCTGAGCGAGAAGCTCCGCATGCGCCGAACACCGTCGACCGTGACCGTGAGCTGCACGTGCTGACCGGCACGATGGCCACGCCAGTTCTCATTCGGCCTCAGCCAGAGCGATGTCACGTCGCGGGTCTCACGGCGGACATCGATCACGCGCGCGCGAATCTCGTCGAGCGACCAGCTGCCGTCGATCAGCTCGAGATAGTCATCGATGCGCCGCGGCGAAGCGAGCCGGCTGAGCAGTGCGCTCGCCAAGGGCGCGCGCAAGAGCCCATTCAACGGTTTGCGCACCTGCGTGAGCATCGGAAATCCTTCGGTGGTGCCCGCCCGACCGTGGTGTCCGCTTATTGCACGGTACAACCGGCCGTTATCGGCAGAGCACGAAAAGGAGTGCCCGATCACGAGCCGTGATGCAAGCCGGCCTGCGGTGAAAGCGCACAACAGTCGTACCCTACGCAGTCAGCTCGTGTGCGATTCGCTTGAGCATCGCGCGCGGCTCGTCGGTAATGATCGGACCGTGCGAGACGACCACACGCTTGAGGTGGGGCAGCTCGGACCACGCCTCGAGCTGCGCGCCCAGGACCTGCTCGTCGTCGACAGTGAGCTTCTTGACGATCGGCGGCATATGCGGCTCGTCCCCCGTCATGCCGATCTTCTTGAATAGCCAGCCCTTCATGCCGGGCCGATTGGCCAGGTTGAAGATCAGATCGTTGATCACGAGCGTGGATCCGCTCGGTGTGTCGACGAGCAGCGCCATCTCGCGTTCCGCCGTGCCGGGCACCGTAATCAAGCGCACGCTGCGATCACGGAAATCCTCTTCGCTCTCATCTACGCGCACCACTTTGCCGACCTTCTCCGCGGCCGCGCTCGGCGCGATCACCTCGAGCTGCGGATAGCGTTCCTTCCAGATGCGCGCGTCCATGCGATGGATGCCGTTGGGCACGACCAAGAACGACGGCTTACCGAACGCCTCGAGCTCTTTCATCTGCGGCTCATCGAGCGCGATCGCGCTGTAAATCACGAGCCGGCCATCGCGAAGCCGGACGACCGTCATGCGCCGATCCGTCTCACCCATCGGCGGCATGTTGAGCTTGCCGATAACGGTCAGGATGTTGTCCTCGAGCCGCTCGAGCCGACCGTGGGGCAGGACTGTCCATTCTTTGAAAGGCTTAGCCATATTGACCTCAGAAAAAGGTACGCATCGTGGTGGTCCCGGCATCGTGCAAACCACGAGCCAACACCATCGCGACAGGTCCACGCGGACCGGTAAAGACGCCGAGCGCTCACTCAGCGATGCGGGTGACGGTCAGCTGGTGCGCAGGGGCGTCGGGGATCGTCGAGGCAGCCGCTGCACCGCCCGAGCGCAAGTGTTGGCGATGCGTCGCCCACCATTGCGCAGCGTGCTCGTTGGTCCATAGGCCCCATGCGGCGCACGCGCGAAGACGCTCGCGCAGCGCGTGCGCAGACGCCGGGCGGTCCTCGGGGCGTTTGGCCAAGCACGCGAGCAATATCGCCTCGAGATCCGCGGCGACGGGCGCGGCAAGCCGAGCCGACGGCGGATCGGGGATCGAGTGCAGATGATGAGCGCACACCTCGACGACCGAGGTTCCACCGAACACGTGCGTACCGGTCAGCAGCCAGTAGCCAACCGCGCCGAGCGCATAGAGGTCCGTGCGCGCGTCGACTTGGTCCGGTGCGGTCACCGCCTCGGGCGCGAGGTACAGCGGCGTGCCGGTGATGGCGTTGGCCATGGTGAGCGCGGCTTCCGAGGTCGCTCCGCCACGCGCGCTCAGTCCCATGTCTTTCACCAGACCGAAGTCGAGCACCTTCACGAGATCCGAGATGCCGCCGCGATCGACGATCAAGATGTTCGCGGGCTTGATGTCGCGATGAATGAGCCCAGCGCCGTGCGCCTCTGCGAGCGATGCCGCGGCTTGCTCGAGCAGATGGATCACGCGCTCCGCCGGCTGTGCGCCATCGACCTCGATCAGCTCGTCGAGTGACGCGCCTTCGAGCAGCTCCATCGCGTAGTAGAAGACTCCGTCGGTCGTCCGCCCGTAGTCGAACACCGTCACAGTGTTCGGGTGAGTGAGCATCGCGGTCCGTTGCACCTCGCGCTCGAAGCGGCTCAGCGCGTCCTTGCTGGATCGATCGGGCAACAACAGCTTGATCGCGGTGGGCCGCCGCAGCATCGCGTGCGAAGCGCGGTACACGACGCCCATCCCGCCTTCGCCGAGCTTCTGCTCGAGCGTGTACTGCCCGAGGCGCCGCACGTCGCTGACCGCTTTGCGCAGGCCGTAGATCGTCTGTGAGAACGCCGCCGCCATCGCCACGGCGATCGCCCACCACACGGTGTTGAAGAGCGTCGCCGGATACGCGACGGCGCCCACTTCGCCCTTGGGCCAATAGGCCGCAGGCGGATCGTAGAGCGCCGGGTCATAGGCGCTGAACGCGACGAAGATGCAACCGAGCAGCGGCGGCGTCATCAGCGAAGCGACGACCAGCGTGCGCCGCGCGGTCGACGGCACATAGACCGCGTACACGAGCAGCACGTAGATGAGCAACGAGCGCACGATCATGTCCGGCTGCGCGAGCAGATCCATGACCAGCGCGATCGCCGAGATCGCCGCAGTGCCCACGAACAGCGTAAGCAGCTCGACGCGACGCACGAAGCGCGGCGAGCGTGGCGCGCCCCGTAGCAGCAGCCACAAGGCAGCGAACGCGAGCATCGCGATCCCGAGCGGCACGCTGCTGTGATTGAAGGAGAGCTGCCCCAACCAAAGCGAGGCGCCGAAGGTCAACACCACGTAGATCAGCGTGACGATGGCCAGCACGCGGCCAAAGCGCGCCAGCCGACTCTGGCGTAGCTCATCGTCAATCCCGGCTTCGCTGGAGTCCATGCGCGCCGTTATACCGTCTATCGCAGGGCGGCACCGTCACGCTCGACTACGCGCCAGGCACTATCAGCGGCCCATTCGTTGCGCAGGACAGGCGAGCGTTCGAAGCAGGCGCGCCGGCGATCCACGTGGCGGGGGCACTTCGACGGCATGCTCAGCTTCGCCTGCCACGCGTTGCCGCCGGCCACGCCGGACCCCGACGCTCAAGGCGGTCGGTGCGACATCGAGGGGGAGCCCGCGAGCCAGCATTGGGTCTCGGTTGGGCTTGACCACCCCTTCTGCCGCGCCTACCAGCGGAGATACCCATCCAATGGCCACGAAACGCAAGCTCACGAACAATCCGAAGGCACCACGCAAGAAGCCCGCATCCAAGCAGCCGACTGCGCGGCGCGCGCAGGTCCGTGACCCGGTCGCGCGCTTGCGCAGCATTTGCCTCGCGTTGCCCGAAGCGGGCGAGCGGATCTCACACGGTGAGCCCACGTGGTTCGCGGGCAAGGGCAAGGTGTTTGCGATGCTCGACAACCATCACCACGGTGCCGAGCACTTAGCAGTGTGGCTGCCGCAACCGCCCGGCGTGCAAGAGGAGCTCATCGAAGCGGATGCGAAGCGCTTCTTTCGGCCGCCTTACGTCGGCGTGCGCGGTTGGGTCGGGGTGGTGCTCGACAAGGCGCCGGATTGGGGGCTCGTGAAGAGCTTGGTGCGCGATGCGTTCGTGCACGTGGCGCCGCGCAAGCTGCTCGCAATGCTCTAGCAAAAAGTGGCTTTGCGTCGTGCGGCGAGCGTAGACACAACCAACGCTGCCAGCATCACGCCATCGATAGCTGCGATGCCCCGCGTCGGAGGATCCCCCGCGAACGGCGCCGCCACAATCGCTCCACCCGCGCCCGTAGCGAGCGCCGCCCCAAGCACCTGAGCAAGCTGCAGCGACGCCGACGCAATCCCCGCGCGCCCCGGCTCCGCCGACTCGAGGATCGCCGCCGACAAACACGTATACGCGAGCCCCATCCCAAGCCCAGCCACCGCCCACGCAAACCCAGCACACGCCGGATGCACGCTCGGCCAAAGCACCGCGGCAATTCCCACGAACCCGACACCCAACACCGCATGCCCAACAAGGATGAGCGTGCGCCGACTCACACGCCCCGCCAGACGAACCGGCAGCCACGCGCCGATCGTCCACGTAATGGCCGCAGCCGTAAGCGCGCCACCAGTCAACAACACCGGCGCATGCCGCACGCGATCGAGCGCAAGCGGAACGAACGCCTCCGTGCCGAAGAACGCGAAGTTCACGAGCGCCATGCTCGCAACCGCCGCCGGCAACCCGGCGCGCGCCAGCAGCGTCCCCGCCGGCAGCAGAGCACGCAGCGCGTCGATGGCGAGCACCGCACCGACCGCGACGACCACCGCGCCCAGCTGCCAAGGCTCTAAACCAAGCGCCGACAGCGCGATGCCCGCGCCAGCGCCGAGCTCGAGCGAGCGCATGATGCGCGTGCGCGAGTCGTCCACCGGCGCGGCGGCTTCAACTGCGACCGGCAGCGTGCGCAGGCCCGGCAGCACGAGCAAGGTCGCGAGGATCGGCATGGGTACGAGTCCCAAGAACACCCAACGCCAGCTCGCGTGCTCGGTCACGAGCCCTGCGACACCGGGACCGACCAAGCCCGGGATCGCTCGACAACACCGCGAGCACGCGCGGCTGAATTTCGACGCGGTAGGCGCGAGCGATCGCGGCATATGCGGCAGAGAACAACAGGCCTCCGCCGAAGCCTTGGAGCGCGCGGCCCGCGACGATCACCGCCATCGATGGAGCGAAGCCGCTGACCACGAGCCCGCTCGCAAAGAGCAGCGTGCCGGCGCTGATCACACGCGCGGGGCCGATGCGGTCGCTCTCCCCTCCCCCGACCGTGATGCCGACCAAGTTCGTGAGCAGGAAGGCGCTGAACGCCCAGCCGTACAAGTCGAGGTGGCCGAGCTCGCGCACGGTGGCCGGCATGCTGGTGGCAACAGCGAGCGCTTCGAACGCGGTCGCAACCACGAGCATGACGAGGCCGACGGTAAGCCGTCGCAGCGGCGGCCTCCAGATAGTCTGCTCGGTCACGGGAGTCGCGAAGGTATGCACGAGGCAGCGCAGTGTACGCGGGACTAGGCTGGCAGTGTGAATCGCCAGCCTCGCGGCTTGAAACCGAGCCGTACGGACCGTACGCTCCAGCAATGGGCAAGAAGAGCTACGGAGCCGAAGAGGCGAGGACGAAGCTGCCCGAGCTGCTCGAGCGCGCGCATCGAGGCCAGGCAACCGTGATTACGAAGCATGGCAGGCCCTACGCCGCGCTGGTGCCCGCGGCTAAGACACTCGCGCTCAAGCCTCGCCTCAAGTTCCTGGCGCTCGCGGGATCCGGCAAGGGTCTGTGGGGCCGCGGCTCGGCGAAGACCGTCGATCGCATGCGCGACGAGTGGTGATGAGCCTCGCGAATCAGATCCCGGACGGCGCGGCCGTCCTGGTGGACACCAACCCGATTATCTACGTGCTCGAAGGGCACGCACGCGGCGCACGCTTCAGAAGCATCTTCGAAGCGATCGACACAGGTCGCATCCACGGCGTCGTGACGCCCATCACAGTCGCCGAAGTCGTATCCGGGCCTCTCAAGGCGGGTAACGACGCGCTCGCGGAGCGCTACAGGCACACGCTCAGCCAAAGCCCGAGCTGGACAGTCCGCGACATCGATGCCGACATCGCCGTCTTGGCTGCGAGGCTCCGCTTGCGTCACAAGCTCAAGCTCCCTGATGCGATCCAGCTCGCCACGGCAATCCACGAGAGCTGCTTCGCGCTCGTAACCCACGATCGCGATTTCGCTTCGGTCACGGAGCTACCGGTGCTCGGCTAAGAAAATTCCTCAAAGAGAAGGCAGCTTAATCGACGTGAGCTCACTGAGCTGAGCGAGCAGCTCGTCCTGATACGCCGGATCCATCGCTTGACTGGCAGGCTGCTGTTGCTGCAGCTGATGCCAGTAGCGGCCGCTCACCAAAACGGCCGGCTCGTTACTGACTGCGAGCCAGCTCTGAGTCTGTTGTCCGGTTTCGATGTCGACCGGAGCAGAACGGCTCCGCGTAGGCTCGAGCGGGATCCCAGCGGCGCTTCGTCCAGTCGATGTCGCGCAGCGGGCCCTCTCCGGAGTGGTGAAGACCGCTGCTGAGGTACACGAGCCGATCGGGGCGTTCGATGAGCGCTGTCAGAATGTATGGCGCGAGCGTATTGACGGCGAGCGTGGTGGCGTGGCCGTCGAGTGTCGCGCCGCGGGTACGCTCTTCGTAGACGCCGGCGTTGTGAATGACGGCGTCCATGCGACCGATCGCGTTGACCTGTGCTGCGACGCGGCGGGCTTCGGCGGCGCTGCCGAGATCGCCGATGGCGATGCCTAGGGCGCGGTGCGCGAGATCGGCGAGCGCCGAAGCACGCTCGGATGAGCGCGCGTGGAGCAGCACCTCATGGCCCTGCTGCAACAGCGAGCGCGCCGCCGCGCGGCCGAGGCCGTCCGTGCTGCCGGTGATGAAAACGCGTGCCATGGGTTGTTCTGCCCGAACCCGTCGGAAGCGTGTTAGCACGCGTCGAGAACGCATGGGCACGCCGGCCGTCGAACGACACGCTCCACGAAGCTTTGCGCAAGATGCGCTGGCGCTGGTTGCGCTCTTGGGCTCGGTGGCAGGCGCGGCTTGGATGGTGCCATTCAGCTCATGGGGAGACTTCGTGGATCCAGCGGCGCGCCAAGGGCCGCTGATCCTGCTGCTCGTCCCGGTCTTGCTGCTGCTGCGGCGCGGAGGCACAGCGGGCGCAAGCTACGAGAAGCGTCTGCTGTGCGTGGTGCTGGCTGCGATGCCACTCGTGTACCTCGAGAGCGGCGTGATCCACGGTGCAGGCAAGTGGCTCGCGCTCGAAGCGGTCGGCTTGCTGGTCTTTGCGGCCTGGGCATGGCTCGGCTATCGGCGCGACCCGTGGGTGCTCGCGCTCGGGCTCGCCGCGCACGGTATCACTTGGGATAGCTGGCACCACGGCTCGCACTACATCGCGAGCTGGTACGCGGTCGCGTGCCTCATCATCGATCTCGGCTTGGCCGCGTATGTGGTGCTGCAGCGCGACCGCTACCTCAGCTGAGGGGTTGCACCGCCAAGTGATGCAGCTTGTCGGGGTTGCGCATGATGTAGATCGCAATGACCTTGCCGTCGTGCAGCTCGAGCGCCGTCGTCTGTAGCTCGCCGTCGCCCTCCACGGTCACGAAGCCCGGCAGACCGTTGATGAACGCGAGCTTCACGAGCCGCGAGGGCGCGCGTGCGAACAGCCGCGCGAGCTTCTCGTGTAGCTCGACGACCGCGTCATAGCCCACGACGGGTTGGAGGCCGGCCGAGCGCTTGCCGCCGCCGTCGGAATGAACGACGACGTCGGACGCCAGCATCGAGCGCAGCGCCGTCACGTCGCCGCCCCGCGACGCCGAGAAGAACGCCGAGGCGAGCTCCATTCCGTGCTCTTTGGAGACGGGATAGCGGGGCCTCTCCGCGCGAACGTTGGAGCGCGCGCGTACCGCCAGCTGTCGCACGGTGTTGACTTCGCGGCCGAGCGTGTCGGCGATCTCGTCGAACTCCACGCCGAACACGTCGTGCAACAAGAACGCGGCGCGCTCGAGCGGCGACAGGCGCTCCAGCGCGAGCAACAGCGGCAACGTCAGGTCGTCGAGCTCCTCGTCTTCGGTGGTAAGCACGGGCTCCGGCAGCCACTGCCCGACGTACGAAATGCGCCGCCGCTCCGCCGACTTCAAGACGTCGAGGCACAGCCGCATGACGACCCGGCGCAGGAACGCTTCAGGCTCGCGCACCGCGTCGCGATCGACTGCGAGCCAGCGTACGAACGCTTCCTGCACCACGTCCTCGGCGTCCGCGACCGATCCCAGCATTCGGTACGCGATCCGCGACAGCACCGGTCGGAGCGGATCGAACACAGCGGCGGCGATCTCGTTCGTCATCGCTACGCCGCCTTGCGCTCGCTGCGCGGGTGCGCGCGCCGATAGCCGACGCCGATCCGGTTCCAGCTATTGATCACGTTGATCAGCATGGTCAGCTGCAGCGACTCCTCATTCGAGAAGCACGACATCATCTCGGCGTACGCGTCGTCGGGCGCGCGGGTCTCAACGAGCCGTGTGAGCGCTTCGGTCCACGCCAGGGCCGCTCCCTCGCGCGCGCTGTACAGCGACGACTCGCGCCAAGCGTCCAACATGAACAGTCGCTCCTCACTCTCGCCGCTCTGTCGCGCTTCTCGCGTGTGCATGTGCAAGCAGATACCGCAGCCATTGATCTGCGATGCACGGATCTTCACCAGCTCCACCAGCGGCTTCTCGAGCCCGGCGTTCGCGACTTTCGTACTGAAGTCGATAAAGAGCTGGAGCATGTTGGAGGGGATCGCGAATGGGTCCAAACGGGTCGTCATCGGCATTTCCTCGCGCTTTCAGGGTCTTGCCTCCATGACGAGCCAACCCCCTTCCCGCGTGACATGGCCCGTGAGCGAACGGCATATCGCGGCCTAAATCGGGGACGGACGCGCAATCTCCGCCAGCCGCCGGGCGACCGCTAGACGACCGGCACGCTCGCGCTTACCGTCCGCACATGCCGTACCGGGGGCTCACTCTATTCGCCGCGTTCGCGCTCGTCGCTTGCGCATCTGGACCTCACCCTGCGCTCGAGGTCGCTTCGAGCGATCTGGACTGCGAGCCGAGCGCGATGAAGGTCCACCAGATTTACCCAAAGAAGGTGCGCGTCGAGGGCTGCGGCCAAGAAGCGTTCTACGTCGATGCCTGCAACGGCTATGGCGCCGACTCGGAGTGCGGCTGGGGCCGCCAGTACGCGACCGCGTTCGAGCGCGATGCCGCCGAGCGAGCGAAAGAAGAGCGCGCCGAGGCCAAGAAGCAAGAGGCCAAAGACAAGGCGCACGCGTCAGAGCGAGCCGAGCAGGACGCCGCCGACCGCGAGGCTGCCGAAGCCGCGGAGAAGGAAAAGGCCGAGCACGAAAAGGTCGCGAAGGCCGATCAAGCAGACGCCGAGAAGGAAAAGGCCGCGGCGGAAGCCGAGGAAGAAAAGGCTGAGCCAGAGAAGGTCAGCGCCAAGAAGGATAAGGCCGACGAGGAAGCGGCCGACGGCGATGAGGCCAAGCCCAAGGCGGACGCTAAGAAGCCCGAAGCCAAGAGCGCCAAGAAAAAAGGCGCGAAGAAGTCCGAGGGGATCGAAGACTTCCTGAAGTGAGTCGCGCAGCGGTGCTCGAGCCCAAGCCGAACCGAACGTATGAAGAAAAGCGTCATCATCGGCTTGGCGGTCGTGCTTCTTGCGGCGGGGGCTTGCCTGGCCGCGGGGCATGAGGGGGCCGCTACTGTCGTAGGCATCGGCGGAGCGCTCGTCGTCATCCTGTGGCGCAAGGTGCTGACGCGCACTGGCACATGACGTGCAGCGCCTCCGCTGGCGCGCGGTTCGCGCTGAAGAAGGGCATCTCGTGCGTTTGAGCTTGTGTCAGGGCGTGCCACCCGCAGCGTTGTGCCTGATGGTGATGTGCGGTGGACTTGCTCGAGCGCAGGTCACGCAGCCCGACCCCGAGCCGCGCCACGCTGTCGAAGGAGCGCTCGCGTATTATCGGGTCGACGATCCTCGCTCGTCACTCGACCTGGTCTTGGTGGAGCTCGCGGGTCGCTATGCATTGAGCCCGCGCTATGCGCTCACGGGTTTCATGGGCATGGCCTTGTTGGCGTCGTCGCCGGACGGCGCGCCGGTCGATCACGCATTTCGACCGTCCAATCCCGAGGTGATGCTCTGGTACCTCTCGCCGCTGAGCGAGTCTGGGCTCAGCGTGCGCGCCGGCGCCGGCCTCGCCGGGCCGCTAACGTGGATCGAGCGCGGCCCGGACGCGCGCCTGCACCGCACGGCGCTCGCGAACGCCGCGGGCCTCGATGGCCTGCGACGCATGTGGCGCTGGGCGCCGAGCACGACCAGCGTGGTCGCTGCGACCGAGGTCGACGCCGAGCTGCACGAGCTGTTGCTCTTGCACGCCGAGCTGTGGTCGGCGCTGCTCGTTCCATCGCACCATGAATTCCTGCGCAAGCGCATCGGCCTCGTCATGCCGGTTCAGCTGGCGCCGATCGTCCGCTTGGGCCCGGTTCAAGCTGGGCCGCGCTTGAACGCCGTGCTCATGCCGTCGCAGAGCCTCGACGCCGCACAGCTATCGATCGAGACCTTCATCGCGCTGCACGTCGGCCGCGCGTTCGCCGAGGTTGCAGCGACCGTAAACATCGACGAGCCGCTCGCAGGCAAGCGCGGCGCGGGCGTATGGGCGCTGCACGTGCGCGGAGGCGGTGAGCTATGAGCGCGCGCTATCGAGTCGTGAGCGCGCTGCTCGCATTCACGATTGCCGGCTGCGGTGGTGAAGAGCCACTCGTCGCATGCAACATCGCGATGCGGAGCTGCCAAGAGGACATCTACTACGCGCTCTTGCGCATGCGCGGCGATGGCTTCGATCCGGTGGCGCAGAGGCCGCCGATCCGCACCATCACGAAGGAGGACTATTGCCGAGCGCACGACGCGTCGAAGCAGCCCGATGACAAACCCGAGTCGGAGCCCGAGCCAGACGTGCCCGAGCCGGAGCCCGAAGACCCGCCGCTCGTGCCGTGGGACTTCGCGCTTCACGTTCTTGGGCTCGTGAAGCCGACCCAAACGACCGGTCAAGCGAGCGGCGACAATCTGTGCAGCGTGGTCGCCGCGTTCTATTCGACCGAGACGCGCGCGGTCACGGTCATCGACAGCGGGCCGCGGCCC
>Ga0193752_1003179_pt1 | contig 11505 bp, 18 predicted proteins | sample H1c1metaG_FD_144924 | JGI IMG/M metagenome (GOLD analysis project Ga0193752, IMG submission 144924) | Soil microbial communities from a riparian zone of the East river system, Colorado, United States - H1c1 | ecosystem: Environmental > Terrestrial > Soil > Riparian zone | place: USA: East River... | reverse complement strand
GCCGTTCCGATGTTCAACATCGGTTCGATCGCGAAACAATATCCCGCCCGGATCTTCTCTTTTGTTCCGGCACGGCCATAATTCGGGATCTGCGGAGCCTCGTGCATCGACCGGCCGATACCGTGTCCAGTGTAATCGCGAACAATGCCGTAGCCAAACTTTTCTGCGTGCTGCTGGATCGCCGAGCTTATATCGCCGACGCGCCCATTAGCCCGGCTTTTTTCGATTCCCAACGCCAAACACTCTTCCGTGACACGTATCAATTGCTTCAATTCGTCCGTAACTTCGCCGACCGGAACGGTCATCGCCGTATCGCCGACGAATCCGTTCAGCGTACACGCCATATCCAGCGAGATAATATCGCCATCGCTCAACGGCGTCGCATTTGAAAAACCATGGACGATCGCTTCGTTGACCGAGGCGCAGATCGCAAACGGAAAAGGAACCATTCCGTGCGGCTTGTAACCGATAAATGTCGGTATCGAACCCGCGTCGCGCATCATTTTCTCGGCTGCGGCGTTCAATTCAAGCGTCGAAACACCGGGAGCGATCATCGAACGCAGAGTTTCACGAACCTCGGCGATAAGTTCGCCGACGGCCCGCATTTTCTCCATATCCTTTTGCGATTTCGCGATGATCATTCTCTTACCAAACAGTATCGATGTCGTGGCACTAATTATTCCACCTAATCTGGAATCATTAAACATCCGCACTAAAGACCGATTTGCAACATCCTTGATGTTTCATCTTCTTTCTTCGCTCATTCCTGTTCTTTTTTTGTGGTTCAACTCTTCTTTAACCACTGAGCAAGATGAAAGAGAAAGATGACTTTCTACAGATCACACCAGCTTTTCAAGTTCAGCGTAGATCTGCTCGACGCCGCCCGTGCCGTCCACCTTCACGAGCCGCTCTGAGTTCGCATAATAAGCGATCAGCGGTTTCGTAAGTTCGTCGTATGTCGAAAGCCGTGTCGAAACGCTGTCTTCGTTATCGTCCGCCCGATGTACGAGCTGAGCTTCCGGATGCAGGTCGCAGACGTTTTCCGTCTTCGGCGGCTTCGAATAAATATTGTAGATCTCGCCGCAAACCGGGCACGACCGTCGGCCTGTGAGCCGTCTCATCAATTCATCCCGCGGCACATCCACCTCGATCGCCTGGATCACCTTCGACTGGTCCGCCGCTAACTGTTCGAGCTGCTCGGCCTGAACAGCGGTCCTCGGATAACCGTCCAGAATGTAGCCGTTTCGGCAATCGTCGCGTGATGTTCGATCCTGAACGATCTTGAATGTAATATCGTCCGAGATCAGCTTGCCCGACGCCATTATTTCCTGCACCTCTTTGCCGAGCGGCGTGTCGAGCGTTTTCATCTCGCGGAACATATCTCCCGTGGAGATCTGCGGGATAGCGCGTCGTTCCTGCAAAAGCCTCGCCTGTGTTCCCTTTCCGGCACCAGGTGCCCCGATCAAAACGATAATCTTATTCATCAAAACTTTTAACCACAGAGGACACGAAGTTCACAAAGAAAATTAAATCGATCTCCGTGTTCTCTGTGTACTCTGTGGTGAAACCTTTAGCTGCGTCGCCCGCGAAGCCGCGAACCAGCACCGAGGAAACCTTCGTAATTTCGCATTACTAGTTGTGCCTCGATCTGAGCGACCGTATCCATCGCAACGCCGACCAGGATCAGCAGCGATGTTCCACCGAAAAAGAATTGGTAACCCAATCCGGTCGGTATCCAGCTCAGTCCGGGTGTTGCGGTCAAAAATGCATCCAGCCTGTCGCCGATGAACGGCAGACGTGCCACTTTAAATCCGCTCAACAATACCTGTGGAACAAATGCGACGAATGCGAGATACAAAGCACCTACCGCAGTCAGCCTTGTCAGGATCGAGTTCAGATACTCCGCCGTCGGTGCACCCGGACGAATTCCGGCGATAAAGCCGCCATGTTTGCGAAGATTGTCCGCAACCTCGTCCGTGTTGAAAACGATCGTGATATAGAAGAACGTAAAAATAACGATCAGCGATATGAAAACGAGTTCGTAATATGGATCGCCGCCGTGAAATAACTGAAAGAATGCGTAGATCTTGGACCAGGCAGAGGTCGTGTCGCCCGGTGCCGGCGGCAGTGCGGCAAAGATCGTCTGCGGCATTGCCAAAACCGACGAGGCAAAGATCACCGGAATAACGCCGCCCATGTTTATTTTCAGCGGAAGGCTGGTTTCCTGCCCGCGAAAGGTCTGACTGCCGACGCGTCTGCTGGCATATGTGATCGCGATCTTTCGACGCGCAGATTCAACGTAAACCACCAAAGCGATCAACGCGACAAGCACGACCACCAAAAATATCACGCCAAGCGACTGCATTGCATCGCCCGAACGGACACGCTCCGAAACCTGCAGAACGCCGCGCGGCAAGCCGATAACGATACCGGCAAAGATAAGCAGCGAGATGCCGTTTCCGACGCCGCGTTCCGTGATCTGTTCACCGAGCCACATTACGAAGATCGTTCCTGTCGTAAGCGTTACGACGATCATGAGCTTAGACGCCCATGTATTTGGAATGATCGCATTGCTGCTCAGCCACGTCGCGACAAAAAATGTTTGAACCGTACAAAGCACGACCGTCAGATAACGCGTCCACTGATTTAGCTTCTGCCGTCCGACCTCGCCTTCTTCCTGAATTTTCTTTACCGCCGGCGAGAGCACCGGCATCAGCTGCATAATGATCGACGCGGTAATGTATGGCGTTACGCCTAGCGCAAAAACAGAGATCGAACGAAAATTGCCGCCCGAAAACAGATCCAGCACTCCAAGAAGAGTACCGGCGACCTCGTTCCAAACGCGCTCAAGCTGATCTCGATTGATCCCGGGTGCCGTTACATGAGCGCCGAAGCGATAGACGGCAAGCATCCCAAGCGTAAACAAGATCCGGGTACGAAGTTCCGGGATCCTGAACATGTTTTGGACGGCGCTTAAAAACTTCTCCATATAATTTCCCGTTTGGAGTCCCGCCTTTAGGCGGCTTCGGTTGCATATCGAAGCCTAGTTGCCACGCGGGCCAGCTAAAGCTGGAACTCCGAACTAAATCTAAGCCTCAGCAGCAGCTTTTACTTTCACGATAGCGGTTGCCGAACCGCCTGCTTTTTCGATCTTGTCCTTTGCGGTTTTGGTAAAGCGGTGTGCGGCGATCTTCAATGCCTTGGTAACTTCGCCGTTACCGAGAATGACTAGATCGTGCTTCGCTTTCTTAATAAGGCCGCGTTCGTGCAGGATCTCCGGCGTAACCTCGTCGCCTGCGTTAAAGTTCGCTTCGATCTTCGAAAGCGTGATCTCGATCCACTTCTTCTTAAAGATGTTCGTGAATCCGCGCTTAGGCAGGCGACGCTGCAGCGGCATCTGTCCGCCTTCAAATCCCGGACGGCTGCTGTAGCCCGACCGCGATTTCTGGCCCTTGTGTCCGCGTCCCGACGTCTTGCCGAGGCCCGAACCGGGACCGCGCCCGACGCGCTTTTTCTTATGGGTCGATCCCGCCGCCGGCTTTAAGTTATTGAGTGATAGTGCCATTGTCTTTTCCTTTATTAGGAGGTTTTTACCACAGAGGACACAGAGTTCACAGAGCAATTAAATTTCACAATCTCCGTGCTCTCTGTGTCCTCTGTGGTAGATCTTCCTATTCAACTATCCGAAGGAGATGCGGGACCTTCGCAACGATGCCGCGCATCGATGGCGTGTCCGGCCGGGTAACCTTTTGGTTCATCTTCGTGATGCCAAGTGCCCTGACCACATCCTTCTGCTTCTTTGCGTAGCCGATCGAACTGCGATAGTACTGGATCGTGATCGTCCCGCCCTCTGTATTTTCCGTTTTCTTTGCCATGATCTTAAATTAGCGATCAGCAATTAGCGGTCAGCTTTCAGCGCTTAGCTGACTGCTGATAGCTGATAGCTGACGGCTCTAAACTAATTCCTCAACCTGTTTACCGCGAAGTCTTGCAACATCAAGCGGGTCCTTCATACGCGAAAGTCCGTTGAATGTCGCTCGGACGACGTTATGGTTGTTGTTCGACCCGAGGATCTTTGTACGGACATTATGAACGCCAAGCGCCTGAAGCACTGCACGAACGGCACCGCCGGCGATAACGCCCGTACCTTCCGCAGCCGGCTTTAGCAATACGCGTCCTGCGCCGTATTGACCGATCAATTCGTGCGGCAGTGTGCCGTCGATAAGCGGAACTTTGATAAGGCTGTTCTTTGCCGCTTCGACCGCTTTCTTAATAGCGTTCGGCACTTCCTTTGCCTTGCCCGTTCCAAAACCGACGTGTCCGGCCTCGTCACCGACGACGACCAATGCCGCGAACGACATGTTCTTACCGCCCTTAACGACCTTGGTGACGCGGTTGATGGAGATCAACTGATCCTTGAGGATCAAACCGCCCGGAGAAATTCTCTGTTTAGCTTTCATTACTGTTTTCTTCCGTTTCCTGCTTCGCCTTGTCCGTGGCTGCTTCGTTCTTATTCAATCCGCCTTCCCGCGAAGCATCGATCAACGCTTTGACTCGTCCGTGATAGACGTAACCGCCGCGGTCGAACACTACCGTCGAAACACCGGCGGCCAATGCACGCTCGGCAATGGTCTTGCCGATCCGCTGTGCTGCTTCGACATTTCCGCCTGTGCTGCCCGCAAGCTCTTTTTCTGTCGTAGATGCGGTCGCAAGTGTTTTGCCGTTATCGTCGTCGATCACCTGAGCGTAAATGTGATTCAGGCTCCGGTACACCGCGAGACGCGGACGTTCCGTCGTGCCCCGGACCTTCTTTCTGATCCGGCCATGCACCGCCCGGCGAATGTTTGCTCTATTATTCTGTGCCATAACTCTTTCGTTTGGAGTTCCAGCTTTAGCTGGCCCCACGTTGCCAAGAAAAGTCTTGTTATTACCCGAAGCCGCCTAAAGGCGGAACTCCGAACTAAACTATTTTCCGGTTTTGCCCGGCTTCAACTTATAGATCTTGTCCGCATATCGGACGCCTTTTCCTTTGTATGCATCGGGCTTACGCAGGCGGTTCAATTCCGCCGCGACCTGGCCGAGCATCTGCTTATCTATACCTGTCAGCGTGATCGTAAGCTGATATTGGTTGATCGAGGTCTTGGTATTCACACGTTCGGCCTTAGCGTCGATACCTTCCGGCAGCGCGTATTCGATCGGGTGCGAATATCCCAGTGCGAAAACGATCTTCTTGCCCTGAACGTCTGCTTTGTAACCGACGCCGACGAGATCCATTTCCTTCTTAAAGCCCTCGGTAACGCCGACAACGGCATTGTTCGCCAGTGCACGCGCCAGTCCGTGAAACGCAGCCTGATCGTTGCTAGCGCGTTCGGCGGTCAATGTGCCTTCTTCCTGCTTGAATGAAACTCCAGCGGGGATCGGCGTGTTGAGCGTACCTTTCGGCCCCTTAACTTCCAACTGCGCGTCGCCGATCGTAACGGTTACGCCCGAAGGGATCGTGATCGGTTTTTTTCCTACTCGTGACATAATCTTTTAAGTTACGAGTGATGAGTCATAAGTGATGGGTGACGGCTTTTGCTTGTCACTTATCACTTGTCACTTATCACTTACTAATAAATCTCTGCAAGTATCTCGCCGCCGACATTTTCTTTGCGGGCTTTTTTGCCGCTCATCAAACCCTGCGACGTTGAAACGATATTGATACCGTAACCGCCTAAAACTCTCGGTATCTCACCGGCACCGACGTAAACGCGGCGGCCCGGACGCGACACTCGCGAAAGGTGCGTGATCGACGACGTTCCCTTTGCGTCGTAACGCAAAAAGACGCGGATCATATACTTAATGCCTTCGCCCTTCGTGGTGAAGCTGTTGATATAACCTTCTTCCTTCAGGATTCGTGCAACTTCCATCTTGAGTTTCGAACCCGGAATATCCACGCGCGGATGATTCGCAGCGATGGCGTTGCGGATTCGCGTGAGCATGTCGGCTATTGGATCTGTCATTCTATTAACTCCGTATTATATTGTGGTGGTTCGCCCCTTTTCCCAGGGACGCCTTCCGCATTCAAACTACCAGCTCGATTTAATTACTCCGGGTATCTGCCCTTCGAGCGCCAATTTACGCATCGCAACGCGCGACACGCCGAACTTCCTCAGAAATCCACGCGGCCTTCCCGTCTGCGAACAGCGGTTGCGGACGCGTATCGGGCTGCCGTCACGCGGCATTTTCTGCAGAACGATCACCGCCGCATCCACCTCTTCCGTGGTCGATTTCGGATTATTGATGATCTTCTTCGCCGCCATACGTCGCTCGCTCCAAATGGTGACGCGACGCTTGCGTTGTTCGTTCTTTACTACTTTGCTTGTCTTAGCCATATCTTTTTAAGTTCATAGTTCCTGGTTCATTGTTCAAAGCCGAGGATCAAAAAACTTTGAACCTTGAACTTTGAACTGTGAACTAAGCTCGGAACGGCATTCCCATTGCTTTCAGCAGCGAACGTGCCTGTTCGTCGTTCAATGCGGTCGTTACGATCGAGATGTTCATTCCGCGAGTCTTATCAACCTTGTTAAAGTCGATCTCCGGAAAGATCAGCTGTTCGCGAACGCCGAGCGTATAATTGCCGCGGCCGTCAAACGCCTTGCCCGATATTCCGCGAAAATCGCGTACACGCGGCAGAGCGACCGATATCAACCGGTCGAGAAATTCGTACATCCGTTCGCCGCGAAGCGTGACCATCGTACCGATGCTCATTCCCTGACGCAGTTTGAATGCCGCGATGGATTTCTTCGCCTTGGTGATGACCGGTTTCTGTCCGGCGATCGCTCGCATTTCTTCCGTCGCTACATCAAGGATCTTTGCGTTCGAACTCGCTTCGCCGAGGCCCATGTTGATGATCACTTTCTCGATCCTGGGCACCGCCATCGGGTTCTTGATGTCGAATTCCTTCGCCAACGCACCCGCGATCTCATTTTTGTATTTATCTCTAAGTCTAGCCATGTCTTTAGTTCCATGTTCCCGGTTCAATGTTCAAAGTTCCAAGCCTAACAACCTTGAACATTGAACATTAAACTTTGAACGGTCCCGACTTCTTAATCTTCCGTCTGTTCTTCCTTATCTTTCTTCGGTTCTTTCTTACCGAAAACTTCCGGTTCCGGGATCACTTTGCCGCTTTTTGCGACGCGGACCTTCTTTCCGTCCTGAACCTCGTATTTAACGCGCGTCGGCTTTCCGCTGTCAGGATCGATGATCGCGACATTGGAAACATTCACCCAGCGTTCGCTTTCCACAATGCCGCCTTCCTGATTTAGCTGCGGGACCGGCTTTTTGTGCCGCTTAACAATTGCAGCACCTTCGACCTTGACCTTACGCCCGCGGGCATCGACCTCGATCACGCGGCCGCGAAACGGCTGCCGCTTTCCGGCGCTGTCGTAGCGGTTATATTCCTTGCCCGCGATAAACACGACCTGGTCGCCGCGTTTGATCCTGCTTCTTACTGTTCCTATCTTAGCTGCTGCTTTCATTTCTTTATCTTTCGGCGAAACGGGCAATCACTTACTGCCAACCGCCTTCTGCCAACTGCCAACCGATTAAATCACCTCTGGTGCCAGGGACACGATCTTCATAAAGTTCTTTTCGCGAAGTTCGCGTGCCACCGGGCCAAAAACGCGTGTCCCTACCGGAGTTCCGTCGTCCTTGATCAACACCGCCGCGTTCTCGTCAAATCGGATATACGACCCGTCTTTGCGGCGAACTTCCTTTCTCGTACGCACGATCACGGCGTTATAAACTTTACCTTTCTTAGCCGTGCCATCGGGCGCCGCTTCCTTTACAGTGACTTTGATCTTGTCGCCGAGACGGGCGATCTTTGCGGTCGCTCCGCCGATAGGCATGATCATCACGACACGCTTCGCACCCGAATTGTCTGCGACCGTCAAAGAGGTCTGCATCTGAATCATATCTTTTTCTCCAGTCGTCAGTTGCCAGTGATCAGTTGTCAGTTTTAGCTACTTTCCTTTCTGGCTACTGACTACCGATTACTGACTACTTTATAGCTCCGCCTTCTGAATGATCTCGACCACGCGCCAGCGCTTTCTTGCTGACAGCGGACGTGTCTCAACGATCCTTACCTTGTCGCCGATCTTCGCTCCCGTTTCATCGTGCGCCATGAACTTCTTGCGCTTGCGAACGTACTTGCGGTAAACCGGATGTTTTACAAGGCGATCGACACGAACGACAACGGTTTTAGTCATCTTGTCCGAGGTAACGAGGCCGATCCGCTCGGCACGCTTACCTTTGTGAGGACCGGATTCCCCGCCTTCCGTCTCTGCGGCGACCTGTTCGGCTGTCTTCTTCGGCTTATCTTCAACCGGGGCTGCTTCTACAACAGCTGCGGTTTCTTCGGCTTGAGCTTCGACAGCAGTCTCTTCGACAGTTTCAACTGCTTCGGTTTCCGGTGTTTCGACCGCGTTTTCGGTTTCTTCTGCTTTCTTTCTAGGCATTTTCTTTGTTTGGAGTTCCTGCTTCAGCAGGCTTCTCACTTATTTAACGGTGCCGCCTAAAAGGCGGAACTCCGAACTTAGGCCGTCTTGACCTCATCCTTTTCACCGAGAACGGTGTAAACCCGAGCCAGCGTCCTTTTCTCGCGGCGAATGTCATTCACAACTTCGCCAACGCCGAGAGCCTTTCTAAACTTCAAGCGAAACAACGACTCTTTCAGAGCGTCCGCCTGGTCCGTTAACTCCTGCGTGTTCATTTCGCGAAGCTGATCTAGCTGTTCCTTAACTTTCATTGTCTTAAACTATGCCTCCCTCGAGGTCTGCACGTGTCACGAACTTCGTCTTGATCGGAAGTTTCTGTGCGGCAAGCCTAAAAGCTTCACGTGCCAGTGCTTCATCGACACCTTGAATTTCGTACATCACGCGGCCCGGTTTGATGACGGCGACCCAATGATCGGGGGCACCTTTACCAGAACCCATACGCGTTTCAGCCGGCTTCTTCGTGATCGGTTTGTCCGGGAACATCCTGATCCAGATCTTGCCGCCACGCTTGACGTGACGTGTCATCGCGATACGGGCCGCTTCGATCTGACGGTCCGTTATCCAGCCCGCTTCCAATGCTTTTAGTCCGAAGTCACCAAAATCGAGATTTTCGCCGCGCGTTGCTTTCCCGCGCATGCGGCCTTTCATCACCCGGCGGTGCTTTACCTTCTTCGGCATCAACATAACAAATTTCCCCTCTTCCTGCCTTACTGCCTACCGCTTACTGCCAACCGCCTACCGGCCGCCGCGATCGTCCCGTCTCGGCCTTCTGTCGCCGCGTCCCGCACCGCGTTGGACCTTGACCTCGTTGACTGGATCGGTCGTCGTTCCGCGTGCCATCGATGCTTTCGGATCGAGGATCTCACCGCGGTATATCCAAACTTTTACGCCGATGATGCCAAATGTCGTCAATGCTTCGGCAAATCCGTAATCGACGTCCGAGCGAAGCGTGTGCAGCGGAAGGCGGCCTTCGAGCGACCATTCCCTGCGGGCGATCTCGGCTCCGTTCAATCGGCCGGAGATCATCACCTTTACGCCCTGTGCTCCGAATCTTGTCGATTCTTCCATCGTCTTTTTCATCGCACGGCGAAAAGCGATCCGCTTTTCAAGCTGCTGGGCGATCTTTTCGGCCTGCAACTGTCCGTTCAATTCCGGGTGGCGTACTTCCTGAATCGACACCAGAACTTCGCGGCCGGTCTTTCGCGAAAGGTCTTCGCGAAGCTTTTCGATCTCGGCACCCTTGCGGCCGATGATGATGCCCGGACGAGCCGTGTAGATAATGATCTTCATGCGGGTTGCCGCACGCTCGATATCGATGTGCGAAACGCCGCCGCCAGCGAATTTCTTCTTCAGATCGCGCTTGAGTTCGAGATCTTCGGCGAGGAACTTTGCATAGTCCGCTTTCGTGAACCAATGCGAGTGCCAATCTTTGTTGTATCCGACCCTAAAGCCGTATGGATGTACTTTCTGTCCCATATTTAATATTTGGGATTTTAGATTTTGGATTTTAGATTTCTAATCCGCATTCCGCATTCCGCAATCCGCATTTGCACTACTGTCTTTCCAGGTCCTCGTTTATCTTCTGCTGGGCTTCGTCCGCTGGCTTCGTCTCGTTACTTTGAGCCTCGGCTTTAGTTGACGCATTCTTCGCATCTGCAACTTCCGCGTCACCCTTTGCTTCGACGTTCGCCGCAACTTCGTTCGGCGTCTCTACCGCTTCCGCGATGACCGGAGTTTCGACCTCTTCAACATTTTCAGTCTTGGCCTTCTTCTCCGCTTTAGGAGCGGCGGCCTTCTTCGCCGGGGCCTTTACCGTCGGAGCTTCCGCCGCCTTGCGGGCCTTGGCCGCGTCTGCCTTCAGATCTTTTTCGGTCTTCGGCTTATCGTCGCTGGTCACCTGTATGGTGATGTGACAATAGTGACGCTGTTCGCGATATGCACGTCCTTGCGGAGCAGGCCGCATACGCTTTCGGCCCTTTGTCGGCCCCATATCGACGAAGCATGTCCTTATCCACAGATCGTCCGGATCGACCGCAATGTTCTGCTGCTCGGCCAGATACGTCGCATTCGCGATCGCCGAATTCAAACACTGTGCGATCGGCGCCGCTGCACGCTTGTCCGTAAACTTCAGGATCGCCAGCGCACGCGACACATTCACGCCGCGGATCATATCGATCACAAGCCGGGCCTTTCGCGGGCTTCCCTTTAAATATTTTGTCTTTGCTATCGCTTCCATATTCTTAATGGTGAACGGTAAACGGTGAACGGTGAATGTTTCTCAACTTTTCACTCATCACTCATCACTCATCACTATTTCCTCTTCGCCATCTTCTCCGCTTTCGTTCCCGGGTGACCCTTGAACGTCCGTGTCGGCGAAAATTCGCCCAGCTTGTGTCCGACCATATTCTCGGTAACAAATACCGGAATATGCCGTTTGCCGTTGTGTACGCCGAATGTCAATCCGACCATGTCCGGCGAGATCGTCGAACGTCGCGACCAGGTCTTTACGGCCTGCGGCTTCTTACCGGTTTCCGCGATCCTCGCAAGAGCCTTTTGCAGGCTAAGATCGATGAAAGGTCCTTTTTTTAATGAACGTGGCATAAATCCTAATTGTGAGATGTGAACGGTGAAGGGTGAATTTTCTTAACTCATCACTCATCACTCATCACTCATCACTTTCTCCTTCTGTCCTTCACGATCATATTCGTCGTGCGCTTATTGCGGCGTGTTTTGTAACCGCGTGTCGGCTGTCCCCACGGCGTTACCGGATGGCGTCCGCCGGATGTTTTACCTTCACCACCACCGTGCGGGTGATCGACCGGGTTCATCGCTACACCGCGAACCTTCGGACGAAGCCCTTTCCAGCGGCTGCGTCCCGCCTTACCAAGCGAAACATTTTCGTGTTCGGTGTTTCCCACCTGTCCGACCGTTGCCATACAGACGACGGGCACTCTGCGAACTTCACCCG
>Ga0193752_1003178_pt1 | contig 11507 bp, 16 predicted proteins | sample H1c1metaG_FD_144924 | JGI IMG/M metagenome (GOLD analysis project Ga0193752, IMG submission 144924) | Soil microbial communities from a riparian zone of the East river system, Colorado, United States - H1c1 | ecosystem: Environmental > Terrestrial > Soil > Riparian zone | place: USA: East River... | reverse complement strand
ATCTCCGCCAGCTCATGTTCTTGCGGACGATGAAGCCTGAGCTTGATCGCTCGTTCGGGCTCAAGCCAGATGCATAGAAACGTCGAGCTGTTCGGCCGTCCCGGGTTCTCGGCGTTTCGCCGCTTCACAACCAACCCTGGAAACTGAAAGCGATCCGGCGTGGTGCTGGGCCGCCTGCGTGCGTCCATCAAGTCTTCGATGTCGCGAATGGTCGCCGCAACCGTGCGATCTTGGCGGCGGACGGGAATGCTTCCTGTTCGCGTCAAGAGATGAGGCGGCCAGACGCTGGGTTCGACACGAATGATTGCAACGTTTCGGTTCGGCACGAGCGGGTCCGGCAGCACCGCTATTTCAAAGTCTGGCGGAGGCTCGATTGTGCCTTCGATAGACTGGCCGAGCTGCGTCTTGAGGTCGCTCCTGCCCGAGGGCAGACCAACTATTTTGGTCGGTCGACCATCGCTCTCGTCGATTCCAAGAAAAAGAAGGCCTCCCTGCCCGTTCGCCATGGCAGCCACGCTTTTGTCGAGGTCTCTCGGGATGTCGCGCTTGTAGTCCAAGCGAGGTCCTTCGGCGGGTCGCAAGCCTTCGGAATCTTCAATCGCTAGGAACGCCGTCATGTCGGCGTAGGTGAGATCATCGAACGAACAGATGTAAAGATTCTTGGCCATCGGATTGACGTGATCGTTGCGTCAGAGCTTGCGTCACACAACCCTGTCCGAGTGCCGCGACCTCAAGGGCGCAGTTCAAGCGGCCGGGGTCAGGCGGCAAGGAGTCGCCCGCATCATTTCGCGAGTCGTTCGAGCAGCCCAAGAACCAGTCGCCGATCGCTCGTCGACGTTGCTGCGCGCAGCGATGGATCCCGACAGCACGCCGTGGCTATTCGATCCCGAAACGAACAAATTTCATCAGATGCCGATCAATGGCGGTGGCACGTTCGGCGTGCTCGAGCTGCCACGTAGACATTTCCGCGTGTACGCGGCGAGCGACGGAGCGGAGATCACGATTCCGCGACCGCGTTCCGTACGGGCCAAGCCATGCTGATCTGCGCGGCCGGGGACATCCACGGAGCGCTTGACCGCTTCTACGAGCACGTTCTCGCGTTCGAATGCGGACGCGATGGTGCGATCGAGCCGCGGCACGCCGCATAGGGGCGCTCAAGCCGGGCTCGCGCGCTGTGATCGCGCTGTCATATGCACGCCGGGCATATGCTTTTGAGGCTTATTGACGAGTCGTACCGGCCGTGGTCGATCTGGTTCTGCTTCTGCCGCCGATTGTTCCGGAAATGGGCGTCCTCCGCCCAAGCACCGGCGCACTGGAAAGGCGGTCTTCATGGAAGCAGCGACGTTCACGGTCCCGGGTCTCTTGGCCTTCGGCGCCGTCGTGGTGTTGGCGGTCTGGGCAGGCGGCAAGTTGTTCGGCGGAGGCAAGCAACCGCCGCGACGACGTGGCCGATGAGTCCCGCGCTCCCGATCGGGAGTTGCCCCGCTTCGCTCGTAGCCCTAGAAGCGCGCCCGAGTCCCGGCGGCGCCTCAGCACCGATCCCCCCTGGTGCGGCGCTGCCGGGGCTCGCTACCTAAGCTTCGCCGATCGACTGGACGCCATTCGCCTTCGCGCTTGTCCTTGACGGTCCCACGCGGCGGGACCTGAAGAATCGAGAAGGGCTCCGCCCGTCTTGCATCCGCACCGGCCGAGGTTCGGCCGACTCAACTGGAGCAGTACATGGCTAAGGGACAAGGCGGCGGTGGTGGCGGCAAGCAGGGTGGCGGTAACCAAGGCGGTGGCCAGAAGGGCGGAGCCGGCTGGCCAAGCAAGGTTCAAAATCAACAGTCCGGCACGGGGCGGGACAACGCCCCTCCCGCCGCACCACCGCCAGCGAGCCCTAAGAAGTAGTCCGCGATCTGGCACAACCCGAGCTCCGCTGGCGGCGAACGTCGGCGGGGCCTCGTGCTTTCGCGGGGTTGGCCGGGGCGAGGTTGGTCGGTGAAGCCGCTACGCCCGCGGGGCGTGGACAGTGGAGAAACGCGGCTTATGTTGAATTGAGGCGCGTGTAATCGCCCGGTCGGGGCGGGCCGGTCATGAGCGACGTAAAGAACTGCCATTACATCTCGCGGTTCCACACGAGGCCGTGGGAGGTCGGCGAGCGCGACCTCGTGTACTTCGAGACCGGCACGGTCGAACGCCACACCTCGCGCACGATGTTCAGCCGTGAGCAGCTCAACACGCCCGAGGTCGAAGCTCGGCTCAACCGGCTCGTGGAGACTCCGCTCGGTAAGATTCGGGCGATCTCACGCGCGGTCGCGTCGAGCTACCGAACAGCGAGACCTACCGCGCAGCGGTCCTGTTCGTGATCCTCCAAGGCGCTCGCACGGCTTCGGCCATCGTTCCTGGCCGCGATGCCGTGCAACTCGGAGAGCTGCTGGCGCTTCCGGATGAGCAACTCGACCACGCTGGTGAGCTCTGGCTCGCGGACAAGCAGTTGGTCACGTACCGCGTCTTGAATCGAGACCGGCTGTGCTTCCCATCGTCCGGGATCTTCGCCTTGCCCGTGCTCGACCCAAAGGCGCTTGGCGGCGTCGGCTTCGAGACCGCCACGCCGCTCGACCAAAGGACGTTCCTAGCGCTCATGTCGCCTACGGCGTCGTTCGCGGAGTTCGAGCGGCAAGCGTCACGTGGGCAGTACTTCGCTGGACTGTCTGTTGGGTTGGACGCGAGGCGCGTGGTGATCCCGCCGGACCTGCACCACCGTGGCGACGAGAAGCTCCGAACGGTTGTGCCGCATTGGCGACAGTGCCTGGTGACGCACGTGCGAAAGCTCACCCAGGTTCGCGAGCACGCGGAGGTTGCGCAAGCCTTCGGGGGCTCACTCGACCACTCAGAAGCTTTTCGTCGCGCTCGCGAACGCCACGAGGCAAGCGGAAGGGAAACGGCATGATCGAGCTACGCACCACGCACAACCGCACGACAAACGAACATCGCATTCATGCCGACTGCTACGCGGCATTCGTGCATTGGCAGAACGCACCTGCCGAGCACTCGATCGATCTAGTCTACGACGACGGGCAGGTGTTCGGCCGCCGCTGTGGCGGACTCGAATGGGTCGGCGGCGCCTTCGGCGGGCCGGCGGCTTAGACCTGACCAAATCCCGCAACTCGCGTGCGGTTTACCCGATATCTCCTCCATGAACCGAAAGCCGCTACCCAAGAATAAGAAGAAGGGGACCACGAAGCGCCAGCACTACGTGCCTCAGATGATCTTGCGTCGTTTCTCCGACGACAACGCAACGACGGGACTGATCGTCTTGAAAGATGGTCGCCGCATCGAACGAGCGCCCTTCAAGCAGCAATGCTACGGCGACTACTTCTATGGCGACGATCAAGTGATCGAAAATTCGTTCGCGGCATCCGAGACCACGGTCGGGGCGTACCTCGGCGACCTGAGCAAGAGTCACCTGGAGTCGTTGTCGAACGACGACCTGCGCCGGCTCAAGGTGTTCGTCCACTACCAGCTTCTCAGAACGCAAGGCGCTGCGAAATCCGCCTCGAACTTCCTTGCCGAGCACGTCAGGAGCATGGTGCGTGGAACTGCTCAGCTCAACGACAATCTAGATGTCCTTGAGGGAATCGATGACGTGAACATTCGATTCAAGAATATGCAGCTTGAGACGACTTGGCAGGCCGCCAAGACGACGCCGGTGGTCATGGACCTATGCGTCAAGTTCCTGTTCGGAACTGGTTTCATCATCGGCGACCACCCGGTGCATCCTGTATTCAGCAAGTATCCAGCCACCAACGGGCTCGCGTTGAAGGGCTTGCAACTCTTTATGCCACTTTCGCCGCGCGTTACGCTGGCGGTCTACGATCCAGGCGTCTACGACTACGGCGACAAGGATTCACTCTTCGTTGAAGCGACGGCCACTGATGTTGAAAGCCTCAACAGGATGCAAACGATCAACGCTCTCGAGTGCTGCTTCTTCGATCGACAGCATGCCCCAGGCGAATTCCACACCTTGCTCCAAGCGCGCGCAGTTCATCCCTGCCTTTACGAAAAGCCGGTCGCCGAGAGTCAGTTCATCAGGAACCCCGACAAGACGATCAGCCGTTTCGTGATGGTGGCCCACCGCGGCACGCGCATTGGCGCATCGTTCAGCTTCGTGAAGATAACGGACACATCGCCGTACGAGGGCTACGACGAAGGCACGCTTCCCGTTCGGTACGAAGGCCTACTGTGGATTCTTGAGTTCTTCGACAATCATGTGGAGAAGGCGTTGGCCGCGGGTCGCGCGGACCGACAAGCTGGGCTTCCAGTGGACTCGTCGCAACTGCTGCGCGATTACGACCGCTTGTATCCTGAGTGGCGGTCGTCAGCGCAACGCGATCCGAATGAACCGCTCGCATAGCAATCGATCACTAGATCAATTTCGCCGCCCTGGGAGCGCGTGCTTCCAACGGAGCAGCAGCTAGGCCGCCTGTACTCACAGCAACTCACAGCTCAGCCCGCACGATCAACGGGTTGCGATCGCTTGCAGGCCGGTCGTTTACGCTGCTCTTTTTGTTCAGTCAAGCGGTGGCACTTCCGGGCGAGCTGATACGGGCAAACTGCTCGCGGCCAAGCGCATCAAGGCCGTCCGCTACACGAGCGGAGGAGCGCGCGGGTGCTGATCCCAAGATCGTCGATCGAGGCGTTCATCGCGGCGAATCTCGAGGGGTAGCCCGGCTTCCAAAAAGTACCCAGGAAAGTACCCGGAGCCTTTCTTTGACCCTCAAGGTCGACTCGGGCTCCCCATAAACAGCTCACGTACGCGAGCAGCATGACAACCGCGAGCGAGTGCATTTGGTTCTCGCCCGCGTGCGATTGAGCAGACAGCCCGTGATTAGCTTGGCTTTCTCGCGACGACAGCGGCAATCGCTTTCGCCAGCTCCGTTGCCGTGTCGTCTTTGAGGTCGGCGTCATCGTCGGATTGCTCGGTCCGCCTGGTGTTTGCCAGCAAGCTTTCTTGGATCTTGCCGATTGCCTCTCGCGTGGGGCCGGTCGCTAGCTTGTCTGTCTCGGCCTTCACAGCGATTCGCAGATAGCGGGCCAGATCGCCGTAATACGTAATGGGGTCGGTTAGCCGAAAGTATGCTTCACGTTGTTTCGACTCTGCGAGGAGAACCCCTCGTGAGGCGCCAAGCAGTAGCAATCCGAACGACGCGCCGACGAGAAGCAAGTGCCAGTCACGTCCCGCGAGCACGGCGATCTCTGCTCCAGTAAGGCCGAGTTTCTTTGCCTCCTCAGCTTGAGCAAGCTTATCCGTTTGCGCGTACAGAAAAATCATCACGATCGGGGCGACGACGGCCGCGGCCGTGAGGCCTAGCCACGTCGTGTAGAGCGTTTGAAGTCTGGCTTCTGCGCTGATCGCGAGAAGGCGTTGGCGCCCGCCTGCCTCCTCTAGCGTACTCAACACGTAGTCGCTCAGGGAGACGGCGTTTTCGCGCTTGATCGAAAGCGCGGCCACATCACTAGCAACACGCAACTCCGTTCGCCGCAGACGCCGTTGGCCGATGAACAGCACAAGCATCGCGGACCCGCTGAGGATGAAGACGCCGAACGCCCCCACCAACCCGACCAGGGCGTTGGCCTGCTCAGCGGTCAGATAGCCATGCCAGGTCAGCACGATCACCACAGCGCAAAAAACGATAAACAGACCTACTACCCATGTGACGATCATGAAGGGCGGGCGGTATCCCGTTGCACGACCGGCGCCGCTGTCGATTTCGGATGCGTCGTCCACGCGCGCACTATCGCCGACAAGCATCACGATCAGAAGCAGCGCTCGTGATCATCTATCGGCGTTCGGCCTTCGCGCACTTCGGGCAGAGCCATCGGCAGTCGTGCGGCGATCGGCCGCCTCCGAGTCCGTCGCCGTGCCATCCGGTCCTCTGAAGAACACGCGCGGCAAAGTGCTCTGCCTCCTTGCCCTTCGGAAGCCGCTTGCAGCACACGACCGAATCGGCGCCGCACTCTGAACAGCGGGCTAGGTAATGCGCTTCCTCAACGACGCGGAACAAGCGCGACGACTGCCACGGCATGACCCAGGACTGACTGAACATGAGATCAGTGTCAACGATCGGCCGATGGGATTCTTGATAGAGATCGAACCGGCGCAGCTCACGGCGATCCTCAAGCGGTCGGCCGAGATCGTCACATCGGCTGACGTGATCCGCGAGTACGAGAGTCTTTATCTCGTCAATCGGCACACGCCCGCGAGCCAGTCGCGCAACCCGCTCAGCGTGAAGAAGACGATCGGTCCCACGCTCGAGAGTCTTGGATGCGCGAAGCTGAAGTACCGCCCGATTCGAGATGACGAAGGCCGACGAAGCCGTGCAATGACGTGGCGCAATCCCTACGCGCGAGCCCGCGCTACGCAGCATGAGTAGCTAGCTCATCGTCTTGGGCGGCAAGCTAGAGTCTCGCTTTTCGACGTAGGCCGCGTGTCGGTCCAAAAGCTCGCGTTCCAGTTGTTCGAGCTCTTGCAGGACTTCTGCCGAGTCATCGCCTGAAGGCATCGACTTGAGGCGCGCATAGGCGCGCTCCAGCTTCTGCTTGATCGGCTCGATATCGATGTCCGAATCCAGCGCGATTTTTAGGCGCGCGCCGACGAAGAGCAATAGCGCTCGGATCGTCCCGCTTGGCTCATCGGCCGCGACGTGTTGGCGGCTTCCGGCCACCGCTCCAAAAGCCGGCGAGCACTGCGAACACAAGAACCGCACCGAAGGCCAAGAGCCCTTGTACAGAGAATGAAGCTGCATCCATCTTCCACGCACCTTTCGAACGCTGGGCAGAGCTGCCCATTTGCTGTCGTCAGATCGCGGGAAGACGAGACACAGAAGAGCTAAGCGAGGGGCAAACCGTCGTCAAGAAGGTGTCAGCGATTTATGCCCATCCGCATGAATCGCGGCAGGGATTTTTCAATGATTCCGCTTAGCTGCTTATGCGTAACTGCATAGAGGAATTTCACGCGTCGATCGTCAATCTTGTCTCTACGCGCACGTTACGCGCGACGCGGGAAACCATGTCGGCGCAGCTAGTCGGCTCGGCCGTTCTTACTCGCCGCTCTTCCACATCTTGATCACACGACCGACGATCGCCCAGAAGCCGAGATACGTCAGCACGGCCCAGAACGTCGCGAGGTTGCCTCGAATCGCGATCCATCGCGCTCCTTTGATGTTGGAGGACTCGAGCGCATCGAAGTGCTCGGTTCGCATGTCCGCGGTAGTTTGCTCGATGATCCGGCGCACCGGATTTTTCGCAGACAGAAGAGACGCCAGGCGCGCGAACAGCTGACCAGGCGGTTTCGCTACGCTGACCGGACGCTCGACTAGCCTCTTGGGGCGGGTGTGATCGACTTCTTCATTCGTAAGGCGCTTAATCTCGTTCTCTGCTTCTCGGTATCCCGCCTCCGCGCGGTCATTGATGCGGATCGCCAACGGGTGCCGGCGCATGGTCGCGACGATGTTGTCCCAGTCGCGTTCGACCTCAACACGATTGAGGTTCATCAAGACATTGCGCGCGCCGAAGAAAAGTTCGCGCTCTTCGTCTTCGGTCGCTTCTTCCTGTGGAGCGCACTGACTCACAAGGCGCTCCAGGGCGGCATCGCGCCAAGTGATCCTTTTCGTCTTGAGCGTCATCAGACGCCCCTCGGCACCGGTAAGCCAGCCATCACGATTCGGGCGATCTCGCGCGCACGGTTCGCGCGCACGCCGAGACCGGTCGGCTTGTACAAGCGGCGACGAAGACCAATGTGATCGGCGGTCTCGTCTTCTTCGCGAGACTCAACGAAGCCCTTCTCTTCCATGCGTCCGAGCGTCACGTAGATCGTGCCGCGCTTGAGCGCACCGTCAGAGAGCTTCACGAGTTGGAGGCCGTACAGCTCGCGCGATTGAGCGATCAGCAGATCGAGGATCGCGGCCTCGGTTGCACTCAGCGTGGGCTCACTCATGGGGTAGTCTTACAACGCGTACGACTACCGTTCAACAGGGCACCGATCAGGAACCGATCCGGCCGACCATAGGGCCGGCAGATGTTCCCATTTTTGTTCCCATTGCGAGATCCGATTCCCCAGGACCTCGCTAAGTACTTGAAACGATTGTCGGGGCGACTGGATTCGAACCGCGACCTCATGCTCCCAAAGCATGCGACTCGGTTCTGCGGTCCGCTGAAACCTGTCCTCGATGGAGCTCACAGGTTCGAATGCCTCCGCTTGTCTGGATCGAACTCGCCTCAGACGGGTCGCACTCAGAACCGGCCCCTCGGGCAATCCGAACTCACGGCGCCGGTCGATCCCATACACCGAGTCCCTCACGATGATCCCACGAAGCGCTCTCGCGTGCGGGTCCCTGCACTTCGGGCACGTGGCGGTCGGACTCTTCGGTGATGGGAACCACGGGCGCTGACAGTCGTCGCAGCGCTGCGCCTTCCTGGTCGATGGACACTTGGTGCACCGCCTCTGCTTCGTGTTCTCCGGCGTGAACAGCTCGTGGCCCTTGTGGTACTCGCGCGGAAGGTAGGTCCGTTGTCGTCCGGATGATCCGCCGCGGGGTGCCTTGGGTGGGGCTGCCCTTGCATTGCGCGAGCCTGGCTTGGGCGTTCTGACTCGGCGATCAACTTGAGTCGTAGAGTCAGCTCGTCGATGGCCGGCTGTGGATCCTCGCCCTCGGGATCACGTCACGCGCGACCATCTGCCCGAGCGGTACGGTGACAACGACCGTCCCGCTCTCAAGAGTCTTGAGCGAGACCTCGGGTCGCTCCAACTCTTCGGGCGGCACCGGCCTCGCTTTGAGCTCCGCGAGCGGCTGCATGAAGCGGGGTATTGGCCGTCATGATCGCGTGGCTCCGTGGTGCGGCTACACCACGAGGCGGATCACGAGCGGGTTATGCATTGCGAGAGCCTGGCGCGGGCGTTCTGACTCCAGCGATCAACTTGAGTCGTAGCGCTAGCTCATCGATCGCCGACTGCGGATCTTCACCCTCGGGGTTGCGTCACGCGCGACCATCTGCCCAAGCAGCACGGTTACAACGACCGTCCCGCTCGCAAGGGGCTTGAGCCCGGCAAATGGGAGCCAACCGACCGGCAACTGCGTGTGATGTGGCTCACGCCTAAGTACCGCATATGACGATACGAGCGGTGTTTTGGGGAGGAACTATGCATCGCCATATCCTGCTTACTTGCGCGCTCATCACTGTGTCCGTCTCGGGCTTGGCCCACGCTCAGGAACCACCGTTGCCGCCCGGAGTTTCGGAGTCGCAGCGCGCCCAATACAATGAGGCGAAGGAAGCGGCTGTCATAAAGCTGATCGCAGAGGACGCCGCGAAGGCCGAGGTTGAGAAAGCTCAGGTGACCGCAGCTGACGAGGCCGCGTGCAAGAGCGATCCGAACCCTGGTGAGTGCAAAGCGCGCAGGGCAGAGGTAGCCGAAAGGGCGAAGAAGGCCGAGGACTACAAGAAGAAGATCGAAGCGCTCAAGCCGCCGGCTGAGCTGGCAAAGCAGCTTGAGACGATGCCGAGCGGGCTGCGCCTTGGCGCTTCGCTCATGGGCCATCTCGGTGAGACCATCGAGGGGAACGATTCCTTCGGGCTGCAGTTGCGTCCCGTCTTCATGCCCTATCTGTCATGGCATCCCACCCCGGGCAACGTGAGTGCAGCGTACTGTGCGGCTCGCAAGTACGGCCGAGCCTACGCACAAGCGGTCGCGGACGACTATGCGATCAGGCTCAAGCAGAACGCTGACGATCCACAATGGGATGAAGGCGATCCAGGCCAATGCAGCGGCCCGCGAGTCATGTTCGGCGGCTACTTCGGGATCGCGCTTCCGTACCGCACAAATCTGACTCGCGGCGACAGGCCAGCCGCCGCAACCGAAGTTCGTTTCATCGCTTCGCTCGGCCTCGCGATCCAGTACGACGTTGTAGCCCTGTTGCTCGGCCCGACGTTCTCGATGGTTGAACGTTCGCGGACGGACTTGCCCAACGTGCTTGAGGCCGCTTACGGGTTCATGTTCGGGATCGGCACGAGCTTTGGAATCGGCAGCTCCGTGTTGAAGTAGTCATGGCCGCGGAGCATGCAGCGGCTCCGGCGTGCGCGCCACCAGCCACCGAGCCGTGGCCGTCATCGGTCGGCGGACCTGCATGATCACGCGTGCGACCGACTTCGTGCTCGTGATCAGGTGCTGCGCGAGCACCCGGTCCACCGTCAACGGCACCCGCTTCAGATGCGCCTCGTCATGACGCGGATCGTTGGCGAGCCCTCTGAGCGCTCGCATCTGGTCCTTAATGCGGTCGCGAACCATCTGCTCCTCGTAAACGGCGTCGAGCAGCGGGTACAGGTCTTGAAGCGCCTCGATGGCGTTGAAGACCGCCATGGCGTTTCAGGGAAGCGCCCGTTGCTGAATGCCTTGTCGGCACGCTCAAGATGCGAGATCACTCGGGCGCCGGTTTCGTTCTGCGGCTCAAGCTTCGGGAGCGACGCCTCGACCAGCACGCTGTACGGCTTGCCGAACTCGGGCAACACCTGCTCCATCCATGCGTCGCGGATGTCCTCGACGTTGCATTTCACGGTGTGCAAGATGTCACACTGCGCGGGTGCAAGCGCCATCCGATGCCAAAGGGCTGGCGATTGGGTCCAGCCGATCCCCGACGGTTACAAGTTCCGTTGCTGCGACTGCGACCTCGTTGAAACGGTTCCGCCGCAGCCCATCGCTCTCCCCATCGCCCGAGCACCGTGTTCAACAGTTCAACACGGCGTCGGGTCGGCTTCGCTGATAGGCGTGACACCGGCAACAGCACCGAGCGAAGTTTTTAGAACATCGCGCTAGCAACGCGTGGCGCGGTATCCCGCCGCTCGAATCGACACGATGATAATGCAGCCGTCAACACGCAAAACCAGGGCTGGTCCTCGCTCGAATCTGGGACAGCATGTGTCTTAGAACTTCGGTCGCGCGTCCGGTACCCCGTTGAACATCGTGTCGAGTGTGAGCAGGGGAGTTGCTGCGGTTTCGAAGTAACCACCTCCGCCGCCCATCGAGAGGCCCGGCGCATTGAGCTCAAAGCCGTAGTATCTCGGGCCATCGCCCAACGACTGCGACAGCGTAAAGGCGTGAAGATCGAGCTCTCCATCACGACCTCCGTACGTTGCACCGTCCTCGCCGAACGCCAACTTGAACGATAGGCCAGCGTTGAGGAACACGCTAAAGGGTACGTAGGGGTCAAACAACGTGCCATAGACTCCGCTCGCGTCGTTGGTGCCACTGACGAATGAGAGGCCCGACCCCAACGGCTTCCCAGCACTCGCAGCACCGGACACGGTTACTTCGAACGCAATCTCGGGATAGCCATCCATTCGCCAACTGGGCGTGATGATCAAGCCCTGGACGATTGTCGTCTTTGGAGGCGGGGGCGGACGCTGGCCCGTGATGACGAACAGTGGCAGGTAGGTCCGGTCGAGATCCATCGGCTCATTGCCGGATTCCGATC
>Ga0193752_1003177_pt1 | contig 11511 bp, 7 predicted proteins | sample H1c1metaG_FD_144924 | JGI IMG/M metagenome (GOLD analysis project Ga0193752, IMG submission 144924) | Soil microbial communities from a riparian zone of the East river system, Colorado, United States - H1c1 | ecosystem: Environmental > Terrestrial > Soil > Riparian zone | place: USA: East River... | reverse complement strand
CCGAGCCAGCTCGTGCGCGACGCGGCCGCTCGCCAGTAGAGTACGCACGACGCCGGCGCGATAGCCCATCGCCCGGTTGTGCGAGAGCGCGCGCTCGAGGTATGCGCGCGCCACGTCGGTTTGGCCGAGCGCCAGCATCAAGATGCCGAGGAAGTAGCTGACCGAGCCGAGATAGAAGCCCATCACGTCCGGCGTGTTGAAGCCTTCGTACGGCGCGAGCGCATTGAACAACCGCTCGCACAGCGCACGATCGTCGATCGCGCTGGCACCGACCGCTGCGCACGCGAGGCCGTGCAGGTAGCTGCCCGTGCGCGGGTGGTCGCTCGGATCGCCGAGCTTCGGCAGGTGGTTCCGCACCAGCTCGAGCGCGCCGGCGCTCGCCGCGACGCGCACGATCTCGGCGCGCGCGGCGCGCGAGATCCCATTCGCCGAGCAAAGCGGGCGCACGTGCTTGTCGATCACGGCCTGCGGGCCTTCGCGCTCGAGCGCGAATTGCAGCTGCAGCATGCGGTTCATGCCGTCGGCGTACGAGACACCGGCGCGTAGCGCGACCTTGTGCTCCTCGCGCCAGCGCGCTTCCGCCTCGTCGAAGTGGCCATCGAGAAAGAGCCGCTGGGTACGGATGCGCCGGCAATAGAACGACGCTTCACCGAATTGCGAGCCCACCGCAGCGGTCGCTTCATCGAGCGCGATGTCGGCCTCGGCGATGTTGCCGGCCAAGAGGTGCGTGCTCACTTTGGCGACGCGCGCATCCATCGACTGCCAGCTGTGCGGGCCGGAACGGTCGAGCGCCAGCATACGATCCGCGACCTCGAGCGCACCGGACACATCGTCGGGCCCGCTGAGTGAAACCAATCGCGACCGCAGTGCCTCGAACAGCAGCTCGCGCTCCCCCAGCTGCTCGGCGAGCGCTACCGCTTGTGCGCTCAGCCGCTTGCTGGTCGAGAGGTCGGGCTCATACGGCGGCACGCACGCCAGCTGCGCGAGCGCGCTGACGCGCACCGCATCCGAGTCTGCGGGTAGCCGGCGCAGAGTCTTCTCGAGCGCCGAGCGCGTGAGCGGGTCGGGCAGGAGCGCCATCCCGATCGTCACGCGGCGCATCCGCGTCGCGCCAACGAGCGTCGCATCGAGCCCGTGCAAGAGCGACAGCTCGATCGCCTTTGCCGCCGTGTCCATCGCGTCGCCGGTGCGTCCGGCCGAGCGCTGGGCGGAGGCCAAATAGAACAGCAGATCTGCGCGCTCTTGCGGCGCGGGCGAGCCGCCGAATATCTGCGCCTCGAGCGTCCAGCCGAAGCACAGCGCCGCTTCCTCGAATGCAAAACGACGCAGCGCGTCGTCGCCAGCTTGGCGCGTGATCCGAGCGACCAACTCGTGATCGCCGGCCGGCAGCGACAAGTAGTAGTGGCGCGCGATCTCGCTCGCGGGTGTTTCGCCGCTCGGCCGCGCGGCGAGCAGCTCAGCCACCTTGCGATGGGCGAGCGCTCGGTCGCGTGGCCGCATCCCGTCGTGGATCACCGACTGATACAGCGCGTGCGCAAAGCGGTACGCGTGCGGCGATTCGCTGACGATTTGCCCTTCTGCGATCGCCGGCGCGAGCCGATCGAGCAACGCCTCGGGCTCCAGCTCGAGCGCGCTCGCAAGCAGCGAGAGATCGAAGCTCGCGCCGATGACGGCGGCCTGAGTCGCGACCTCGATCGTAGCGGGCGGCAGTTGAGCGACGCGTTGGCTCAGAATGTCGCGCGCGAGCTCCGGCACCCGCACGGCGCCTGGCGGCAAGTCATCGAGCTCGCCTTGGCCGTGATCGCGCACCAGCGCGCGCAACACCTCGAGCACGAACAGCGGAACGCCACCGCTGGCCTGGCGCACCGCTTCGGAGAGCTCGGTCGAGGGCCGATGCGCGTGCAGCGCGGTCATCAGCGCGGCCACTTGCTCGCCGTCGAGCGAGCCGAGCCCGATCGCTTGCGCGTGTCGTAACACCTGGCGCATCAGCCGCTCGCGCGGGCTGCCGCGCTCGGTCTCGCCGTCGCGCAGCGTGACTACGATGCATAGCCCCGTCGACGTCAGCTCGGGCGCGACGAACGCGAGCCACTCGAGCGTGGTGGTGTCGGCCCAGTGCAGATCATCGAGCACGAGCAACGTCGGCTGGCCCGAAGCCAACATGCACAGCGCTTGCGCGACCTCTTCGATCGCTGCGAAGCGCGAGGCCTGCGCCTGCGATTGACCGAGCGCGCCATCGCCCTCGGCGAGCTTGGCGATCGCATGCGACGCCCGTTCCGCGGCGACTTCGCGCGCGGCTCGCAGCGCGCTGCCGAGCGGCCAGAGCGGTGGTGTGCCGGTGACTTCCGGGCTGCGCCCGACCAGCGTCCTCATGCCGAGCGCGGTCGCACGCTTCTGCAGCTCTTCGCTGCAGCGGGTCTTGCCGATGCCCGCTTCACCGGTCAGCGCGCACAGCGAGCCTCGGCCGTCGATGGCGTTGCTCAAGAGCTGCCCGAGCTCCGCGAGGACGCGCTCGCGCCCTACGAACGCAGCGCTGCTCGAGATCGGTTTCGCCGGCGTGCTCGCCGCGTCTTGCGCGGTGACGGTGGCGGTGAAGCGATAGCCGCGCCCGTGCACCGTTTCGATCGGTGTCTTCGCGGCGCGCTCTTGGCCGAACGCGCGGCGGATGTGGCTGATGCTCCAGGTGACGACGGCTTCGTTGACGAACTCGTTCGGCCACAGCTTGTCGAGCAGCTCGGCCTTGGTGACGATGCGCCCGCGCTGCTCGATCAAGTAGCAAAGGACATCGAAGACCTTCGGTTGCAGGGGCAGCTCGGCATCCGCGCGGCGCAGCACGAAGCCGCCGGCGTCTAGCTCATATTCTCCGAACGCGTACCAGACCATCCTCCGCATTGTGTGTGCAGATTGGTGCTCGCGAAATGTCTGACCGGCTCAGAGTGCGAGCGCTGACTTCTGTTCGAGCTTTTTCCGACCAGTGACCTCGTTTTCGGCCACTCAGGCACAACATGCAGGAAGCGACGCCGATCCCAAATGAGGGCGACTTCGATGTGCTCACCGAGCGATTTTTTAGTCAGCCCCCGCCCGTTTGGCTGAGCGCGCACGATGAAGCTCACGACGATTGGCAGCCCGCGCCGATGTCCTCGATTGAGCGCGTGGCGATGCTGACCACGGCCGCGCCTGCGATGGCGATGCTGGCCGTGGCGGTGACGTTGCTCTCCGACTCGCTGCTGGTCGCCGTGCCCCGACCGAGCGTCATGCCGATCGAGCCACCGCAGGTGCACGTGGCCGCAGAGCTGCAGGAAACGAGCAGCCAACAGCCTGCCAAGCCGGTGGCGATATTGGCACCGACCTTCGAGCCGACTCCGATCACACAAGCCGAGCCCGCCGCGGCCGTGTCGTCAAAGCGGCGAGCGCGCAAGCCCGACTCCGGCGCAAAGCGCGCTCGCCAGTTGCTCGACGCCGGCCACGCGCTCGCTGCGCGCGACTTTGCGCGGGACGTGATCCGCCGCGCTCCGGCGCGTGCGGAGGGCTACATCGTGCTGGCCGCGGCGCTCGACAAGCTGGGCGATCGCGCGGGCATGAACACGACTTTTAGGGAGTGCGCCCAGCTCGCCACCGACCCGCTCGCCTCCGCATGCAAGTCACTCGCACGACGACGATAGCCACCGATACCTAGTTACTCATCGATCGTCGGCGTCGGACCGCGCTGCAAGGCTTCGCGTACGGCCTCGGTCAGCGCGGCTTCGCTGAAGGGCTTGGGCAGGAGCCGGGTACCGTGGATCTCGGGTGCGTTCGAAAGCGCGTCGTTGCTGTAGCCGGTCATGAACAGCACGGGCAGGTCGGCGCGCTCGCGGCGCACCATCGTCACGAGCTCCGCGCCGCTCATGCCGCCCGGCAGCATCATGTCGACCAGCAGCAAGGCGAAGGCTTGGCCGCTCGCGAGCAACCGCTGCGCGCTCGGGCCGTCTCCAGCCGCGATCGCTTGATAACCGCCGCGACTGAGCATCTCACACACGACCTGACGCACGGCCGCGTCGTCTTCGACCACGAGCACGCGCTGGCCCGCGCCATCGGTCGGCACCGAGACCGCCTTGAAGGCCCCGGTCGAGATGCTGCTCGAGCTGCGCGGCAAGCACAGCCGCACCGTGGTGCCGCTGCCGAGCTGGCTGAAGATCTTGGCCTGCCCACCCGATTGATGCGCGAAGCCGTAGACCATGCTGAGGCCGAGCCCGCTGCCCTGCCCGATATCCTTGGTGGTGAAGAACGGCTCGAACGCGTGCCTCAGCACATCGGGCTCCATGCCCGTGCCGGTGTCGGTCACGTCGATGATCACGTAGTCGCCCGGTGCCAGCTCGTCTTGCTCGAGCGCGTTCTTCCCTGCCACGTGCGCGTTGCTCGCACCGACGCGCAGCGCGCCGCCCTTGGGCATCGCGTCGCGCGCGTTGATGGCGAGGTTCAGCACTGCGCTCTCGAGCTGCACTGGATCCGCCTTGCACAGCCAAGCGTTCTCATCCACGTCGACGCTCAGCGTGATGTCGGCCGGCAGCGTGCGCCGGAGCAGCTGCTCCATGCCCGAGAGCAGCGCGCGCAGATCGATGGTCTGCGGTCGCAGCGGCTGCCGGCGCGAGAACGCCAAGAGCCGCTGCGTCAAAGCGGCCGCGCGCGACGCCGCAGCGTCCGCATGCAGCACCCACTCGCGAGCGCGCTCCTTGGACGCATCGCCGTTCTTGAGCATGGCGAGACTGCCGATGATCACGGTGAGCAGGTTATTGAAGTCGTGCGCGATGCCGCCGGTGAGCTGACCGAGCGCCTGCATCTTCTGCGCTTGCGCGAGCTGCGCTTCGAGGGCCCGATGGTCTTGCGCCGCGCGCCGCGCTTCGGTGATGTCGGTCGAGATCATGACCGCGCGCTCGACCTGGCCGTCGCGTACGATCGGACCGATGCGCGTGCTGTACCAGCGCGTCCCGTCCTGCAGCTCGAGCGGTGCTTCGTACGATGCCGGCTCGCCGCTGTGCAGCACGTGCTCGACTTTGCGCCGCGCCTCCGCGCGATAGGGCTCGGCCAGAAACGTCTCGACGACCAGACCGACGATGTCCGACTCCACCATCCCGTTCGGGATGTGATTCACGAACAAGATCTTCCGCTCGCGATCGACGACCACGATGCCGTCCGGCGCATTGCGCACCAGGGTATCGAGCACGCTCGATTGATCCTCGAGCTCGCGCTGCACACGACCGAGGTAGGTGATGTCGATGCTCACGGACGCGAACGAGGCTGGCCCCTCGCGCCCGGATAGCGGCACCACCCAGCTGCGGTACGCCACCGGCCGGCCTTCTGGCCCGGTGCCGTGCGTCTCGTAGTAATGCGGCAGCCCCGATACGTACGCAGCGGCGGTCGCCTGCAGAAAGAGCTCGTGCTTGCTGGGCTCGATGCAAGTGAGCACGGGCAGGCCCACGACATCGGGCACGCCCGGCTGGAGCCGGCTCATGAAGGTGATGCGCAGGTCGAGATCGAACAGCGACATGTACTCGTCGGCTTGACCGACGCTGGCGCGCCATTCGTTCGTGACGGGTGCCGCGCCAGGCTTCGAGCTCGACGCAGGCGCGCCTTGCGCGAGGCGCTGTTGCTCCAGCTCGACTAAACGCTTGAGTGCTTCATCCATGGTGCGAAACACCTTTATACGCTGAGGTCCGTGCTAGCGCATCGGCAGGCCGAGCGCGCCGAGCACTTCGGCCAGGTGATTTTGCGGCACTTGCGCATGCGGGCCGCGGCCTTGCGCGAACACGAACGGTCGCTGTGCGAGGGTCGCCTTGAGCTCCCGAGCGTTCGTGCTGGCGACGCGCTCCGGACCGAGCGCGCGCAAGAGCCGCTTGTGCAGCGCATTGCCGTTGCGTGCAGGTTTGCCGCGCAGATGGATGGCGACGAGGTGCAGCCCCTTGTCCGCGTGCGCCAGCGTGTATCGCGCATAGCGCTCTTCGAACGCATACAGCGCGTCGAACAACACCACGCCGCGGACCAAACCATCGATCTCGCCGCGCTCGAGGATCGCGATCGTCGTCTCGTAGCCCGCGCTGTGCGCGACCAGCGTGATGCTCGCGATGCTATCGCGCGTATAGCGCCGCCCGAGCTGAGTCGAGAGCGGTCCGGTCAGCAGGTCGGTCAGAAAGGTGCGAAAGCCTCCCGGCTTACTGAACGCACCTGGCTGACCACCGCGCTTGCCGTAGTAGAGGCGCGGCACGACGAAGATCGTGTTGGTGCCGGCCGCATCGTGATGCGCGCCGAGGTTCCAGCCGAGCTGCGGCGCGGCATTGGCATCGCAGCGCGTCGAGCCTTCGCCCATTAGCACTGGCAAGCAGCCGCGCAGCCCGTGCAGGTACACCACGAGGTGCAGCGAGCCCGTGGCGTCGAAGCCGGCCGGCACGTGCACGCTGACATTTGGCTCCGACGGCACGTGATGCGGCGCGCTCGACAGCTCGGCTTCGAAAGTACGCGCCGGCGCATCCTGCGCTTGGGCGAGCGCCGGCACGCACGCGGCCCACAGGCATGCGACCACGGTAATATTGCGCCTTTGCAGCATGCAACGCGCAGGATACTACGGTCGCGTGAGGTCTCTACGCGCAGCGTTTTTGAGCGGTCTCCTGGCGGCGGCGATCGGTTGCGATCCCACCGTGCCCGAGCCGGTCGCGAACGTCGCGCCGCCTACCGAGCCGGCGCCCGTCGCTGACCTGGCGCCGGTTCCTCCGCGAAACGAGCCCGTTCCCGCCGACCCGGTCGCAGACGGCCCATGCGCGACGAGCGAAAGCTGCAGTGCCGCTGCGGCCACCGAGGAGCACGCCAAGCACTTCGACAAGGCCGCCGCGTTGTACGAACGCGCGTGCGAGCTGGGCTTGCCGCAAGCTTGCCACCGCGCCGGTGAGCTGTATCGCGACGGCAAGGGCGTCGCGCCGGACGACGGCCGAGCACGCGCCCTGTTCGAACGCGGTTGCCGCGAAGGCTCTAGCTCAGCGTGCGACGCGCTCGGCCACTGAAGAAGGTCAATCGATCGCGCCTTTGATCCGCAGCGCGTTGTGCATCTGCGTGACGTGCGCCAGGTCGATGCCGGCGCTCAGCGCGGCCGCGACATGCACCGCTTCGTGCATCTGCTCGACGCTCGCGCCGCTGTCGAGGCAGTTGCTGGTGTAGGCATCGATGCAATACGGGCACTGCTTGGAGTGCGCGATCGCGAGCCCGATCAGTGACTTCTCGCGGCGCGTGAGCGCGCCTTCGCTGGCGGTCGCGTACTGGTAATACTCGAGAAATTTGTCCCACGCTGGCTTCGCGAAGCGACCCACCTCGCCGAAGCGCGCAAGGTCCTCGGGCGCATAGTAGCCACCCGCGCGTCCGCCCTCGGCTGGATGCGCTGCGCCGTGGGCTCCGCAGACCGCTTGCGCTGCCAGCGGATGCGCCGGATCGATCGGGCGCAGGTCGCAGCCCATCTTACCGGCGTGGATCACGAGCGGCCCAAACGCAAACTCCACCGGTCGATCGAGCGCTGCTCCCTCTGGGGGATAGACCCAGTGCTTGAGCTGGACTGACGTGTGGCAGCAGTACACGGGCTTTTCGGCGTCGCCTTGCGCTGCGTGCCGGTAGCCGAGCTGCGCAGCGCGCGCCGGCACGCCCGCGAACAGCGCGCGGTTTTCGTCCGTCTCGCGCCGCAGGTCGATCCCGACGTGATCGAGATGCGGGCGAGGACGCGGCGGTTGCGAGGTCAGTAGATCGTCCTGCGCGACATCGATCGCCGAGAAGATCATGTTGATCCCGCCTTCGAACGCGTACTTGATGTAGCCGTCGCGCTGATTCTCGATCTGGCCTTCCAGGCTGCGGATCCGATCGTGCGGCATCGCCGAGACGTCATCGACTCGGCCATGGACGTGGATGCTGTCCGCGCTTCGCATCGCGTCTGCGAACGGAAAGGCTGGATCGAACAGCGACACTACGCCGCTCGCTTCACGCGCCGCGAGCAGCCCGAGCTCCTCGAATGCTGAGACTACCTTGGCGGCGCGCGCGTGCTGAATCATCGGGCCTCCTGACGGCCGTGACCCTATCACCACGGCGCCCACGCGCCCAACGCTGGTCCGTCAGCGCATACCAGACCGCGTTCGGCTCTAGTGCGTTGGTGGGGGGAGGCTTTGGACGCGGTTGCGGCCGGCGTCCTTTGCCTTGTAGAGCAGCTTGTCGACCTCGTTGAGGAACGACTTGGCGGCGTCGCTGTCCTGCGGGGTGATGCTCGATACGCCGAGGCTCACCGTGACGTGCGGCGCCGTCTTGGAGCGCGGGTGCAGGATCGCCGCGTCTTGAACGGCGCGGCGGCATTGCTCCGCCATCCTCTGCGCGGCTGCCACGTCGGTCTCCGGAAGCAGCACCGCGAACTCTTCACCGCCGTAGCGACTCACCAGGTCGCGCGGCCGGCGCGCGGTCGCCTTGAGCAGCACGCGCGCCACCTCGCGCAGGCAATCGTCGCCCGCGACGTGGCCGAGCGCGTCGTTGTACTCCTTGAAGAAATCGATATCGATCAAGATCAACGACAGCGGCTGTTGGCTGCGGCGCGCCGCGCCCCACTCGCGCTCGAACATCGTCTCGAACATTCGGCGATTGGACGCGTTGGTCAGCCCGTCGCGGTAGGAGAGCGCCTCGAGCTCGCGCTGCAAGCGCAGCAGCTCGTCTTCGTTGCGCTTGCGCTCGCTGATGTCGAACATGAAGCCGATCAGCGCCTCGACGCCGCCAGCCTCGTTGCGGACGACGTGCACCACGTCGCGGATCCATACGTAGCCGTTGTCGCGGGTCATCGCGCGGTAGTCCGCTTCGTGGTCGACACCGGCCTGCGACTGCGCGACGCAGAAGCTGACCACCCGGTCGCGGTCGTCCGGGTGCATGCGCTCCACCCAGTCATTGATCCCCAGCCAGCTATCGCGTTTCCACCCGAGCAGCTCTTCGATCTGTGGCCCGATGTATGTGAACTGCTGGGTGTTCCAGTCAATGCGCCAGGGGATCGCCTTGGTGGACTCGAGCAGGGTCTTATAGACCGTGCTGTCGGGCTCCATGTCCCGGACCGCACGAACCGATTTTAAGGCGCTCGTCATCGGGCTACTTCTCGCTCCTGCAAGGGGCAAGTAGACGCGATTCTTGAGCCGATGAGCAACACTTCAATTCAGGAACAGGTCGCGCGGGCGTACAGCGCTAGCAGCTGCTCGGGCTCGTCGTAAACGATGCGCTTTCCGGCGCGCAGCTCGCGCCGCATCAGCCGGATCATCTGGTCCAGCGTCGCCTGCGGGAAATCTTCGGGCCTCCGACCGGTGACCTCAGCGAGGCGCCCTGCGATGACCGCCGCGTCGCTCACGACCGGGCAGATCCGGTACCGATAGATCCCGCCAATGGCTTCGGGGACTAGATCCATGAACCGACCTTTGACTTGTTTGAAGAAGCTCAAAGGCAGTCGATAGGCGTTATTGCCGAGGATCGGTAGATCGTCCGGCACCTCATGCTTGTCGTCGAGCACCTGCAGGCGCGTCGCGAGCGGCAGGAGCTGGTCGAGCTTGTAGTGCTCCTTCATGTGCGGGTTGCCCACCCGCACGAGGTTCGCGATCAGCTCGCCGAGCGAAGCATGCCCGATGATCGCTGCCCGTTTGGGCAGGCCACCCCAGACGCCATCGGCGCCGCGGAGCAAGGCCTCGAGCGCCGACGCATTCTCGAAACCTGCGCCGGCGTGCACGTGCACGACGAGCTTGAGCGGCGCGGGGATGAAGCTGCGCGCCATGCTCACGTACGCGCCGACCTGAAACGGCAGATACGTCCCGCGATCGTCCTCGATGCTGACGCCTTCGATCGGCTGTTGGGCGAGCAGCTCGAGCACCGAGCACGTCCACTCCGGGTCCTCGGCGAGCGCGTCGCAACCATCGACGATGTTGATCAGGAGCTTGGGCTTGCCACCTCCGTCGCCGCGGATGTTCTCCATCATCCACTTGATGCTGGTGACGACGCTCTTGCGCAGCGTCTCTCGGTCGTACATGCCCTGCATGCCGGCCTTACTGAGGTAGATCTCGTGCAGCGAGTTGGGCACGCAGTACGACTGCAGCTTGAGCATCGACGGGTCGACCACGAACTGGCCTTGCGGGTTGAACACGCCGATCTGCGTAAACGCGTAGCAGCCGGTCATGTCCATCTTGTTGTCGCGCATGTGCTTCATGAAGTCGTCGTCGACCTCGGGCTCGTCCGGCATCGAATAGTCGAGCGTGCCCAGGAAGATGTGCTTGAAGCCGAAGTCGCGCAGCAGCGGCAAGATCTCCAGCTTGTCCTGCAGGGTTTGACCCACGCGCGAGCCGACCGGGTTCTCGCGCAGCGACAGATCGATGAAGAACGGCTTCACGCCTTTCAGCACGTCGTTCTTCTGAGCGCCGGCGTGCAGGGCGAGCGCGGCCTTGAGCTTTTCTTGATAGGCGGTCACCCGCGGATTGTCGCAAGACAGGCCGAAACCCAGCCAAGAACAATCTCGCCTTGCGCTGTAATGAGGTGGCACCTCGGGATACGGTGTGCTCATGGCTGAAGTCATCGTTCCGTCGATGTCGAGGCGCACGTTCCTGCAAGCCGGGCTCGGAGCGGGCGTGCTCGTAGTGGGTCTCGGTGGTGCGAATTATGCGCTCGCAGACCTCGAGGCGATGAATCGTGCGCGCGCCACGATCCGGCCGGACGGCCGCTCGCGCTTGCCGCCGCATCAGTATTTGATCCGAAAGCTCAAGCCGATGGGTGGCAGCGCGGGCGACGCGGCTCCGGGCAACTTCCGGTTGAAGGTGCATGGCGAGGTCGAAGCCCCGTTCACGCTCAGCTTCAAGGACCTGCTGGCGATGCCGCAGACCGAGCTGACCTGCGACGTGCATTGCGTGACGCGCTGGACGGTGCTCGACGCGCAGTTCACTGGGGTGCGGCTGTTGGACCTCGCGGAGCGCGCCCGCGTCAAGAAGACCGCGCGTTACGTGATCTTCGAGGCGGCCAACGAGTACACGAGCAACGTGCGCTTACGCGAGGCGCTCGCCCCGAACGTGATGGTCGCGCACAAGCACCAGGGCAAGTCGCTCGCGCTCTCGCACGGCGCGCCGGTGCGCGCGGTGATCCCGGACCTGTACTTCTGGAAGAGCGCGAAGTGGCTGACCGGCATTCGATTCAGCGCGCGCGACGAGCCGGGCTACTGGGAGGCGCGCGGCTACCACAACCACGGCGACCCGTGGAAGGACGAGCGGCATGGCTGAACGCTGGCGGATCCGGCCGTTGCTCCGGGCGTTGCATCGCGATGCGGGTTATCTCGGCGTGGGTTTGACTGTCGTCTATGCGGTGTCGGGCATCGCGGTGAACCACATCCCGGATTGGGACCCGAGCTTTCAGAGCTACGAGCACACGCATCAGCTCAAGGGCAAGCTCGCCGGAGACGACGACGCGATCGCGCGCAGCGTGCTCGCGGAGCTGCACATCGAGGGCGAGCCGCGT
>Ga0193752_1003176_pt1 | contig 11514 bp, 15 predicted proteins | sample H1c1metaG_FD_144924 | JGI IMG/M metagenome (GOLD analysis project Ga0193752, IMG submission 144924) | Soil microbial communities from a riparian zone of the East river system, Colorado, United States - H1c1 | ecosystem: Environmental > Terrestrial > Soil > Riparian zone | place: USA: East River... | reverse complement strand
CTTTTCGAATCGCAGCTTTTCGGGCATATGAAAGGCTCGTTTACCGGGGCCAATGCCGACAAAATTGGTTTTATCGGACAAGCTAACGGCGGCAGTCTGCTGCTTGATGAGATCGGTGAAATGCCTATCGATCTTCAGCCGAAGCTTCTTCGCATATTGCAGGAGAAGGTTTATTACCGCGTTGGAAGCGATAAACCGCAGGAAGCCGATTTTCGCCTTATATGTGCTACGAACCGCGACCCGTTTGAGGCGATCAAGGACGGCAGTCTGCGTGAAGATCTTTATTACCGCGTGAACACGATCGAAATAACGATTCCCCCTTTGCGGGACAGAATTGAAGATGTACCGATGCTGGCTGAGCATTTCCTTAAACTTTATGCCGAGAAATACGAACGTGAACATGTCGAGTTTGCAAGGTCGGCATACGACCAGATGTTGAATTACACGTGGCGTGGAAATGTGCGTGAACTTCAGCATTCTATCGAACGAGCTGTACTACTTAGTAAAGGTGCAAAGATCGAGCGGCTCGATATTTCCAGTTCAGCGGAAACCAGCATTTCAGCCGCCGCATCGGCCGGTTCAACGCCGGTAACCAATTACGCGGAACAGGTATCCGCCGATCGAGCTTCTAATTATTTCCCGACCAGAATGTCTTTGCCGGAAACATCCGGTGGTGAAGAACTTTTCTCGGAGGTCGGCAAACTTATTGTCGATCGTCTGCCAGATCCGGTTGATGGCGAAACACAGAAGGATGTTTTTGACGGTATCGAGAGCGGCGTTGTTGTAGCGGCGTTGAGCCGGACAAATGGCAACAAGCAGGCTGCGGCCAATCTGCTCGGGCTTTACCGTCCACGCCTTTACGGGATGATAAAACGTCATAAGCTAGAGGACCGTATCTGACCCGGATCAGGCATTGTGGTTTCTCGTGCAATGTAGTAATAATTAGCGGACAGATTAGATTTTCAAATAGCTTTAGCAAAGGAGACAACTATGATTGGACAGCTCATTGGTGGTTTGATCGTTGGTATTTTGGCAAGGCTGCTGCTGCCGGGTAAAGAGGCGTTTCCTGATGGGCCGCTCGGCTGGCTGCTCACGGCGCTTCTCGGTATCGGCGGCGCGTTTTTAGGCGGCTGGATAGCAGGCACGCTGTGGTCAGGAAATGCCGCAGGCGGATGGATCATGTCTATCCTCGGCGCGATCGCACTCCTGCTGATCGTTCGATTAATTTTTGGACGAAAGGCATAGGGCTCATAACAATTTATTTTAAATTGAGGCTGTCTGAAAAGGCGGCCTCTTTCTTTTACTCTTCGGGTAGTTGATCGTAGATCTTCTTTTCGATCCGGCGATCCGGTATCAGCCACATCACGGCAACGGCTACGTAGAGGCCATCGGATATCCATTCGTTTATGAAAGCCATCGGGATCGCGACGATGTAGAGCACCATGGATAACTTGCCTTTCAGATCGCTTCCGATCGCCTCGGCCAGGGTAGTATCGATTCCCTTGTGATGCCGTACGATAAGCGTTTGCAGGATCACATATGCGATCGCCGAGCACAATAGGACCACGCCGTAGATCGCGGTCGGCAGCGGTGCAAAATGATTTTCGCCCATCCAGCCGGTCGCGAACGGCACCAGCGAAAGCCAGAACAGCAGGTGCATATTCGCCCAGAGGATCTTGCCGTTCACCTTCTTTGCGGCCTGCAGCATGTGGTGGTGGTTGTTCCAATAGATGCCGAGGTAAATAAAGCTCAATACATAGGAAAGAAAGACCGGCAGCAGCGGCTTGATCGCGTTCAGATCGGTGCCGTGCGGTATCTTTAATTCCAAGACCATGATGGTCATGATGATGGCGATCACGGCGTCGCTGAATGCTTCGAGTCTTGTTTTATTCATATCGCGGGTGAAGCTGTTTCCGGCGGAAACTCCATTTTTACCAGGCCGTCAAATTCGACGTTGTAAGCAGCGCCTTTTACGGGAACCGACATTTCTTCGTCGTTTTTGCCGTCGGAATTGGCGATGCCCACGCTGGCGAAATAACACGATGCTCCGTGTGCCTTTGCATGTTGGACGAGCGTGTTGAATGCCTCTTGCCCCTCTTCAAAGCGGCCGCGGCCCGGGAACATAGCGGTCCGCACCACGAAGAACGCGAGTTCGCCGTCCTTGATCGCCACGATCTGCGGTTCGGAGCTTATGTCAGCCTCGATGTCGGCAGTTTCTACTACCCAGCCGTCTTTCTCAAGCTGTTTGAAGACTATTTCGATCCCAAAAGCGTGAATGTCCGCCTTGGTCATTAGTTCGTATTTATCCATTTAGATTATCGTATCGGGTGAACCGTTAATTATCAAAAATAGCTGCGTACCGTGATATGATTTGCAACATCTAACTTTGAGACTATCGGAGGAAGCGAAATGAAAAGATCCATATTTTTAACAGTTGCGGCCCTTGCAGTTACAGTTTTTGGAACACTGGCTGCATCGGCACAGAATGAAACATATACGGGGACGGTATATAGTTACGGCACCGGCCGTAACACGCGTACGACATCCAACACATTCACGCTCAATATAACGGGCACTACATCGGATGACGAGGCCAACCGGCTGATCGGCATCCTGCAGGAAGGCGGGCAGGACGACCTTCAAAAGGCGATCACTAAGAGCGATCTTGGGCGTTTCTCCGTCGGCCCTCGCGTCGGTTTGCCGATCAATTCCGTTCGGATCGACTCATTTGAAGGCAAGAAACGTATTCGTGTAATATTCGAACGCTATATCAACTTTAACGAGATCCGCGGCGGTTATCGTTCCACGGATTATCCGTTCGGATACGCCGAGATCCTTTTAGATCCGGCAACCGGAAAGGGCGAAGGAACATTGATCGAAGCAGCACAGATACGCTGGAAGCGCGATAAGAAATCGAACCAATACGTCGTCGAGATCGAAAACTTTGCGACCTATCCAGCCCGTTTGATGGGCGTAAGCGAACGCGGCCGAAAGTAGTTTTACGGCTGTGCAGATAAAAAGGCTTTGTTCCCGTTAATGGAATGAGGCCTTTTTTACTTTGGACCACGGATTCAGTCGCGTCCGTAGAGCGTAACGCGCGGGCGTTTGCCGTCTAGCGATGCGCGAGAGTACCAGAAATCGACCTTGCGGATGATGCGTTCGTTTCCGACTAGATTGATAGCGCGAGTTTCGCCGCCGTTACGGATCAACGCACGCACCAAAACCGGCTGCGTCGTTCCGTTGCCGTAGGTGATCGTGATCCGAAGAAACCGAACCGGCCCGCCGGTCACCTTAAGTTTGATCCGACGAAAATCGCCCCGAAGCGCCGTAACGCCGATCGTGTCCGTATCGCCACGGCCGGAAACAGTCTCAGAACCGAGCGTACGCCATTGGGCCGACACGACCGTCGAACCTAACAGAACAAACGCCGCCAATAACAGAGGTGCAAAAACATCACGCTTCTTCATAGATATCGAACTCCTTTTTTATGTGATCAAAAACCAGGTTTTCAAATAGTAATGATTTTTGCTGCGTGTGGCAAAGTTACGGCGCCGAAGCCGCATGGCCGTCCCGTGTCCCGCTGTCCCAGCGTCCCAAAGTGTCCCACAGCAAGGTCTGGGACAGCTAAGTTATTGAAAACACAGGAAGAGGTTCAAGGTTCCAAGCTGTTGTGTAAACCTGTTTCAGGGCTAAGCATCTTTCATTCTGTGAATTCTGTGTGTTTGTGGATGGTTTTTAAGAAAACCACGGAAGGCACAGAAAGCACGCGGAACAAGATCACCGTTTTGGGTTGTCCAGTGTTCATTCTCAATTGTCCCATTGGCGGAAGGCACACTTTCATCGGGGTGTTCTACCGGGTTGGTTATCAAAGATCGGGCGAAAAATCGCCGACCTTTCGATTTTAGACCGCGTTGCGTATATAGTCAATGGTTTTATTGATGCAACCAATCGATCATTTGCAGGCTAGGCGGAATCTCGCGCTACAATTCTCATTTATGACTAGTGAATTTGAAATGCTGAAAAATGATCCGGACCTCGAAGCGACGCCGGGGCCGGGCGGAACGCTTGTATTCCTCGACGGCGGCCAATACTGCGTAGTCGGTCCGGATTTCGTCAGCACCGAAGAAAGTGACTGCTACGCCTTCGGGGCAACCAGAGAAGAGGCGATTCGCGAATTATGCTTATAACCTCGCGGAGCGTAGCGGATAATACGTTTCTAAAGCTCATTTTTCCGATAGTACAACTTTGAGGACAGCGATCTAATTATGAAAAAAATCGAAAAACGACAGTTGCCTGATAAAGATCATTCGGGAAAACTGGAACTCAAGAAGGTTGCTGCCGGTGCGGCGGCCGTTGGCACTGCAGCTGTGGGATCGGCAATGTTGGGTTCGCTTGCCATCGGAGCCGCAGCGATCGGCGCGATCGCAGTCGGAGCTATTGCCATCGGCAAACTTCATATTGGACGGGCGAAGATCAAGAAACTGCATATCGGCACTCTCGTCGTTGACGATCTGATCATAAAGAACCGCTCGTCGGATCAACCCTAGCCTGATGTGCGATACTGCGACTAATACGAGGTTGACGATCATGGAATGTGTAAGATGCGGGGCTGCGGCGGTAGTTGAAGGCTCGTTGATGGAAACGGCAGGCGGCGGAGGTTTTGCGTTTCTTTTTAAGGACATATCGAAACTGAAGAGCATCTTCGGTGGCGGCAGCCGCAAGGTCAACGCGTACGCATGTCTTCATTGCTCTCACCTTGAACTCACTGTTGAGTTCAAGGAAAAAGACCGCCAGCGGTATCAGGAATTTGAGGGCCCGCAACCGGGCGTCCTCGACCGCATCAAATAGGCGTAGCCCGTGAAATCATACGAACGCGGACTGACCCTCAAGTTTTTCGAGATTAAATAACAATAAATATTTATTGACAAACGATAAATCTTGATCTAGGATCGTAGTATTGGCTGTCCAAAAAACAACTATGAAACGAGGCTCAACGATCTTTCTTCAGGTGGTGATCGCATTTATCGGTTTGGGAGTTTTGGCATTCTTGATCTTTTTACCGCAGGTCGAAGGCAGGAACGCGAACGCCACGCAATTCGAGATATATTTCAAAGATCCGTTCCTGGCGTATATTTACCTTGCATCCGCACCCTTTTTCGTTGCTCTCTATCAGGCGATCAAGATGTTGGGGTATGCCGGACGCGACGAGATATTTCAGCCGAGCGCCGTGCGGGCCTTACGGATCATCAAGTGCTGCGCAATAGCCGTGATTCTCTTTTTCGTCGGCGCCGAGGCTTATATCTTCATCTTTGTGCGCGGGACCGACGACGTTGCCGGCGGCGTTATGATGGGCTTTTTTGTCATTATCATCTCTGCCGTAATCGCGACAGCCGCCGCAGTGTTCGAGCGGGTACTGCAAAATGCCGTGGATATAAAATCCGAGAACGACCTTACCGTATAAACGAGCATGGCGATCATCATTAACATCGACGTCATGTTGGCCAAGCGGAAAATGTCCGTCACCGAACTCGCCGATAAAGTCGGCATTACGATGGCCAATATTTCCGTTTTGAAGAATGGCAAAGTAAAAGCAATTCGCCTATCCACACTGGAGGCGATCTGCAGAGCGTTAGAATGCCAGCCTGGAGACATTTTGGAATATCAAGAGTAGTTTAGTCCGATGATCGTCCGCTGCTTGTCCGCAAGGTGTCCACAAGTTTTTCAGGACACGCAAATCATTGATTCTTATGAAGATCGGGGCTCGAAAGGCCTCGATCTTTTTATTTTTCAAAAAACATATTGACATACCGTATATTTCAGATATGATACGTTGTATCGTACAACGTACGGAAGAATTATGGCAATAAATGTAACAAATGTCAATGAAATAGATCATCGGGTTCGAAAAGCCAATGAATGCCTGGCTAAAGCAAAGCGATCGAAGCCCTCGACTCTATTGTTCGATGAGTTTTGGCGTGAAGGCGAGCTCGCTTTGTTTTTTGGAGCGGCCGGGACAGGAAAGAGCGTGCTGGCGGTGCAGGTTGCTGATGCGTTGGCACGCGGTAAACCACTGCATGGCTTTTCGATGCCGCTCAGGTGGCGAAAGGTCTTATATGTCGATCTGAGGCTTTCTGAGACACAGTTTCTTGCGCGTTATGGCTCGCACAAGTTCGCCGAAAATATGTATCGTGGACGGCCCGGTGCTGATGACGATCCGTTCGAATGGATAAAACGAGCGGTCGTCGCAGATGGGTTTCGCGTTGTGGTGATCGACGATATTTCGGCGATCAAGCGGACGTGTGACGGCGTTCGCGAGCCGCTAATGCTCATGCGGCATCTAAAACGATTGTGCCGCGACGCCGGAGTTTCGATACTCGTCCTTTCCGACGCTTCGATACCATCCGACGATTGTGAAGGCGAAGCCGATCTGAAGCGTTCGCGTGTAATGTGTTCGGTTGCCGACAGTGTTTTTTCGCTCGGTCGAAGGCGGATGTCCGTGGATTCTCGTCTCATGCAAACGAGGACGACCGGAGCCGAGATAGTTTGGAACCAAAGAAACGCGCCTTACGGAAGCATCAAACAGCTCAGTTCGGGAATGCTTGGGTTCGAATTTGACGAGCGATTTTCAGAGCGGGTCGATGACTGCTTGCGGATGATGATAATTTGCATCGACGAGATGCGCGAACAGGGAAAGTCGTACCGCAAGATCGAAGAGGCCTACGGTATTTCAAGATCGTACGCACATTCGCTGCATAAGAAATGGGGCCCGTTGGCCAAACGGCTGCGGGAAGAGGAGGCGAAAGATAGACCTAGGTTGAAAGCCTAATGCTGAATAGGGAAGAAAGCGAATAGGACCGACCATTTGCTGTATGCGCGTCAGGGCGTGGTACGATGTGAATTTCCGAACATTATGAGACACCAAGACGATGAAATGCCGGAGGAATACCAACAAAATGCGGCCACGCTAGCTGCGTTTTTAGAGGATAGGGAAAGGTTTCGGGCGGAGTTAAAGGATATGCCGCCTCATCTGCAGGCCAAACTAAAGGCGGAGCTGCCTAAATTTGATCGAACGATCGACGAACTCGAAGCGTTATTGGCCAAAGAATACGAGCGGATACAGACCGCGAAGGCTAAGGACGCACAGGTCACAGAACTGGTCGATGATGCTTGGGAGAAGTCGAAACATATCTACATCACAATCAAGCACCAAACGCCGCATTTGCTCGATAGTTTTACCAAACAGGTTCTAGACCCAATGCCCGAGGACATGCTCGAAGAATTTCTCGACGGAGTCGCTATCCTGGAAACCACAAAACTCGACACTATCCTGAAGGGCGAGGTCTAAAGATCTTTTCTTTGCTTTCTTCTTTTGTGTTTTTAGTGGACGGTTTTATAAGAGTTTTTTCACGATGGAAAACTGCTGGACAACATCCTGCTCCCGGCGCTCAGACGAGCGTGATGGTTGCTCGTTTTACAGAGAGCGAATGAATGTTTGCCGGTAGCATCCTTTTGGATTGATATGAATTGCCACTAGCTTTAGCTAGTGGTCAGGTTGCCCCTTAAGCTCTCGGGCTTTAGCCCAATCGTCTTGAGAAATTTGGCTAAAGCCGGATCAAAGAGGCAAGCTTGATCCACGCTCTAAAGGGCGGGACAATTCATCAGAAACGGGCTATGCCAGTCTATTTGCGGAGTAGCTGCGCCGCCCGGAAGTTCGTATCGAATGTTTCGCGGCTGTGCCACTGTTCTCAGGCGCAACCAAAGCAGCGGCATAGCCGCGAAAGGTGTCTGGCGGTCAACGGCGAAGCATAGCTTCGCCGCAAACAGAGCGGCACAGCCGCCGGAATCGCAGAAACGCAGATGTGCGAAATCCGTCGTGAACGAGGCTGAAACCCGAATTCCGTCGCCGAAGGTGACAAATAAAATAGCGTAGGGTGAAACCCTACGTTCTGATGCGAAAGGATGACCTGTCCCTGAAAGGGACAAACAAATAAACGTGATGGTTGCTCCCTTACAGGGAGCGAAACTTTTTGCCGGTAACGTAGGGTTTCACCCTACGCTATTATATTCGTCCCTTTCAGGGACAAGACGCAAATCGCAGAACTGACCCCGATTGCTCAGAATTGCAATATTGCAGGCCTGACCCCAAATCGTGCTTTATAACAAACGCCCACCATATCAAAAGCTCCGCCCAGGCTCGCGCCGATCTTTTCGTGTCTTCCGGAACGTCATTGTTTTACTAAAAATTGTACAGCCCGCCCGAGCATCTATTTTCTGCGTCGTGCATCTCAGAAAGCAGAACACGAAAATTGATGATCGTTAATTAGTTAGATTTAAAAAGCTTAACGAGGTGACTTTATGAAAGGCTTGGCAGGATTCAGCCTTCCGGTGGTAGTGTGTCTTTGCATCGCGGTTGTGTCGGCATTCGGGCAAAGCCCGACCCGCGTTTCGGCCGGTTACACGCACAAAAATTTGACGATCTTTCTCATCCATGGAGCAGATGCGAGCTCGAGTCGCGATCTGATCACGCTGCAAGAGGCGATGGAGATGGACGTCTTCAAAGTGTATGAAAGCGACGATGTGAACGAGTTGGTCGTCGAGAACATTTCGCCGAAGCACGATGTGTTCATCCAATCCGGCGATATCGTAAAGGGCGGCAAACAGGACCGTGTGCTGGCGATCAGCGTGATCATCCCGAGGAAATCCGGCAAGGTCTCGATCGAGGCATTTTGCGTCGAATCGGACCGATGGGAAGGCCGTGGCAACGAAAGCAAAAAGGAATTTTCCTCATCCGAAGAGCGCATAGTTTCAAGGGAACTAAAGATCGCCACCAATGGAAACGTGTCGGGATCGGGATCTGGTTCTGGAACTGGATCTGGAATGGGAAATGGAAATGGATCTGGAAGCGGAGATGCAGCCGGAGTGGGGCGTGGCTCGCAATCGGCGGTGTGGGCCGAGGTCGCTAACGCACAGGTGAATATCTCGAACAACGTGTCGGTCGACGTCACGGCGAACGCTTCGGCCTCGAGCCTGCAGCTTTCGCTGGAGAACAAGAAGCTCAAAAAGGCGACGGAGGATTTCGTTAAGAAGCTGTCTGATGTCACCAAGGGAAAGAGCGACGTCATCGGCTATGCGTTCGCCATAAACGGCAAGATCAACAGCGCCGATATCTACCTGTCCAATCACCTGTTCACCAAGCTCTGGCCCAAAATGCTGAAAGCCGCCGTAACCGAGGCGATCTCGCTCAACGATAAGCCCAAAGCCGCCACCGAACCAACCACCGGCGACATTAGCAAATTCCTTGCCGAAGCCGACCGGGGAGCAAAGAAGGAACGCCAGACCGTCGCAGGATCAAAGGTCATCACTCACTCGTCGAAGAATGAAGCTGTTTACGAAGCGCGGGATAAAGCCGACCTCGTCGTTCATCGTAATTATGTGAAATTGAACTGATCGACAAAAAGTTGCTGGTTGCCCCTCGCCCAAAGCCGCGAGGGGCCTGACTCCGGGCTTGAGTGTGCTCGATCAACCGGCAAGGCACAGCCGCGATCGCGAGATTCGCAGGCCTGACCCCCGCTCCGCCCGCTCCGTTTATGACCCCCGCTCCGTTTACCATTCGTTCGCCCTTTTCGCTGCCGTCTGCTACGCGGACTAGCTGCCTTTATGCGAATCGATTACGCATGGTTGGTTTTCACTTTCGGCCTTGCATAGACACGATGTAGCAGCCTGTGGACGATTCGGTCAAAGCGATTAGGCCTCGAACTGTGATATGACAGCCAGGCGTCAAAAAAAATCCACTCGTCCCCGTACAGTTCTGTTCCATTGACAACCCGGTGACAATTTTCGTAGGTCTTGATGGAGCCGCAATAACAAGCTTCCCACGGCTTGATGGTACTCAAAAGGAACTTCGGGTCGTGATCCATCTCACTCCCGATCCAAATGTTCGGCTCAGTCTGTGAAAAAATATTCCATTTAAAAAGCCAAAGCAAAGAGTGATCGATAAAGGCTACGATGCCTTCATCCCGAGGATATTTCCACGGAGCGAATGCGCATATACCGTCGCCGAGAAAATGTACTCGGAGATCATCCGGAATCGCCGGTTCAAGAATTTTAGTTTGGGGTAACCGCCCATCGTTGAAATCCGTTACCCTAACGATAAAACTGCGAATTGGTGTATCAATTTGGCTCGTGAGCCAATGCCCATCGTGATCCACGTTGCAATCAGGGTGATGTCTGATTTCATGCTCCTCTCCAGGCACTATCAAAACTGTCCGATCATGTTCAAGATCATCGAGAATTGCATCAAACTCATCCGTAAATCTTATCGGCTGAAGGCGTCCCTCCCAGATCAATGACGCCGATTCAGGTTCAGAAACAATTTGAAGCGATGGATACGCAACTCGCATCGACTCGATTTTTGCATCTCTCGCTTCACTGGACATGGTTTTCACTAGTCTCCGAAGGGCGACCGTGGCTCGACGGATCGTCCTTGAGAGATCACCGCAGGCGCTCGTGTTACGCCGGATGACGTGGCTCGGGCTGCTATAGCACGTGGCTCGAACAGAACGCTCGCATCTTGCATGCCATCGTAGGCCCCTAGACGTTCGAGAAACGCGTCACGAGCCCCGATAATGATTGCTCGCTGCTCCAGCGTGAAATCATCTACGTATGCGTCAATGTTGCGGTTAGGGTCCGCTCGGTCCGGTATTTGGCTGTGCGAGATCCAGTCTGGGAGTTCCTCGAAGAATTTTACAAGAGCATCGTAAATCCCTATGTCAGGATTTGTGCGGAAATAGTGAGTGAAAATCTGCTCAAGATGAAAGGATTTAAGCTTGAACTGTTCATTAGCTTCGCACGAGTCGTGCTTCCATTTTTTTCCGCATTTTGTGCTTCGGCGAAAATCGTCATTTCTTTCGTTCACTTTCTCAGCCATATGGATATACCCTATCGGATCCGTGAGTATGAATGAGATCGAGTCAATTCCTTTGGTGACGCGTTCGTATTTTCGCTGCCTCGCCGGATGCCCTTTGAGTATCAGTTCGGGAACGCGAAAAATGTCATCATCGAATTCGTTTTTTGCTCCGGTTTCCCAAGCTGGAACGATATCGACGCCAAATTCCTCGTCTGTGCCTCGAAATAGAGTTATTGAAACGGAATGCGATTGAATTCTGATTTTACTCTTGAGGCCCTCAGGTGCGACAAAGTTTTCATCCAACAGCTTGGCAATCTCGCCTATCGCGGTCGATGGATCTGGCGAGAGATCGCGAGAAAAGCCGGCCCGAAAAAGAATGTCGAGATCGTGAGGCGGTCTTATGGCTGTGAATCGTGGATACGATCCGATTTGCCGACATCTGTGTCCGCCGAGTACCCCGCAAACGCCGGAGTAGATCGCCGAGATCAAAGCCCTTTGCTCCTCGGTTGGAGTGAGGTGTTCATGCGAATATTTTCTTAAAGCTTCATTTTTCATAACTTGTGGTGATCATCGCCGTGACAATGTCGTTTAATAGCCTCCCTCTAAAG
>Ga0193752_1003175_pt1 | contig 11521 bp, 5 predicted proteins | sample H1c1metaG_FD_144924 | JGI IMG/M metagenome (GOLD analysis project Ga0193752, IMG submission 144924) | Soil microbial communities from a riparian zone of the East river system, Colorado, United States - H1c1 | ecosystem: Environmental > Terrestrial > Soil > Riparian zone | place: USA: East River... | reverse complement strand
ATTTTTTATATATTTGACAACATGAGGTTGTAAAATAAATAAATAAAAGAAGACTGTTGACTTCAATAGCATTTGAAGAAAGTTTGAAAGCGGCGTGTAGCAAAAAATTGTGACCGTGGGAAAATTGACTTCGGAATAATTTTCTTACCGTTTTGCTACCAATAGTCTTACTGGCCGAACACGGCAAATATTTTCTGTAATTGGGCTTACACTTTTACTCAAAACTGGGGTTTTATATTTCAGTTTGGGGGAGAGAAGTGGTTATCCAAAAGTGGTTATCCAAATTTTATCAGAATATTTTTGCGATTTTTGTGAATTTCCGTCAGATTATTTGGATTTTTCTATTAAATTCGAAATAAAATACAATGCATTTAACGTAAGAAAATGAGCAATGGATAATGACGGCAAAATGATGCCGAATACTGATAACGAGTGAGAATGGAACATGAAGAAAGAAAGGTGCTGTTGATTATGATAAAATGCAGCTGTGCATGAGGAAATACTGGAACGTACCAGAAATACTCATGGACCACTGGGGTCATCAGGCAAAGTGGATAAACTTGTCCTAACAAAAATAACAGGTGATGTTGAACCTGTTGAGACTTGAGTGACGAAAGAAATGAGAAAGAAAGAAGCACTCACGATAAAATCGGTCAAGTCGAAGGGCCTCTATGAGACCAAGACCACGGGTGTTGATACGGCAGTGGGGATGAGAAGGGCAGACGTGGAGAGATTCGTCAATCATGACATCGATGTCATCAGTTTCCCGATCGATCATGTCGTACAGCTCTGAGAGGGTGAGCTGGCGAAAACGAGGAGGAGGAGGAGCCTCTGGCTCAGACTCTTCGTGAACAGGCATAGGAAGAGGGGGTGCAGGCATCTCCGGCACTCTGTGAAAGAGCGCAGGGAGGGATTTTGCTTTACGGATGATGGCTTGCTTGACAGATGAGGGCATGATGATAAAATTAAGCGGTACCAGCATTGCCAGCATGTCACTAAATTAAAAATGCGTGACCGTGGGAAAATGGACTTAAGAGAAAATGATTTGGCAGCCATTGCTGCAAGCATTGCTGTTACAACGGGAAACAAATTGGGAGAGAAGTGGTCACCAAATCTTTTATCAGATTTATCAGAATTTCTTTCAAAAATTTTCTCAAAAATTCCAAAAATTTATCACATATTATTACATTGCAAAATGACGTTACAAATTAAAAATGACGGCGATGAAGGACGGCAATGTGATGCTGATAATGATTGTGAATATAAAGAAAATTTTAATAAAACAATGAACGTACTTGAAAGAATCACCACCAGTATTTACCGATCGTTTTCATCGGATCGAATACTGACGATGGTGGAGATTCGGGCACCTCGGCCGCCTCAAGTTCGAGACGGAGGGCGAACAGATCGTCAAGGATCTCGTCGATGAGGTATTCCAGAAAATCGAAGCGATAGTTGATTTCGATTTGAAAGGAAGAGGATGGGCGCATATCGATCATGATGGTGATGGGGGTTGAAAGATAACCTGTTGATAAAGGGTCAGCGGTAAGGGCCACCTTTTAAATAAGGCCCTGTGGTGTTACGCCACCCTGCATCAAAGGTCACAAGAATTTAACCTATCTGAGTCGTTCCAATCTTAGTTCTCAAAAAGACTTAAAGATAATTGGAAAAACAAATAAAATAAATATAATGGTCAGACACTATTTATTTTACAAAACGGCAAAATACAGATGGGTAGCAAAGGGAGTCACATATGTGACAAAAAGTTCAACATGAGTAGAAAGACCTCACGTTCGAGTGTTGCATCGCGGATGGAGTAAATTGTGAAAAGAGTCGTTGAATACAAGAAAATGAACATGTAAACAGTATAGAAGACAATGAGTAAAGATTCAGAAAAGTATCTATGAAAGCGACGAACATAGGTGCTTTAGGGATTGAGACCTTGTGTGACTGAATGTGACAGCACTAAAAAGGTTCGCAAAACCAATAGCTCGTGTGTTAGATAAGTACGCAATGACAGGTTGTATAAAATGAACAGTAATACAGGATAAGATCTAATATACATGATTTTGTTTTAAAAAGAAAGAAAACGAATGATTAGTATTCGAAATCAAATCCGAGTTCGAAATAATGGTCATAGGCGCCGAAATACGAATCGTGTTGGACAATGTGAGGGTTGCCGCTCACAACGCAGGCTTGGCAGCAACAGGATATGTAACTAATGTCCTAATAATGAAGAATCAGTAAAAATATTCATCATTATGACCTGATAGTACAACGAGATAATGAAAATACATCTTTCTAATTAGAGAAAAATGTAAATACAGTAAGAAAATGAGGGGATGGTCAGCATAAAATAACAGACCTACCTATAAACCAATTACTAGAGAAACCGAAAAGGGGAAGTCGCACCTAAAAATAGGAGTCCTTGATCGACAAGAAAGGAGATTCGTGATCGTTGATCAAGTACGATCAACTTTACGATCAGGACACTATAAATAAAGAGCGATCAATAAACAGTGATGGCGCATCAAACTTGCCTAAAATAGAGCAAAGTTGTGATATAGGCGACAACTTGGAGTACCAAGCGAGTGCTGCTAAATAAATTGCCAAAATAAAATGTGAGACCACGGAAAATTCATCAGAAGCAAGGAACTTGTTACATTAAAGATGGATAGGTGTTTAACACCAGGGGCAGTTGCCAGTGACTGAGGACAGTCAAATGTTCAGTCTGGGGGAGATGATACGGCATGTAAATGCGCAGGCATGGCTGCAGGCCTTTTTGCCGATTATTTCAGCGAAATTTAAATGATTTTGCACCCAACAGCTCAACAAAGCTGGTAATTGTAGACGAATTGGGACAGTGACGGTATCCCCACTGTTGCCAATAATGAGGAAAGCACTGTGTATAATAATAGTAGTCTGTAGCTATGCCCAGCAGGGTATTATCTACTGCTACATATACATTATTGTCCCTACCGAAACCAGTAAATACCATGAGGGCAGGGCAGCATAGTGGCCAACTCAAGAACTTACCAAGGGATTTATTCAGATGTTCCAAGTTGAATTTGAATTCCTGGATCGGAATTGGCAGAGTACAGCGGAGCTTGACAACGAGTTGTGAAAATGACAAGGAATTTATTAAAGAAATAGACCTTGTGCCTGTTGAACAGATAAATGCTCAGAGATTTTACTATCTACCACAGCATATAAAATATATCTAAAAGATGTTGCTGAACCCTAGGGGTAGCAAGCAAGGATGAAGCCAGAAACGAAATAAAACACTGTAAAATTGAGCTGTTGAGCAGTGTGGGAAAATGTGATCAGCTGACTAATATAATGTCAGTTAGCAGTTGATTTTATGAGAACAATGTTGAGACCATGGGCATACTGTATGCCAGAATATTAGGAAGTTTATTACTATCTAATATACAATTTACAGTAAACTATGAGGTAGTTTTAACAAAACCTCAAGGGCAATAGAGGAAAATGGAATTGACAATGTGCGATTAGATGCCGGCGGAGTTTGAAATAAATTCACACGGCATCGAAAACCATGCTATATTGTTTTGTTGTTTCACAACAACAAAAATAAGCCTAGTATTAATTTGTAAGGGGATAGACCTACAGATTTTATACTAGACTTTATTTAGTATCTTCAAAGGAAAATGAAGTATAGCTTTCCGGGCCATAGAAAGGTGGCAAGACGATCCCGAAAATAATACCTTGGCTCTGACAGGGGTATTGTTTCTAAAAATAAAAATAAATGATCAGGATCTCGGAGCTATAAATAAAAATAGATGATGACTTCGATGACCTCGGAGCGCTCTTCTTCTTTGATCCCATCAAAGAAGCCAGCCCTTTTGAAGGTTATGTAGCAGTAGAAGCTGCAGGTATCTTTAGAAGCGAAATAGAACTCGTCCATCGGCGGAATAAAATATTTTGAAGAGACGGAAATGTTCGGAATATTTTTAAGAGCCCGTACCAAAAGAAAACGAACGATTTGAAGCAGAATTGACCGATCCGCACGGAAGTCGATATTTTGCTACTGATAACGGAATAGGGGCCGTCCCCTAAAGCGATAAGATATTCTGAAGAGATCGCCAACTTCAGAATAATTTTGTGAACACGTAGATAAAAGATCGGAGCGATTCCGAGCAGATTTGACCGAGATACAATGTAATCAAGTGTCCTAGGAATGGAATTAATTGTTTAACAACAATAGAAACTATTCCTTTGGGATAAATTATATTCTGGGCACGAGGTAAAACATGTGGGAACCGAGACAATGGTACTAGATGTCTGTGTGAATTTTCGTGAAACTGTAGTATTAATAACTCATGTACAAATGTATTTAAATGTAGACAAACTTGTAAATTAGGCAGAGAATTACTTTCTTTCTTTCCCCCCACTTGCTCACCAGAAGTCTAAGTGTCAGTGAGGACATAGACTGTCTTGTGTGGTCGAAGTGGTTTTGGAGTTGAAACAGTAGTTGTCTCTTTGAGTGCATTTTAAATTTGATTGTTTTGAATTTTACCAAAGTCATTGCATAAAACTGCATAAGTTTTAGTGTGAGCCTGGTAAAAGTTTGAGTTGCTTTAAATCAGTTGAAAATCCTGCAGGAGTTCTATTGTGAACTTGCTGTTGTGTGGTTGTAGGACCATAACTACATATTTGTTGAAAATCCCTTAGGAAGTCTTAGAGACTTTGCTAGGTGTGTTGGTGACAAGCCACAAATTGTCAAACCGTTTTATAAGTTTTGGTCACACTTTAAGTTGACCTACCTATTTGTGTTGTGACTGTGCATAATTCGACGTTTTATTCAAGTTTTTGGGATTGGTTATACTTTCCAGGAAACCCCAACTCGCTTAAATAACACTTGCGTTTTATTGGATTTTTGAGTGTGTTGTAGATTCTTTTGAGTCTTGCAAACCATACATAATTCTAAAGTCTATCTCAACGTAACCGTTTCAATTGGAGCCCACCGCGAGGGGGTTCACAAAAATTTGAAAACACTTTGAGTGTGCACACACCTTTCTACATTTCGGTCAAGATTGCAGTTTAGGCTGCGTCTTGATATAAATATTATACATTATTTTCGCGCCTAGCGGAAGTAAACCCAGATCTACATCGAACTCTCAAAAAGCAGGTGTTGAGAGAGGTCTTTCATTTTCGAAAGACAAAAAGGAATCAAGACAGAAAAAGATTAGAGAAGTAGAACGTCAGTTGACTAAAGCAGCAGCTACAACTAGTTCTATGGTTGGAGAAACATCGAACCCGCAGACCGACAGTACCTTATCATCAGTGAAAATGATTGAAAGACAAATGCCATCACCAGGCTCTAAAAATGCTCCAACTTTTAAGTCGTCAAGGCCAGAAGGGCTTAGACGATTTATTCGTTTAATGGAGGATTTATGGATACAGGCTGGTGTTAGCCAAGATGAATCGAAAAAGTCAATGATTGGCAAGTACGCCGATCAAGACAGTGAAGAAGAATGGTCCGCTTTTGAAACATTTGAAGACGGGACCTGGGAAGAGTTTAAAGAAGAACTCATAGCCAATTATCCTGAGGCAGCTGCAGCTGAAAGAGGCACGCCAGCAAGGATAAGGCAACTATGTGCAGAGACGTCTAAGGTCAGGCTTGGTGATATGCCAGCTTTGTACCGTTTCAGAAGGGCCTTTTTGGCAGAGGCAAAGAAATTGCAGAAGCCGCCTGCCGCAATGGCAAACAGAGAACTAGTGGAGTTATTCATTGGGTGTCTGTCAGAGGCGTTGGCATCAGCAGTTCTTCAGTTCTTGGGAGCTAGAGCACCTGGCACCAAGTCCAAGGAAGAAGGAGGACCTGAAAAATCAAGGAGGCCTGAGGACAAGTATGACTTGGAAGAGGTCTGTAAGGCAGCTATTCAAGTGTCCGAAAATTCTCAAGGCATGTTTAATCTGATGAAGAAAGAGTCTTCATCAAATTCGACAGAACGGGAGGTTTTTGTGTTTAACCAACCCGTCTCTGAGACAAAGGTCTTGTCAGATAAAGTGGAAGAGTTGGAAGGCGTCCAAGCTCTTGAAAGAGACAGGCTGATGAGCATGAATAAAACGATAGAGTCCAGATTTGGTGGGCTTGAGGATCTGATAAAAAGTCTATTGGCTCAAAGTCAGACCCAGGCTAGCCAAGGGTCATGTAAAGTAGACTGTAAAAACAGTAATTGCAAAATGCATGAGAATATCATTGGTCCTACACAAAAATGGGACCGTGGGAAATCTATGGAAAATGAAAGATGTTTTTGGTGCGCTCTGCTAGGACATTTCCAAGCTGACTGTGAAGATTTGAAAAATCAGATCAGGTTAGGGAATGTCAAGATCAATCCAGAAGGGAAATTGAGACTTAGGGATGGTTCGTACATTCCAAATCAGCCCGCAGGGGCTTCATTAAAAGAGAGAGTGGAACGGCACTATGCTAAAAAGCCATCCCAATTTTTCTATGGCGAATATGAAGATAATGAGCCAACACCATCTGCTGCGACCAATGTCTTGTCACAACTTTTGGGAACTAGTAATGATGCTGATAAGCGTACTATTGCACAGCTTAAAGCAGAACTAGACCTAAGAAAGAGAGAAGAGGCTTTAGAATTGAAGCAGAAGATGTTGGAACAGAATGAGAAAAAGATGGAGTCCACCAGGACTGCTAATCTGCTTGAGCTGTTGGGCCAATTCACAGATGAGGAAGTGGCGGCCCTTAAAGCAGCCAAGTCGGGTTTCAACTGAGTTCGATGATGGCTGCTACACGCTCACAGAAACGTGTTGCTGGGGGGCGGCCTGAGGACTTGAGTAAAAATCCCAGTAAATTTCAGAAAGAATTAGCAAAAATAGTCCAGAAAAATAAAAACAAGAAAGTTGTGGTCGAGATTCAAGAAAATGCGCCAGAGATGACGGAAACAGTGGCGAATGATTTGCCAGAGCTACCATTTGTTGATGTGCGGCCTTTGCCAGATGTGGGTAGAGGACAAACAAATACAAACAAACACCTTCCAGAAAAGGATAGTCTTGAGAAATTACTTGGAATTCCGAAATTGTCAGTAGAGCCAGGTTTCAAAAATAGGGCGCCACTGCAGTTAGATGAAAGAGCCAAGGATTTGATTCAAGAGACATTGAAAAATACAATCTGTATAACTACAGAGGATTTATTGAATGTTTCTGAGCCAATGAGACAAGAGTTTAGAAAACTTCTGATCAAGAAGAGACAAGAAAATAAAACAGTGACAATGACAGAAGTGGACCCTATTGAAGGAAATACTTCTGGGCCTTTGCAAATGGAAACGATTAATGTAGAGAGGTTGCCTGAAGCAACTTATGAAGTCTTGGCAGAAGATACAAATGGCATGGCAAAAGGATCTGTAGTTGTTAGTGATCCAGTAATGCAGTATCTGAATACCTTGGCACCTGGCGAACAGCCAAAATCAGTAGTGGTGGCTGCTGAGTCGCTTGCATTAAGAACAATTTATCCTTTGATCAATGGAGTTGGTGAAGTAGAGTCACTCTTGGATCCAGGGTCACAAATTGTGTCAATGTCTAGAGAAGTAGCTACAATGTTGCAGGTCACTTGGGATCCAGATATAGTAGTACATATGGAAAGCGCAAATAAATCATTGGAGAAAACACTTGGTTTAGCCAAGAATGTACCCTTCAAGTTTGGCCCCATCACTGTATATTTGCAAGTCCATGTGATAGAAAAAGTTGCATATAAAGTTTTATTGGGGAGGCCTTTTGATACTATTACGGAAAGTGAAGTAAAGAATTCCAAGGATGGAAGTCAATCTTTGACATTGACGGATCTGAATACTGGGGAGCGCTGCGTAATGCACACTCATGAAAGGGGAAAGCCTCCTATGGTATTGCAGAGGCCAGTCAAGTCGGATTTTCATCACAACTCGATGAATTGATTGGAGATCAAGGAGAGCTGGCAGTAGTCCTGGAAGGAAGTAGCGATCAGTGGAAAATCACTGGTTATGCTTTACCAAAGAAGGGTGAACATTTTCCTGACAATGAAGTTAGAAACATATTTCTAGCACAGACAATGGGCAGTCCGATATATGAAGACAGTGATAGAGAAATCTTGTCTAAATATTTGGATACGGTAGCCTTACCAGTGGCAGTGAGTAGTCAGACAATAGTTGACGGTGCTAGGAGTGTATACAAGTACAAGCCGGTAGCATTGAAAACCAGACCAGTGGTTCAGGAGTTACCAGCAGAGTTTAGAATCAAGAGGGAGATCATTGGCGATCCTTTGGCCGAAATGCCTAAGTTATTACCTAATCCTCCCGACTTTTTTCCAACTGGCAGGTATACTCAAGAAAGAAAGGACCAATTTGATAAAGTGCATGGGGAAGATTTTCTCCTTGCAGAAGAGAGAAAGTTGATGCACCATTTTATGATGCAGCAAAGTCATGGTTTTGCATGGGATGACAGTGAGAGGGGAAGCTTCAGAGAAGATTTCTTTCCACCCGTTGATATTCCGGTCATTCCACATAGACCTTGGGTGTTGAAAAATATACCTATACCTCCAGGTCTGTACCCAGAGGTCTGCAGAATTATTAAAGTAAAGTTAGAAGCTGGAGTTTATGAACCATCAAATTCTTCTTATAGATCAAGATGGTTCTGTGTATTGAAGAAAGATGGCAAGAGCTTGAGATTAGTGCATAGTTTGGAACCTTTAAATGAAGTTACCATTGCACACTCAGGGGTTCCGCCAGCTACGGAAATGTTGGCAGCACAGTTTGCAGGAAGAGCTTGTGGAGGCATGTTTGATTTATATGTGGGGTATGATGAACGGACTTTAGCGGAAAGTTCCAGAGATTTAACTACATTTCAAACACCTTTTGGAGCACTGCGACTGGTTACACTACCTATGGGATGGACCAATTCGGTTCCAATCTTCCATGATGATGTGACATTTATCTTGCAGCCAGAGATACCAGATGTAACAGTTCCTTACATTGATGATGTGCCAATTAAAGGACCAAAATCAAGATATGAACTACCTGATGGAACTTGTGAGCGGATTTCCGAAAATCCGGGAATTAGAAGATTTGTTTGGGAACATTTTCAGAATTTGAACAGAGTTGTGCAGAGAATGAAGTACTGCGGTGGTACATTCTCTGGGCATAAAACAATGTTATGTGCAGCTGAGATCACAGTGGTTGGTCATAGATGTACATTTGATGGTAGAATGCCAGAAACCGACAGAGTTGGTGTCATAGACAGGTGGCCAGCTTGTAAAAGTGTAACCGATGTAAGGATGTTCTTGGGAACCATTGGCGTCTGCAGAGTTTTTATCAGGGATTTTGCGAAATTGGCAGGACCTTTGAATCAACTGTTAAGAAAAGAGACACCTTTTGTATGGGGACACGAACAGGATCAGTCCATGGCTGACTTGAAGGAAGCTTTGAAAAATGCAGTTCCTTTGGGCAACATAGACTATGAAAATGATGGAACTGTAGTTCTGGCAGTAGATACTTCATATAGAGCTATTGGGTTCTATATTTACCAAGAAAGTGCAGACACTATGAAGAAAAAGACTTTTATAAAGTTTGGATCAATAACCTTGAATGAAAGAGAGGCACGTTTTTCTCAGCCAAAAAGGGAATTGTTTGGACTTAAAAGGGCTTTAGAAGCAAGTGAGTACTTGTTGATTGGATGTCGGAAGCTAGTGGTTGAGACAGATGCCAAGTATATACATGGCATGTTGAATCATCCAGAGATGGGGCCTAATGCTACTATAAACAGATGGATTGAGAAAATTCTTATGTTTCATTTTGAGCTAAGGCATGTGGCTGGAAAAACATTTGGACCAGATGGCTTGTCCAGAAGGGATGAACAGCCTGGAGATGAAAAATATCCGCCAGATATGGACTTGGCTGAAATTAATAAGCCACCTATCTTAAGGATAGCAGAAGGGTCCGAACCGCCCTTAGAACTTGATGAGTTCAAGGACAAGATAGATACCAGAGGAGGGTATCTGCAGGAGTTGGCAGCATCAGTAAACTGTTTTGAGCAAGAAATAGCTCAGGCAGTTGAACAACGGCAAATGGAAAAGTTCCTGAAACTAAAACAATTAAATCTGCAGTCAGGATCTCACCAAGGTCAAGACCAAGAAAAATTGTTACAGTTGGTGAACCAGATGTTATTGCCTGATAAAAGCGAAATTGAAAATGATGAGTCTCTGAAGTATCCAGAGGATCAAAGGAGTAAGTCAGGAAAAATGCAGGATGATAGAATACCATTGCTGAAGAAATGGTTGACCAATCCTCTTGAAAGAATTCCAGACCTGGATGAGAAAGCTCACAGAAATCTTGTGCGGACTGCTACTCATTTCTTTATGAGTAAAAATGGCCGACTGTATAAGAGAGGCATTGACAGTGCACATAAGTTAGTGGTAGATCAGAGTCTGAGGATGTACCTAATGAAGGCGTCTCATGATAGCCTAGGTCACAGAGGATTCTATGCTACCAAGACTTTGATTAGTGAACGGTTCTGGTGGCCAGAAATGGAAAGGGACGTCAGTTGGTATTGCAAGACTTGTGATATTTGTCAAAAACGGCAGAAATTACTAGTTAAAATTCCACCGATAGTCACCCATACACCATCTATTTTTCAGGTGTTACATGCAGATACAATGCATATGACTCCAAAGTCAAATGGATGCGGTCACATAGTCCATGGCAGATGTGGGATGACATCTTGGATGGAAGGCAGAGCAGTCAGAGATGAAAATGGAAAAACCATAGCTAATTGGCTTTTTGAGGACATCATCTGTAGATGGGGATGTATCACAGAAATTGTCACTGACAATGGTGGACCTTACAGATCAGCGGTAGCTTGGTTAGAACAAAAATATGGAATTAAAGGAATTAGAATTTCTTCTTATAATTCTAAGGCGAATGGAAAAATAGAAAGACCACATTGGGATGTACGCCAGATGTTGTTCAAAGCAACTGGGGGAAATCCTTCGAAATGGTTCTGGTTCTTTCACCATGTAATGTGGGCAGACAGGGTCTCCATTAGAAAAGGATATGGGTGTTCACCATTCTTTATGGTCACTGGTGCCCATCCGATTTTACCTTTGGATATTCAGGAAGCTACATGGCTTGTTGATTTGCCAGGTCGGATTTTGTCTACAGCTGAATTAATTGGCTATAGGGCCAAGGCTTTAGCCAAACATAGACAACATGTCATAGAAATGAGAAAACGTATAGACCAAGGAAAAAGAGAGTGGCTTGCTAGATATGAGAAAAATAACAAGTCCACAATCAAGGACCTAAATTTCAAACCAGGAGATTTGGTACTGGTGAGGAATACGGAAGTGGAGTCCTCCTTGGATAAGAAAATGAAATCAAGGTACAATGGTCCCATGATAGTGGTTTCACGATCACGTGGTGGCTCATATGTACTGGCAGAAATGGACGGATCAGTATTTCAACAAAAAGTTGGGGCATTTAGGGTTATTCCTTATTTTGCAAGACGGCAGTTG
>Ga0193752_1003174_pt1 | contig 11521 bp, 9 predicted proteins | sample H1c1metaG_FD_144924 | JGI IMG/M metagenome (GOLD analysis project Ga0193752, IMG submission 144924) | Soil microbial communities from a riparian zone of the East river system, Colorado, United States - H1c1 | ecosystem: Environmental > Terrestrial > Soil > Riparian zone | place: USA: East River... | reverse complement strand
TCGACGCTTCGGTCGAGACGAGCGCGCTGCCGCTGTCGCGGTTGGCGTGGTGGATCGGCTGGGCGCTCGGGCTCGCGCTGGTGTTCGGGTCGCGCGAGGCGCTCGGCGTGCGCGGGCTGCGCGCGGTGCAGGCTGCGTTCGCAACCGGCAAGGCGGCTGGCGCAGGGCGGCCGCTCGGCGTGTTCGGTGCCGATCCTCCGGCTCCCGGGGCGCGCAGGGTGCGCGTGCTGCTCTCGCTGTTGCTCAGCTTCGGCGGCGTGATGCTGGTGTGCTTCGAGCCGGCGGGCTTTCTCAGCGTGCGATCGATCACGCTGTACTTGCCGCTGGTCGCGGTGGGCGTGGCGCTCGCGTTCATGCGCCAGGGCAAGAGCGCGCGCGAGCGCGGGCGCGATGCGATCGCGTTGCTCGGCCGGATGACGGTGATGGGCGCGGTGCTGGCGTGCGCGTGCGCATTGTCGGGCACGCGCGCGCTCGATGGCATCGTGGCGCCGCAGGGCGCGTGGCCTTGGCAGTGGGGTGTACTCCAGCACCTAGCGTTGCTCGTGGGGCTGCCGCTGTTCGTGGTGTACGGCGCGCAGATCGGCGATGCAGAGCCGGGCGCGATGCGTGCGAGCAAGCTGGAGCGGCTGTTGACGCTGGAGCGCGTGCTCACCAACGTGGTCCTGGCGGCGCTCGGTGCGGGGATCTTCTTCGGCGGCTGGCAGAGCCCGCTGTGGCTCACGCTCGGGCCGTGGCCCGAGCGGTTACCGGGCGCGTTGTGGTTCGTGATGAAGGCGTGGGGCGTGGCGCTCGCGCTGGCCAGCGCGCGCAAGCGTGGGGCTGCGATGCGCAAGCGCACCACGCTGTCGTTGTGTGCGGCGATGATCGCGCTGACGTTGCTCGAGGTGTTGCTCGAGCCGTCGGCGGGCATGCTGCGGTTTACCGGGCAGCTGCTGTCGGTGGCGCTCGGGGTCGCGCTCGCGCTTTCGGTCGCGCAGCTGTGGTTTGCCGGGCGCTCGAAGCGGCCGGCGCTTTCGATCGCGTTCGGCACGAAGTAGAAGTCGCCGATGCCTATTCGAACGGCGATGGCCGTGGTGCTGCTCGGGATGCTTGCGGGGTGCGCGGGCTCGGCTCAGCCGGCGACGACGCCTGCTGTGAAGGCCGCGCCCGTCGAGGTGGCCCCTCCACTGCCGCTCGCCAGCGCGCTGCCGCTCGCGGAGTTTTTACCGCCGCGCGTGGTGCTCGCTGCGCGCATTGATCTCTTGGCGCTCGAGAAGGCGGGGCCGCTGCCGGCGCTGCTCGATGCGTGGCTCGGCGAGAACAGCGTGTTGCTCGAGGGCGCGCGGCGGGTGCACGTCGGTGTCGAGCCGGTGGCGGCGAACGAGCGGGTGGTGCTGGTGATCGAAGCGGAGCAAGCGCCGCCGACCAACGCGGCCGCGAGCTGGACGCAGATCGCGCGCGACGCGTGGGTAGGGTGCGTGCGCGCGTGCGACGGCTATGCGGTAGCGCGCACCGCACCGACCCGTGCCAGCGACGTGCGCGCGCTGCTCGCTGCGCCGGCCGCGCCCGCGGAGCTGCTCGTCGTGCAAGTCGGCGAGCTGTTCGACGAAACCGTTCCGGAGAAGGCAGCGCTGCGCGAACGCCTGCTCGATACGCAGGTCGGCGTGACGAGCGAGCTGCGCGACGGCACGCTGCGCATGACGCAGGCCTCGAACGTGCTCACGACCGAGCTGCACGCCAGCTTCACCAGCCGCGGCGTCGCGAGCAGCGCCAGCTTGCTGACGCGCGGCGCGGTGTTCGAAGCGGCCGACGCGCTCGAGGGCGTCGGGCTTACCCGCGAAGCCGATCTGCTCTACGCGATCAGCCTCTCGCTCGGCGAAGACGACATGACCGCGAAGCTCAGCGTGCCGCTCGACGCGGTGCCCGCGCTCGCGCTGGCGTGGCTGAAGGCGCGCTCGTCTACAACAGAGACGCTTGAATAGCGTCTAGCGCGATCGCCGCGGACCAATCGCGCGGCCCATCGACGCGCATGCGGATCACGCCGCGCGGATCGATCACCCACGTCTCCGGGTACAGCTTGGTGCCGAACTTGTCCTTCACGATCTTGCGATCGGGGTCGAACAGCACCTTGAGGTTGTTGTGCGCGGGGAAGAGCGCGCCGACTTCTTTCCAACTCTTGTCGGTGCTGATCGTCACCACCTCGATGCCGCCGCGCCGGCGCGACAGCTCCTCGAGCTCGATCAGGCTGGGCATCTCTTCCACGCACGGCTGGCAGGTGATGCTCCAGAAGTTGAGCACCACGGTCTTGCCGCGCTGCTTGGACAGCGTCCAGGGCTTGCCGTTTTGATCGGGCAGCGTGAAGTCGGGCGCGGTCAGGGTCTTGCCGAGGTAGCCCTGCTCGGTGGTCTCGCCGCGCTCCAGGTGTTCGAACGTCTCGTCGCCCAGGATCGCGCGCAGCGGCGCTTCGCGGCGTTGCTTCTCGCCGTCGACGATCGCGCGGCCGAAGCCGAACACCATCGGCAAGCCGAGCAGCAATACGATCACGGCTGCCAAGTGCTCACGCCGCATCACGTCACATCCTTTATGCGCAGCGGGTCGCTCGCGACCTCGGGCCGCACGCGCTTGCCCTGTAGCTCGAGATACGCGCCCTTGTCATCTTCGGACAGCCAGGGCTCGAGCTGCGTCATCGCGTGGCGACGGAACTTCGCGACCATGCCGCCCGGGACGTCGCAGTACAGCGCGCCTTCCGGGCCGGTGCGCAGCGTGTCGACGGCGAGCGGAGCTTCAGCGCCGTTCGAGAGCTCGAGCACCGGAGCATTCTGCGCGTCGGCCCGCACGCGCTCGACGAAGTACGGCGCGCCCTCGAGCGTGAAGTACGCCCAGTTGATGTCGTTCTTCAGGCAGTAGCGGCCGTCCTCGGCGCGCTCGATCCAGCGGTCGAAGGCGCGGGTGAGGTTCGGGTGGTCGAGCGGCTCACCGTCGAAGAACCACGTGCCCTCGGCGTCGCGCCGAATCGAGGTCTCGCGGGTCATGCCCTGCAGGAACGAAGCCGGATCCATGCCCAGCCCTTTAGCGCAGAAGTGCGCGTCACGCGAGGCTACGGGATGGTCGCGGGCTGGTAGCGGCGCTCGGTGTCGCCTACGCCGAGCTCGCCATTGTCGTTTGCGCCCCAACACTGCACGGTGCCCTCGGTCGTAGCGCCGCAGGTGTAGAAGTTGCCGAGGGCAAAGCGCTCGAACAGGCCGCTGAGCACCTTGGTGGGCGGCTCGACCGGGTCGCCGCCGCCTTGGGCGAGCTGGCCTTCGATCGCGCGGCCCCAGCAGAACAGCGCGCCGACGCTCTTCCGCCCGCAGCTGTGGAACCAGCCGGCGCCGGCCGCGACCCAATCGCTGTCCGTGCCGACCTGCCGCGGCCGATCGACGCGCTCTTCGAGCGTCGGGCTTCCGGCCTCGAAGAACGAGTTGAGGCCCCAGCACCAGAGCGTGCCGTTGGCGCGCACGCCGCAGCTGGAGTGTTGGCTGGCGCTGACGTCGATCCAGTCGGTGGCATCGCCGACTTGCGGCGTGCCGCGGAGCTGGCCGGGTGAGGGGCCGAGGCCGAGCTCGACGCCGGTGTTGCGGCCCCAGCAGTGCAGCGTGCCGGCTTCGCGGATCGCGCACACGTGACCTTGGCCGACCTCGACGCGCTGCCAGCGGGTGTCGTCGACGCGCAGCGGTCGCGCTGCATCGGGATCGCCCGGGCCGTCCAGCTGGCCGAGCTTGCCTTCGGCGTTGTCGCCCCAGCAGTACAGCCGATCGCTCGCGTCGATCGCGCAGCAGCTGTCACCACCGCACGCGACCGATCGCCACAGCCGCTCGCTCGCGACCTGAGCCGGCGTGTTGCGCGGCTCGGTGTCGCCCACGCCGAGCTGCGCGGCTTGGTTGCGGCCCCAGCAATACAGAACGCCGGGCGCGCGGATGCCGCAGCTGTGTTGCTCGCCGGTGGTGAGCTGCAGCCAGTCGTTGTCCGTGCCGATGCGCGCCGGAGAAAGCCGATCGGCTTGATCGCCGACGCCGAGCTGGCCGTGCTCGTTGGTGCCCCAACAGAATGCGCGCGCGTCGCGCACCATGCAGGTGTGTCGAAGGTGCGCGTCGAGTGAGCGGATGCCTTGGGCCGTGATGCATTGATCGACCGCGCACAGCTCGAACGCACCGCAGCCGCCGCATGGATCTTCGGGCGGTGGCGGTGGGTCGCCGGCGTCTCGGCGGCCGGCGTCGTGCGCGGGGAGCTCGCCGGCGTCATCGATCAGCGCGGGCGCGCGCGCCGGGCCGAGCACTTCGATGCTCTCGGTGCACGCCGCGACCGCGAGCAGCGCGCTAAGCAGCGCTAGAGATCGCGTGCGCGCGGTCATCACAGCTTGACCTCCGCGCCGAGCGCCGCGCGCAAGGCGAGCCCGCCGGTGGAAGCGAACACCGAGCCGCCATCGGTCGCTTCGACGCTCTGCACCGTGGCGCCGGCGCCCAGCTCGAGGCGCACGTCGAGCCACTCGGTCGCCGACGCGCGAAACAGAAAGCTGCCGAGCGCATGCACGTGCATCGCCGAGCCCGCGGCGCTGGCCGCGTCGAGCTCCGCGTCGCCGCGCATCCGCACGCCGGCGACGGTGATGCTCGCGAGGCCGTCGACGCCGAGCGGGGCATGGCGATCGCTGAGCGCCACGCGCAGCGCGAGCGAGCCGGCGAGCGCGCTGGTCTGCAGCTCGCCGTGCGTAGCTTGCCGCGACAAGCCCGCGCGCGCGCCGAGGCCCAGCTCGAGCCCGACGCGGTCGAATGGCCAGGCGGTCGCGAGCACGTCGCCGCCGAGCCAGGTCAGCCCGGCGCCGAAGTGCATCGCCTCGACGCGTGCGCCGAGCGCGAGGTCGCGGTAGCCGACGCGCGCCGGCTCGATCGTGTCGCGCACCGCGGCTTGCACCTCTTTCGGTGGCTCGCGCTTCGGCTTAGGCGCGTCGCTCAATGCCAGCTCCACCCAGCTCGCGCGCAGCAGCTCATCGGTCGCCGCGGCGATGGTGAGCGAGCGCGCGTCGGTGGCGACGTCGGTCAGGTCCACCTCGCGCTGAACGCGCTTCTCGGTCAGCGCGTCGTGCACCACGATGCTCACGCTGAGGTGCTCGGGGCTGTTCGCGGAGAGCTCGAGCACCGCCAGCGGCGGGTCCTTGCCGGCTTGCCCGATCACACATGCCTCGATGCCCTTGAGCCGCAGCCCGGCGCGTAGATCGAGCAGCACCGCGCGCTCCAGCTCGGGTGAGAAGGCCGTGCCTTGAAACGCGATCGCGACCCACGGCTCGCTGCCGAACAAGCATGGGTCTGGCTGCGCGGCTGCGGCCGAGCCGAGCGCGCAGACTGCGAGCGTCACGACCAGCGCACCGAGCGACCGCAAGCCTGTGCGACCCCGATCACTGGCAGCGCTGAGCGAGCGCGCTGGCGTGCACGCCGTTTGGGTACTGCTTCGTGTAGCGCTCGCGCGCTCGCAAGCATGGCTGCGTCCGCCCGAGCGCATCGCTGGCGACGACGATACGCGCCAGCGCGTCCTCACGGAAGCTCGCCGAGCCACTCGCCTTGAGCGAGCGCTCGAGCGCTTCGATCGCGCCCGCCTGGTCGTTCAACGCATCCATCCGCAAGCGCCCCAGCTCGAACGCCGACAGCCCGGTGCGCGCGTCGTTCGGAAACCGCTCGAGCAGCGCCCCATAACTCTCCGCCGCCTCCCGCATCCGCCCCGCCCGCCGCGCCAACGTCGCCTGCCCAAATAGCTCGCTCGCATCCCCCTCCACCTTCTTAGGCGGCGAATAGGGGACGGTTCTCGGTTTCTCGGTTTTGGGCTCCTCGTTTCCGAGAAACCGAGAACCGTCCCCTATTGGCGGGAAGGTCGCGGTCCAGGTTTCGCCGGCTTGGATGCGGGCGACCTCGGCTTTGCGGCGGACCTCGACGACGCCTTCGGTGACGCTGACGCGGACGAACGTGCCGCCGGCGCGCTCTTCGCGCTGGACGTCGAAGCGGGTGCCGAGCACGTGGACCTCGGCGTCGCCGATGCGGATCGCGAACGTGCGCGTCGTGTCGTGCACGACATCAAACCGGGCGCGGCCTTCTTGCAGCTCCAGCTCGACGACCTTGGGTCGATTGCTGCGCACGCGCATCTGAGCGCGCGGTGCCAGCGCGACGTGCGAGCCATCGCTGAGCTGCACGGCGACCTCGGTCTCGTCGCTCTCCAGCAGCGCGCCGATCGGTAGCTGCGCGGGCGCGGTCGCCGGCGCCTTCTCCGCCTCGGGCGCCGGCGCTTTCGGCGTGCGCAGCTGCAACGCGAGCGCGCCGATCGCCGCCATCGCCAGCGCGCCGCCGAGCGCCCACACCACACGCCGCCTCCCGCCGTGCGCCGCTCCCGGCAAGCCGCGCTCGTTCAAAGCGCTCCACTGCCGCTCGAGCCGCGCCTCGTCGGCCGGCGCCTTCAGGTGATCGCGCAACTGCGTCATGAGCTTGACCCCTGTGCTGCTTTGAATCGTTCGATCTCAGCTTCGGCGATCCGCAACCGGCGCTTAACTGTCGAGACCGAAAGCCCCATGCGCTCTGCCGCCTCGGGGATGGAAAGCCCATCCACGCGATGCAGCACCAGCGCGATCCGCGACTCCGTCGGCAATGCATCGAGCACGCCGTAGATCTCGCGCAGCTCGCTGTGCACTCCGGGCGGCAGCGAGCTACCGAGCAGCGAGTCGAGCTCCACGTTGGCGGGCTCGCGCAGTCCAAGGCGGGTCAGCATCTTGCGACGGCGAAGCAGCTTGTGTGCCGTGCGCACCACGATCGTCGCCAGCCACGACGCGAACGCCTGCGGCTCGGCCAGCCGATCGAGGTCGCGAAACGCGCCCAGAAAGCTCGTCTGCACGAGGTCATCGAGCTCGTTGTCGCGCCCCAGCAGTCGATATGCGAGCCCGTTGACCATGCGTGCGTGCCTGCGAAACAGCGCTTCTTGCGCCCACTTTTCCCCCGCGCGCGCTGCAACTACGAGCGCCGCGTCGGACGGGCCGGCGTGAGCCTTTTCTTGGGCTACCGGCTTCACCGGGAAGGAAGTACCGGCAAGCTTGCGGGTCGGTTCACTCATGAGAGGAATTCTTCGATGAACCCATTTTGCGCAGAGCCGGTACCTACCCGCCGATGGTGCGCGCGATGGGGACGATCGGTCGATGGGTAAACGCCGCGGTTTTCGCCGCGGCGATCGCTGGCTGCACGGGTGAGATCAGCGACGACCCCGATGCGGTGAACGCGGGCGGCGGTAGCGGCGCGTCGTCCGGTGCGTCGGGATCCTCCGGCTCGGGTGGTGCTGGCGTTGGGGGCACGAGCTCGGTGCCGCCGGGTAGCAATCCCGGCGGCGTCGAGCTGCAGTGCGATGCCACCGCGCCGGGCGCGACGCCGCTGACCAAGCTCAGCACGCGCGAGTACCGCAACACCGTACGCGAACTCTTGATGGCGAGCGGCATCGGCGCGATGTCGAGCGCGGTCGAGGCCGGCCTCACCGCCGTGCCCGATGACTCGCTCGGCGAGTCGTTTCGCGCGCTCGATAACCGGATCTCGCTCGAGCACGTGCAGGCGTACTTCGACGTCGGCGTCGCGACCGGCGACATGCTGACAGCCGACGCCTCGCGCCTGGAAGCCGCAGCGGGTGCGTGCGCGATGGCGGCGACGCTCAGCGAGAGCTGCGCGCGCGACTTCATCGAGCGCTTTGCGACGCTGGCATATCGCCGGCCGCCGTCGGATCCGGAGCTCGACGAGCTGCTCGCGCTGAACGATGGCGTGCGTACGCCGGCCGAAGCCGTGCGCGCGATTGTTGTGGTCGCGATGTCGTCGCCGCGCTTCGTGAACCACGTGGAGATCGACGGTGCGGAGATCAGCGGCGAAGCGGATTTGCTTCAGCTGAGCGGCTACGAGATCGCGTCGCGGCTTTCGTATTTGTTCTGGCAGACGATGCCGGACCAGGAGCTGCTCGACGCTGCGGCGGACGGCTCGCTCGCGAGCGAACAAGGCTTCGCGGCACAGCTCGATCGCGTGTTCGAGGACGACCGTACGCGCGAGACGCTGTGGCAGTTCTGGGACGAATGGTTGCGGCTCGAGAAGTTCACCGGCTTCGAGCACACCCGGCCGGGCTTTCAGTCGCTCGCCGAAGGCGAGTCGATCGGCGAGGACGGGCACGACTACTACGCCGACATGGTGGAGGAGATCCGCGATCTGACCGAGCTGTTTACGTTTGACCAACAGGGCACGGTCGCCGACTTGCTCGCGACGCAGCTGTCGGTGACGCAGTCGGAGGATCTCGCGGGCCTTTACGGCGTCGAGCCGTGGAGCGGCAGCGGCGAGTACCCGCTGCTGCCGGCAGGCACGCGTGCCGGTTTGCTGCAACGCGCGGCTGTGCTCGTCTCGAACCTCGAGACCACGAACCCGTTTCACCGCGGCGCGTTCGTGCGTAGGCACTTGTTGTGCGACCCGCTGGCGCAGCCCGACCCCAACACGCTGCCGCCCGGCTCGCTCGATCCGCCGCCGTTCGATGCCGAAGCGACCACGCGCGAGCGCTTTCAAGCCAAGGTCGAAGGCAACGCCACCTGCCAGATGTGCCACGCGCAGTTCAGTGACATCGGCTTCGTGCTCGAGTCGTTCGACGCGCTCGGCCGGTTTCGTACGAGCGAGCGCGTGTTCGATGAGCAGACCGGTGAGCTGCTCGCCGAGCTACCGATCGATACGAGCGGTCTCACTCGGATTGAGGCCGACGACGATGCACCGGTCGCCGACGCGGCCGAGCTGAACGAGCGCGTGATCGCGAGCAAGAAGGTCGAGGCGTGCATGGCGCGCAAATACTTCAGCTTCGCATTGCGGCGCACGCCGACGTCGTCATCGCTGGACGGTTGTGCGATCGATGACCTGGCGGCGAAGCTCGATGACTCCGAGGCCGGCCTCGCCGGCGCGTTCAAGCGCATCGCGCAGCACGAGAGCTTCTTTCTGCGAAAGGTGGGTGCGCCATGACGCGCGCTGCGTTGTCACGCCGCTTCTTCTTGCGCGGCGCAGCTGGCGCGATGCTGGCACTGCCGTTCCTCGAATCGCTCCTGCCGCGCGAGCTGCGCGCGCAAGCGGTCACCCCGCCCAAGCGTTTGATCGTGATGAAGTCGTTCAGCACGCAGCTGATCAAAGAGTGGTACCCGGCGTTCACCGGCAACGGCTACGCACTCAAGAACGACCGCTACAGCGACAGCCGCGGTGACGGCACCACGCTGCTCACGCAGCAGCTCGCGGGCGGGCCGTACACCTGGGCACCGCTGCGCGACCTCGAGACCGCCAACGGCATCTCCGGCATCCTCGGCCCGAAGCTCAACCCGTACCTCGACAAGCTCACGCTGATCCGAGGCCTCGATTTCTTGCCGAGCGTCAACCACAACTACGGCGGGCTGCTCGGCAACTTCTCGTCGTGCACCGCGGCCACGCCGTGCGCGGGCGACTCGATCGGCGATATCCCGACGATCGATCAGGTGCTCGCGTACTCGAGCAAATTCTATCCGACGGCGCCCGGTCAACGGCACCTGCACATCTCGCAGGGCGTCGTCGACTCGATGTCGTATTCGGACAACGGCGTGGCTGGCGGGCCGATCGAGCAGCTCAAGGCGCGCACCGATCCGCGCGACGTGTGGAATGACCTGTTCGAGGGCTTGGTCGTCGACCCGGGCGGTGGTCCGCCGCCGCTGCCGAATCGCGACGCGCTGCTCGTCGATACCGTGCTCGATCAATACCGTGCGCTGCGCGACAGCACGCGATTATCGGGTGAGGACAAGCAGAAGGTCGACCAGTACGTGACGCTGATCAGCGAGGTGCAAGCGCGGCTGTCGCCGACGCAGATCATGGCGTGCACCAAGCCGCTCGAGCCCGAGACGCTCGAGAACAACAGCAACACCGATCCCGGCGACATCACCGCCAAGTGGGACGTGTTCCTCGACCTGGTCGCTGCCGCGGTGATGTGCGATCGCACGCGCATCATCACGATCGGCGTGCACAAGGCGCTCGGCCCCGGCCCCGATCCGGGCGACGCCACGCTGGCTGGCCACTACCACTCCGAGGATGCCAGCGGCGGCACCTGGCACGGCCTGGCCCACGACTTTGGCAACGAAAACTCGCGCCGCATGCTCAAGGGCATCAACGCTTGGATCGCCGGCGAGATCTTCGCGAAGCTGTGCGAGAAGCTCGACGTCGCCGAAGCCGGCGGCTCCACCGTGCTCGACAACTCGCTGGTCTACTGGGGCAACGAGCTCGGCTTCAACCACATCGGCTACAGCGTCCCGTGCCTACTCGCCGGCAGCGCTGGCGGCGCGATCACGCCCGGCCGCTACCTCGACTACATCGATTGGGAAAGCCGCGCCTATTTCTCCCAAGAGGACGGCAACGTCATCCTCGGCATCCCCCACAACCGCTTCCTAGTCAGCGTCCTGCAGGCCATGGGCCTCTCACCCGAGGACTACGAACGCAACGACCAACCCGGCTACGGCTCCACCGACACGCAAGACAAAGACCCAACCCTCTGGGCGACGAGCTACGACCTCTCGCAGGTCGGCAACCCACTTCCGGGCCTCGCGGGTTGAGAGGGGACGGACTACGCACCTACGCATATTCGGTCTTGGGTTGGCCAAATGCGTAGTTGCGTAGTCCGTCCCCTCTGCTCGGCGCTGTGTTTGGCGTAATGTCCTGCGCTGTGTCGCCAGGTCGGTCGTTGGTGCGGTATCCGTTTGCGGCGTTTCCGGAGGGCTGGTACGCGCTGTGTTTTTCGCATGAGCTCCGCGCGCGCGGTGTGCTGACGCGGATGTTCGCCGGCCGCGAGGTGGTGTTGTTTCGCGCTGAGTCCGGGCAGGTCGGGGTGCTCGACGCGTATTGCCCGCACATGGGCGCGCATCTCGGGGTCGGCGGGCGGGTCGAGGGGGAGTCGCTACGCTGTCCGATGCATGGCTTTCGCTTCGATGCGGCGGGCAGCTGCGTGGCCACCGGGTACGGCACGAAGCCCCCGCCGAAGTGCGTGGCCGCCGCGCATCAAGTGCTCGAGCAGAACGGCATCGTGCTCGGCTATCACGCGCTCAGCCCAGGCCGCGTCGCGTCGTGGCAGCCACCCGTACAGGACATGACCGGCTTCGGTCCGTGGCGTACGCATGTATTTCGCGGCGTCGCGAGCCATCCCCAAGAGACCACCGAGAACAGCGTCGACATCGGGCACCTCGCCGTCGTCCACGGCTACCGCGACGTCGAGACGGTGAGCGCGCTGCAAACGGATGGTGCTCACCTGACCACGAGCTATCGCGTGCGGCGCCGCGCGCTCGTGCCCGGCACGCCGGAAACCGACGCGCTGTTCACGATCGACGCGCACGGGCTCGGGTACTCGTTCGTCGACGTGCAGGTCGCCTCGCATCGGCTGCGCACGCGCCACTTCGTGCTGAGCACGCCGACCGACGGCGAGCACATCGATCTCCACCTCGCGAGCTGTCTGCGCGGCGAGGGGCCGC
>Ga0193752_1003172_pt1 | contig 11522 bp, 10 predicted proteins | sample H1c1metaG_FD_144924 | JGI IMG/M metagenome (GOLD analysis project Ga0193752, IMG submission 144924) | Soil microbial communities from a riparian zone of the East river system, Colorado, United States - H1c1 | ecosystem: Environmental > Terrestrial > Soil > Riparian zone | place: USA: East River... | reverse complement strand
TGCCGGCGATACAGTTTCTGCGCTTCCGCGATCGACACCGATTCCGGTCGATCCGCGCCGCGCCTAACCATCCACAGTTTTTCTTCATCGGCGTTGAGCACCAGCGCCCAATCGGCTGAGTCGCCTACTTGACCACTCGACCCTTCCGTTTCGCGGTCAACGACGATTGCGACGGGCAACCGCAAGGCCAGCACGCTTTCTAGCGAATCGGTTGACCAGCTGAATTCGAGCCCTACTTCGCCAATCGCGCTGTTGAAGCTCTCCCGGGCGATTGGCGCAGGACACTGTTGCGCGAACAGTGCCGCGTCGAATGCTTGCTTATGAACGGCAGCAAAAGACGACACCAGCCAAATGGCTTGCTCTTGAGAGAGGGGTTCGGTGGCGCCGAATCCCTTGGCGCGAGTCGTCACTTCAGTGACCGATGCAACAGGCTTTAATTTTCGAATCGATATCCATGTCAACTCCCTTTCGAAAACTATTTTTGTATCAAAGTATCCGTTCGAATCGATGCTAATGAAATCCTAACGATCAAGCAACGACAGTTTTTCGCTCATCACAATTCATCACTCTTGCGTGCGCCGCGAGTTCGCGTCGCGCGTAAGGTTGTTGCACAAACGTTACGTGTCTTCATCTTTGGAACGACAGTTTTCTGTAATCGGGTAATGAAATCAGCCGCGACGAGGATGCACCAAAAAGAATACTGTGGGCGTAAGCGCGAGGCAGCGGCGATAAAGCGGCCGCGACTCGTACGGGCGTAGCGCGTGCGAGATTCAGAGATCGCTGGATGCGCAACCGAAGTAGTCTGCGACGCATACGATGAGAAATTTCGGATGGGCCCTGTTTTACAACCACTGCTGTCCGGGATAAACCGTGCGCGCGACTCTCTACACTTCGTCACCCCGTTGAAAAACGGGATGACGGCATCGCTTTCCGATCGATTCGTGAAAGTCCCTGCGTTGAGTCTGTAGGCTAGCGAGATTGACTAGAGCTGCAGAATCTTCGGCGTATACAGCGCTTCATGCCAAGTTATCCCGGACAGCAGGTGTTTTACAACGGGGTGACGGGAGTGGCCGGCCCGTCTCGTCAGAGTACTTTGCCCAACCACCCGGCAATGTCGGCAATCTCTTCGCGACACACTTCGTGCTGCATCGGATAGGACTTCCATTCAACGGCATAGCCCGCGCCGGTCAGCCCGTCGCGCGATGTTTCGCCTAAGGCGGCAGGCACAACTCCATCGTTGCGGCCATGGCAGATCAAGATGGGAACATCACGATTCGGTGCCGCGGCTTCGCTTGCGAGCGACGCGCGCAAAGGCAGATAGGTCGACAACGCCATCACACCCGCGAGTCGCTCGGGATAGCGAAGCGCACTCTGCAGCGCAATCGCACCACCCTGAGAGAACCCCGCGATGACGATGCGATTCGCAGCGACACCCGCCTCCACTTGCGCTTGCACCAGCGAGCGAACAATTGCTTCCGATGCACGGATGCCGGCCTCATCCTCGCGGGCAGCAAGCGATATGCCCACGATGTCGTACCAAGCGCGCATCGTGTGGCCGTTATTGATTGTGACGGGCCGCATGGGTGCGTGCGGAAAGATGAATCGAGGCGTCAACCCCGCGCGCAGCCGCAGCTCCGGCACGATCGGCACGAAATCGAACCCGTCGGCGCCTAATCCGTGCAACCAAATCACCGCGGCATCCGTTTGCGGCGGCGCGAGCACGACTGCGTCGGTGGATTCGATTGTTCGATAACTCATATGACTCGCTCCGAGAATTCGGGCGATGGTAGCGCACGAGCAGGTCCTCGGCGCTAGGTTCTAGGGACTAGCCCGAACCCCGACAAACTTCGTTGACAGAAAGTCGCTCCCTATAGATCGGCATCTCTTCTTTCTGTGTTCCAGCTAGCCCCTAGAGCCTAGTTGCTGGCGCGTCCCGTCGCTCTCTATTTACGCTTCGCAAGAGATTTTCGCTTGGAGCTTGAGTTCTTGGCCGCCGCTTTGGGTGTCGAAGTCTTCTTCGCGATCGGCTTATCGGCTTTCTTCGTCGCCTTCCGCTGCTCCTTCGCTTTGCGCTTCAAAAGCTTAGCCATCTCCTCCGCCTCGTCTCGCATCTTCTTTGCGTCGCGCTTGGCTTCTCGATACAACTTGCGCGCCGCCTTGAATTTGTCCTTGACTAGTTTCAATCGCTGCTTGGCCGCCGCGTAAAGATCCTGTGCTCGCTGCTCGAAGGTCTTGACCTTGCCGTTTTTGCGCTCATCAACTTTGGCTTTCATGGTGTCCTCGACGGTTTCTCTGAATTTGATCGATCGAGCGTGTTGACGTTGAACCCGCAAGTATGTACTCGAGTTATCCACCAGGGCTGTGCATAACCTTGTGGATGAATTCATCGGCCTGCAATATTTACGCGCAAAACTCACGCGGCGCTTAGTTTGCGTAAAGTTTGTACAGGCCGGACGAAGATCACCGCATAGAGTTCATCGAGTCGTAAGTTGATAGAAATGCATGGCATTCTTCGTCGCGTCCGATGCGGATGCCGGTTTGATCTGCGGCTTCATTCTATCGACTGCTCGTCCACCGCGCGAACTTGACGTGGACGACTTCGACGCTGTGTTGGCCGTTCCCGATTCCATTACGTGGTTGCATTTCAATCAAAGCGACGCGCGCGCACGCCATTTGCTCGCGAGCGCCGCTTTCGTCCCGGAAGATGTCAAAGAAATGTTTCGCCATGATGACTTACACCATGACCTGCACGGCCGAGTCGAAGCATTGGACTCCGGCCACTGGTAGTCATCAGCGACCTTACGTTCGAAGCCGGGGACGCTGCGGAAGTCGGTCCACTTTGGTGCTTTGCAACCGGACAACTCCTCTTGACTGCGCGCACGCATCCGCTGAGGACGATTGATCAATTACGCGCAGCGACGGGCCGGTTTGCAAGCAGGCAGCACGATCGAACAGCTCGCCTGGCTATTGGGTCACCGCATCTCTGCGATCCGGCGTCCGGCCAGTGAGATGTTGCTGCAGGCTACAGGCTACAGGCTACAGGCTACAGGCTACAGGCTACAGATGAGATTAGATGGGACCTCCAGCTGTTCTGGCAACATGAATGTTGGAACCATTCGTTGCGCTCAAAACCCCTAGATCGGCCGCTCTGGCTGAAGCCTGTTGCCTGTAGCCTTGTTTTAGTAATCCGACCTGTCCTTGTAGACCGGATCTTTCCAAACCGGCGCGTCTTCAGGGCGATGGACCTGCCCCTTATTCTCTCGCGCAGCTTTGCGGATGGACTCGGCCCAGCTCAGCTTAGGACCGCCGGCGTTGGGCGTGGGCTTAGCCGCGGGCGCGGCCTTTGGCTGCTGCGCGGGTTTGGCCACGGCCGCTGGCGTCGCCTTAGGGGACGCTTTAGCTGCGGCGGGGGCGGCAGCCTTCACAAGTTTCGCGACGGGCTTTGTCGCCTTGGCGGCGGGTTTTGCAGCTACCTTCCCTTTGGCAGGGGCCGCCTTGGCTACCGGCTTTTTGGCCGGCGACTTCTTGGCAGTAGTCGGAGCTTTGGATTTCACCTTCTTCTTAGCCGGCATGAGACCTCCAGGATTGACGAGCTGAAGGCCAGTAAATGCCAAACCTTAAGGCGAGTCAATCGGCAGCGTCCTACCGCGCTTTATCTATCGTGACTCATGCGCCCCGATTAATGCCTCTATCGAAGGCATCGGCTTCTAATGAACCCCAACTCTAATGAACCATGGGATCGTCTTTAGTCTCGCGCAAGAACAACATACCTATGACAGCCGTCACCAACGCGATGATGACCGGATACCAAAGGCCGCTGTAGATATTGCCGGTCGCCGATACGATAGCGAATGCCGTGACGGGCAAGAAGCCGCCGAACCAACCATTGCCGATGTGATACGGCAAAGACATCGAGGTGTAGCGAATGCGGGTGGGAAAGAGTTCCACGAGCCAAGCAGCGATCGGTCCATAAACCATCGTCACGAGGATCACGAGGTAGGTGCAGATCGCAATCACCATCGGGTAATTGAGCTCTGCCATGTTGGCTTTTAATGGATATCCTGCGGTGTCGAGCGCCGCCTTCAGTCGAGTGCCGAATGCGGTATTCGCCGCAGCAAAATCGGAACCCGACATACTCTCGCCTGCAAACGATGCGACCCGTGGCGCATCGTCGCCAGTGCCGAATTGCACGTATGCGATGGTGCCGGCCGGGGCATCGACGTTCTCGTAGGGCACGCCAGCTTTCGCCAGCACCGTCTTCGCCACGTCGCAAGAACGCGTGAATGTTTTCTTGCCGACGGGATCGAATTGAAGCGTGCATTCTTCGGCGTGTGCCACAACGGTGATGGGCGCCGTCTTGGCCGCGTGATCCAACGCGGGATTCGCATAGTGGGTCAGCGCTTTGAAGACCGGGAAATAGGTCAGCGCAGCCAGTAGACAGCCCGCCATCACGATGCGCTTGCGACCGATGCGATCCGACAGCATGCCGAATAGAACGAAACCGGGCGTGCCGATGAGTAGCGCTATCGCGATGATGATATTGGCCGCCTTGGAGTCGACTTGCAGAACGCGCTCCAAGAAAAAGAGCGAGTAGAACTGGCCGCCATACCATACGACCGCTTGACCGGCCGTCGCACCGAACAAGGCCAGCAATACGATCTTGAGGTTTTTCCAATTGCCGAACGAGTCGGTGAGCGGCGCCTTGGAGAGCTTCCCCTCTTTTTTCATTTCGACGAAGGCCGGCGACTCGTGCAATTGCAATCGGATGTACACCGACACAGCCAGCAGGACAATCGACACCAGGAACGGAATGCGCCAACCCCAGACTTCGAATTCTGTCGGCAACGCAATGCGACAAGCGAGAATCACGAGCAGCGACAGAAAGAGTCCGAGCGTCGCAGTCGTTTGAATCCAGCTCGTATAAAAACCACGCTTGCCCGGCGGAGCGTGCTCCGCAACATAAGTGGCCGCGCCACCATATTCGCCTCCCAACGCAAGACCCTGCAAGAGCCGCAAAATGACCAATATGATCGGCGCAGCGATCCCGATCGACGCGTAACTGGGCAACAGACCAACGACAGCGGTGGACGCGCCCATGATCAAAATCGTGATCAAGAATGTGTGTTTGCGGCCGATCAGATCGCCCAATCGCCCGAACACCAGTGCGCCGAAAGGCCGCACGAAGAAGCCGGCAGCGAACGCCATCAACGCAAAGATAAAACCCGTTGTCTCGTTGACGCCGGAAAAAAACTGTTTGGTGATGATGGCTGATAGCGAGCCGTACAAATAAAAGTCGTACCACTCGAATACTGTGCCTAGCGACGACGCGAAAATAACACGGCGGTGCGAACGATCGATTCCCTCTTTGGCCACACTAGTGGTTTGGGCGGTCGTGGCCATCGGATCCCCTAACGGACGAGTTGTTGTAGGTATTCGCGACGCTTGCGCGGCTACGCGCAATTCGCTCTTCGATTGCGGCGCATGGTAGCGCATGCCTCGCCGAATGTGGCGAGCGCGACCGGTCTCGAAGCTTCAAGAATTCTTGTGCGGGAGCCGTGAAAACCGGCTTAAGTCAGACTGCCTTTGCGTGGGCACCATTTGGATCGAGCGTGCTTGTATTGACTTGTCGTCTGCGACACTCGGCTCTCATCGGGCGCACCTTTCGCTTTGGGGGCATCGGTCGACGAGAATGTCGACCGATGCCTATCCGTCGCTTTTTAGATTGCGAAGCCTTTCGATTGAGTGGCTACGAACCTATGCCCTGTTGCACGAAACAGGATTAAATCGAACCGGGCGCACGCTTCATCTTGCGGATTTCCGCGAGATGCTGTTCTTCGGCGGCAATCTGATCGCGCGCATATTCCTCGAGCATGATGCTCTTGTCGCGAACGAGTTCGAGCAGCTTGCGATATTCATCGAGACCGACTTGCTCGTGCACATAGGCTTCTTCAAGAATGTCGTTGATATTGTGCTTATGCGTCTCGAGCAACGAGCCAATCTTGAGCGAGGGATGACCGCCGAACGTCGTGATGTGTTCGCCGGCTAGGACGGCATGGCCCTGCGACTCCTCGGCTTGCGCGCGCAGCCAACTCACGATCGGAATACGGCTGTGGCCGAAAATCATGAAGCTGTAATGCAAATAGCGCACGACACCCGCCAATTCCAATTCGAGAATCTTGTTTAAGACCTCGACAGCAGCCTGCGCTTCCTTCTTTGATAGTCCGGCGATGTCGCTCGCTTTCTTCATGACAAACCTCTTTCGCATTGAATGAAACCGGAAACTAATCCGTATCCGAAACTATTCCACATCGAACAACGATTTGCACGTTGAATCGGGGTAACCTGCATGAGAAGAATTCGCGTTTCCATCAAGCCCGCAAGACGCGACATTTCAGACTAGGAAATCTCGCTTTGAAATACTGAGCACCGACATGCGCCGATGCAAGTAAGTGCGACGCACTCGCATCTCGAGCGCGGCCTGAGTCACATTGCCGTTATTTTTCTTGAGCATCCCGATAACGAACTCGCGTTCGGCGTTGTCCCGATGCTCTTTGAGCGACGATCCCGCGCTCGAATGCGAAGCAGTCGCATCTTCGTCCGCGAGTAGCTCTTCGGGGAGGTCGTCCGTCGTGACGCGATCGCCGCTCATGATCAGCATGCGCTCAAGAACGTTCTGCAACTCGCGTACGTTGCCCGCCCAACGATGCCGCTTAAGTTCGAGGAAGACGTCATCGTCAATCACCCTCTCGCGAAGATTATTCTTGGCGCAGAGCCGCTGCGATAGCATCCGCACCAGCAACGGAATATCGTCGATCCGGTCGCGCAAGCTCGGCACTTTGATGGGAACGACATTCAACCGATAGAAAAGGTCGCCGCGAAATGCGCCAGTCTCCACTGCCGCACGCAGATCCTTGTGCGTACCGGACACAAGGCGCACGTCGACTCGAATGACTTTCTCCGAGCCCACCTTTTGCAACTCGCCGCTTTGCAGGACTCGCAGAATTTTTGCTTGCGCCGAGAGCGAAAGGTCCGCTACCTCATCCAAAAAAATCGTGCCGCGATGTGCGCATTCGAAGAATCCGCGCTTGGCCGCCACCGCACCGGTAAAGGCGCCGCGCTCGTGCCCAAACAATTCGTTCTCGATTAGTTGCTCCGGAATCGCCGAGCAATTGACCTTGATCATTGGCCCTTGATGACGCGAGCTATTGGCGTGAATGGTATTCGCAACCAGTTCTTTGCCTGTCCCGCTTTCGCCGGTGATCAGGACGCTTGCGTCCGTCTTCGCGACCTTCAGTGCATCCGCCACGACCTGACGAATCGCGAGTGAATCGCCGACGATTTCCGATGAGTTGCTCGATTCAACCAGTCGTAGCCGCTCCTTCATGCTGGACAGTTCGAGACAACGCCGCACAGTCACGGTGATTTTCTCCGCGCTGAACGGCTTCTCCAGAAAATCGAAGCCGCCTATCTTGATGGCCTGCGCAGCCTCGGTCAGCGTTGCGTGACCCGAGATAAAAATCGTCGGCACCGCCCGACCTTCCGCTTGCAGCCGCTTGAAAAGCGCAATGCCATCCACCTCACCGAGTTTAATGTCTAAGATCATCACATCGACGATGCGCTCATCCAATGTACGCAGCGCGGCGGCCACATCGTGCGCCGCCAGCACGTGAAACCCCTCCTGCTCCAACGCGATCTCGATCGCATGACGAATGTTCTTCTCGTCATCGAGCACCAGAACCGTCGGCTTGGTTAATTGCGGCGTCATCGTGCTCCCGTCATCGAGTGATTCTCATCGTGTAACTTTGGGCAAGACAATAGTGAAACAGGGTCGACCTGATTGCTCGATATACGTAACCTCTCCGCCATGCTCGATGACGATCTTCCGCACAATCGCCAAGCCCAGCCCCATATTGTCCTTACCGCCCGTTCCGGTAACGTAGGGCTCGAATATCTTCGTCGCGATGTCATGTCGCACGGGCGTGCCGTCGTTAACGATGTCGATGCGGACTTCCGTCGGCTGTGCAGTCAGCTTGATATCGAATGAGACGCGGCTAGCTGCATTCGCTTCGACACCGTTGCGAACGATGTTGGTCAGGGCCTGCCGCAAAAGAGTCGTGTCCGCCCTCACTATGGCGCCCTTCGCATCCGGCGCGACAGAAAAACGAATGTCCGCCGACTCCAATCCTGTGGCGATGGCAAGGCTATGTTGGGTAACCAGCTCCGCCACATTGCACTCGACCAACTGCACAGCCGGCAACCGAGAGAAGGCGCTGAACTTATTGACGGTACTCTTCAGATGTCCAAGTTCTTCTACGATCATTGCTTCCGTACGTTTGAGTTGATCCGCAAACTCCAGAGGAGTGCGCGCCTGATAGGCTTTAGACAACGAAGTGACGAGCACTTCGATGGGCGTCAGCGGATTCTTAATCTCATGTGCGAGCATTTTCGCCATGGCTTGCCAGGTCGACATCTCCTCCAAGTATCGGACTCGTTCACGCTGCACGAGCAACTCATCGAATGCCTCTCTGTAGGAGCGTGCAATTCTACGACTTAAGAGCGTCGCAAGCGTCAGCGATAACAGCACCGCCAAAATGAGACCGAGGCCGAAATACACCGTGAGCGAGCCCAAGATACTGTCTTTGACGAGCTGCGGCTGCGTATAGATCTCTCTCAGATTCGATACAGCGTCGAACTGCTGCCGATATGCGTCGAGATGACCGGGGTCGAGCGCACGCAACGTCTTCAAATTCTGAGATGACGCATCCAGCACCGCGATCACGTCGCGATTGAACCCGAGATTGAGACTGGTCTGCAACGTATCGTTCAGCAAATAGAAAGCCGCTGCCAGTGGCAATGCAGTGGTTACCAGGATGGTGAGAAAAAGCAGCAGATTGACGCGACGATTGGTCATGGTAATCGCCATTACCTCGGTAGATTCTCGGGCGTGAAGGGCGGCGACACCGCCACTTCTCGCCAGACTGCCGCCATGTCCGCGCTCGAAGAGTATTGCTCGAAGATTCGATTGAAGACCGCATTCGTGCCGGCCGACGCAGCTGTCGTTGTGCCGGAGCTGCTGCGTCCACTCGGCGTGTATGCGCTGTTGTCCGCCACCCATTTACGGATTTTGTCCAAGCGTTCTTTGTCGATTGGATTCAATAGAGCGTCGACATGCAACGTGTGGAGCTGGTTCATGCGCAGCGGCTGCAACTCGAATAAATCTAATAGACGCAACTCGGACAATGCGGCCATCACGTCGTCGACTCGCGCATAGCTGATCGTGCTCGCATTGACACCATCGTCAATGGTCACGACGAACCTCTCATCCCATAGATCAAATTTAATCGCCACCTCGACCAGCTTCTCACTGACCGTCAGCTGCGCAACTTTCAGTTTGATACTGAGCACGAGTCGATTCGTTAAGCCACTCGATAGATCTTTCCGCAACGTATCGGGCAAAGCCAACGCTTTGACGCCGACACCCATGGTATTTGCCGGCTGGACGCGCAGCGGGACAATTTCCGCCGCCTGCGCGATCGACAAAGAACTACAGGCGATAAGTAGCAGCCAGCGCATCATCTGTTGCCCGTGCGCACTTCGCCACTGACAATCAGGTACAGATCTACAATCCCGAAGGACTTTAACTCGAAACGCACGCCCGCCTTCAGACCGATCTCGACGGTATCCGCGAATGCCGGATAGTACTGCGCGTCATTCGCGCCGGGTTCCAGGTACCAACGTCCGCGCTCGATACCGTATTCATCCAGCGAACTAATGGGACGCGCGTAAGAAAAAGAAAAACCGAAACTCTCATCGCGCAAAGCTCGGTATTTAGTTCCTGGATTGGCGCCAATTCGGGTGGACCATAGAGATCCGCCGTCCATTTGCCATGTTTTGCGAAAAGCGATGGAGTGAAACGCATCGGAGCCGAAAATGAGCGACAAGTTGTAGTCCAGTCGCGAGCCGCTCGTGGGAAACCAGGGGTCGTCCTCCGAATTCCATCCGTAGGCGAGAACCCAAACTCCGTAGGCGAACCTATTGTCTTCTTCAATCCACCCGCCCTCAGAGGTGCGTTCTCGATACTGAAAGTGCACTTTGGGTCTTCGCTGGTATTCGAGAGCGACATAGGAGAAGTCGAAAATCCGACGCCCAACCGTGAGATCCAGCGCCACTTGCTGATGATCGTAGCGGTCCCCTTCGCGGCTCTCGCCATACGTATCGAAGTAGCGAAGTCCTGCGATTAGAAAGTACGACTTTGAGTCGAATACGTGCGGATCGACGTATTGGAGCCGACCGATGAATCCTTCGCGACTTGGCCCATCGAGCGACGCACGCCCCGCCACTTCCAAATCCAGATTCTTGCCGGCGCCGAAGAGATTCTGGTGGCTGAGTCGTCCGGCCAACACCTGACTCAGACTGCCGGTGCGCCACGATGTGCCGACTACGGCTTCTTTCAAAAACGGACTGGCTTCTTGCACCTCGACAATGACGCGAGCCAGTCCCCGTGCACTGCCCTTTTCCAGATAGATATCGACCGCGCTGAAGTTCAGAACCGAAGCCAGTCTTAGTCTGCCGTTTTGAATTTCCTCTTCGTTCAACTCGTCGCCGACCGCGAGATAGAGATGACTGAGAATAAACAGGCACGATGTGGCCTCGTTGCCGCGGCACTCCAGTGTTTCGATCTGCAGGGAATCAGCGGACCCAGCCGGCTGCGCGGGGAGTGAAATGCAGCAAAGCGCTGTCGTCACGGCCAGCGCTCGAAACATGCGGATGAAGGTGTTAATCAGTGACACGATCGACGCTGCCGTTTGTTTTTCTAGTTCCTGGGCAATGACGCATCGTACGGCGTGCGCGCCAATTACCCAAGCGCAAGCCGACGAACCGAGAGGAGCGTCCACTTTTGTGGACACCGCGCGGCCCGCGAAAGTCAAAGTGAATAGGGTGCGGCCGTATAGAACACACCGTTCTTCAAGCCGCAATTTAGCGCGGCGTCGCCGCGTTGGACGACGATCGGCGTCGCGTTGCGAAAACTTACCGGGACAGTCTGGTTAAATAGATAGACATCAACGGTGGCCGGTTCGCAGCACTGAATAACATCGAAATGCAGATGCGGCTCTGTGCTGTTGCCGGTGTGGCCACTGAAAGCAATCAATTCGCCGAGCCTTACGACATCTCCGACCGTAAAGATCGCGCCCCCGAAGGTCAGATGGAAGTAGCGGGCCGCAGTGCCGTCGCCATGGTCAACGATCACGACGTTTTCATGGCCCGGTGTAGTGTCGTAGTCCACGTATCTTTCCTCAACAAACACAACTCGCCCGTCGCGCGCCGCCCGAAGCGGCGTTCCTATCGGCATCAGCACATCGATCGCATAAAGTTGCCCGCTCCGGTCCTTGATTGCGTGCGGCGACGCTGGATACGTTTCGCCAACGCTCCACGGCAAGACATAAGGAGACGTTGCGGGGTCCGGAAAGACTGAACAGTCGTAATCGAGCAGATCTTCGCGCTCGCATGCCATGAAGATCTGC
>Ga0193752_1003171_pt1 | contig 11530 bp, 10 predicted proteins | sample H1c1metaG_FD_144924 | JGI IMG/M metagenome (GOLD analysis project Ga0193752, IMG submission 144924) | Soil microbial communities from a riparian zone of the East river system, Colorado, United States - H1c1 | ecosystem: Environmental > Terrestrial > Soil > Riparian zone | place: USA: East River... | reverse complement strand
ACGCGCCAACAACGACGCTCCGCAAATGATCTGTGTACGGATAAACCTTGGACCGAAGGCTTTCTCGATGCGCATATCGCCCCGTGAACCGCGGCTGTTTTGCCGTCAATCACGAAACACGGCTGGCGGCGGTTGCGGTGCCGATCCCACGCGGGGGCTTCGCGCTACGGATCGTTACCTAGGACGCACGGACATCCCTGTCAGAGCTGAGCTCGCAGGAATTCTTTGCGCGATGGTCTGGGGAGATCAGAGTCAGAAGCTAGGGACACGAAACGAACGTTGTCGGGGGAGTGCGTTCACTCCCCCGACCAACGAGGAAACAGGCACTAGTGCCTTAATTACTTCGCCGCGCCTGCGCCGGCATCCGCGCTCGGACGAGCGTTCGGGTTGCCCTTCAGCGTGCCGTCAGGAAGCGTTACGGCCATGAACTGACCGCCACGCGTACCGTCCTTGAGCGGATGAATGATCGCACTGACTTTCATGCCCGGGGTAAGGGTCTTCGGGACCCAGCCCTGACGCGCGAGACCAGCCGGTCCACCCATTTCGATGGCCCACTGCTCATCCACGCCCTGCGCATTCTTGACCATCATCAGGATCCAGCTGTGCGGGTTCGTCCACTGGAATTCCTTCACCGTGCCGTCCAGCTTCACGTTCTTTTCGGCGTCGAACATCGCGAAGGAGTGATGCGCCAAAGCGGCGCTGGCCGACATCGCAATCGCAGCTCCAGCCAGCATGATCGTCGAAAGCTTCATTTTTTGTCTCCTCGTTATCTTGGGCCTATCACCTACGCGCGCCGGCACTTATCGACTCAGCGCCGGGTACCATAGCAAGTTCAACTCTAACACGAAAAACAAGGGCAGGAATAGCAGTTTCAAGGGACACAAACTGCTGAACAAGGCTATTTCCACCACCTCGATAAGCCTAACAAAATCCTCATGACGCCAAGCTGAGTTGCATCAATTTTTGTTGTTTTGGCGCCTTCAACGCCCCGGTGTGCCGCCGACCGTTTGCGTCCCGCTAGGCCAGCCTTGTGTGCGCTGCAGCATGACGTCCGGAGGTTCTGGGTCCGCCGAGCCGAGCCGCCCGCCGCTGTTTACATCTTGCTGCTTGGGGCTCGTCGGGAGCAAAATAAGCATCGCTGGTGGCTTTCTTGGCACAGGGCAGCTTAACGCGACATAAGGGCGCAGCGGTCTTATTATGGTGAACTACGACAATGCCGGGTTCCGCTCCGGTTCAGAATCGCAGCGGGCCATCGTGAAATGGTTCAACCCCACCAAAGGTTTTGGTTTCGTCACGCTGGATGATGGTTCGGACGCATTTTGTCACGCGTCCGCGTTGTCGAGTCTCGCGACACAAGAGTTGCCGCAGGGCGCGACCGTCTACTGCGATGTCGTGCAAGGCCAGCGCGGCATGCAGGTCACCGCGGTGCACAAGGTGGATCTGTCCACAGCGGAAGCGCCGGCTCCATCGCGCGGCGGGCCAAGACCGCAGCGCGGGCCGCGCGAGAGTGGCGGCGGCCCGATGGGGGACGGGCATGTGAAGTTCTTCAACGAGCAAAAGGGATTCGGTTTCGTGGTCCCCGAATCGGGCGGCGCCGATGTCTATGTTCATGCGAGCGCCCTCAGACGATCGGGCGTGCCTACATTGATGCCCGAGCAGCGAGTCCGGTTCTCGACCCGTCAGGGCATGAAGGGAATCGAAGTCGACCGCATCGAGCTGGCGTAAAAACAACGAATCGCTTTTGGACTCTATTCCGCGCCGCCCGCTGCCCTGAGGTTCTCGGCCTCAACCGATTCGTGCCGCATGTCCTCGGGATCGCCTTCCACCGCTTGAAGACGTTCGCGCACTTCGGCCGCCTGCTTCTGCCGGTTCCACATCGCCGCATAAGCGCCGGCGCGTGCGATAAGTTCGCCGTGGCGTCCGCGCTCGACGATCTCTCCCTGATCGAGTACGAGGATCTCGTCGGCATCGATGATGGTGGACAGGCGATGCGCGATGACGAGCGTCGTGCGGTTCTTCGACACCAGCTTCAGCGCCGACTGGATTTCGCGCTCGGTGTGGGTGTCGAGCGCCGACGTCGCTTCGTCGAGCAGCAGGATCGGTGGATTCTTCAAAAGCGTGCGCGCGATCGCAACCCGCTGCTTCTCGCCGCCCGAAAGCTTAAGCCCGCGCTCGCCGACCATGCTTTTGTAGCCGGCGGGCAATTGCCGGATGAACGGATCGATCTGGGCGAGGCGCGCGGCCTCGAGGATCTCCTCCTCGCTCGCGCCGATGCGTCCATAGGCGATGTTGTAGAGGATCGTATCGTTGAACAGCACGGTGTCCTGCGGAACGATGCCGATCGCAGCGCGGAGCGAAGACTGCGTCACGTCGCGAATATCCTGGCCGTCAATGGTGACGCTGCCGGATTGAATGTCATAGAAGCGGTAGAGAATGCGCGAAATCGTGGATTTGCCGGCGCCGGAGGGACCGACGACAGCCACGGTCTTTCCGGCGGGAACGCGGAAGCTGATGCCCTTAAGCACGGTGCGTTCGCGATCATACGCGAAGACCACATTCTCGAAGCGGATTTCGCCGAATTTGACGGCGAGCGGCGACGCGCCGGGCTTGTCCGCGACTTCCTCCGGCCGGCGCAGGAGCGTGAACATGCTCTCCATGTCGATTAGGCCCTGGGAGATGTCCCGATAGACCGTGCCGAGCAGGTTGAGGGGAATGAAAAGCTGCGCCATCAAGGCATAAACCATGACCAAGTCGCCGACGGTCATCGTGCCGTTCTTCACGCCCACGACCGCCATCACCATCATCGGCACGACGCCCAGCGCACCGACGATGCGCTGCCCGGTGTTAAGGATCGAGAGAGACGTTTGCGTCACAATCGAGGCATGAGCGTACTTCTCCATCGCCGCATCGAAACGCCGCTCTTCATGCATCTCGGCGTTGAAGTACTTCACCGTCTCGTAGTTCAGGAGCGAGTCGACGGCTTTGGAGTTGGCCTCGTTGTCGGATTCGTTCATCGCGCGCCGGATCGCAATGCGCCAGCGTGTGACGAGGAACGTGAAGTAGGAGTAACCGGCAATCATCCCGATCATGACGACCACGAACCAGACGTTCAGCTGCCACCACAGAAGGCCGCAAATGATCACGAGCTGGATCGCGGTCGGGAAGATGTTGAAGATGGCAAGCGTCAAAAGGCGGTCGATGGCCTTGGTGCCGCGATCGATGACGCGCGACAAGCCGCCGGTGTGGCGCTCGAGATGAAAGCGCAGCGACAGCGTGTGGAGATGGTGAAACGTCTCGACCGCGATCACGCGCAGCGCGTGGTAGCAGACCTTTGCGAAGATGGCGTCGCGCAATTGCGGTACGGCCTGGCTCATTATCCAGGCGACGCCGTAGCTGGCGATGGGAGCGAGGATGGCGATATCCTCAGGTGCGCCCTGAAGGCCATCGACCGCCAATTTGAAGAAGTACGGCGTGGCGACAGTGACGACCGCGGTGAGGATGAGCAGGACGACGGAGATGCCGCCCCGCATCCTCAGATCCGGACGTCCGGCGGGCCAGAGATAGGGCAGGAGCTCGAGGAGCGGGCGGCTGCTTGGGGGGGCGTCGCTAAAGATTGCGCCCTTCAGCGACCGGCCGCCATAACCGTAGGAAGACATGAGCTTGCGCTTTTCCTCGATCTTGCCGGAACCACAGGTCCGGTAGCGTGGTTTAGGGATGCAGGTTGCCTACGGCAATTCCCCATATGGGCCTTCCACCGCCATAATTTGAGCGACTCACCATACTAAAGATCAGAACATGAACAAAATGACCCTAGTAACGCCGGCCATCCGGCAAGCCATTTGCGTCTTCTGCGGCTCCTCCCATGGCGCCGACCCCGTTTACACCGAGGCCGCGCGCGAGTTCGGCAGCGCCATTGCCAGCGAGGGCTTCGACCTCGTGTTCGGCGGCGGCGGCGTCGGCTTGATGGGCGAGGTCGCCCTTTCCGTCTCTAAAGGCGGGGGCAAGGTGCTCGGCATCATTCCAGGCTTCCTCCGCCATCTGGAACCGCCGCTCGAGATTTCTTCGGAGATCGTCATCACCGACAGCATGAACGACCGCAAGGCGCGCATGTTCGCCGCGGCGGATGCATTTGCGATCCTTCCCGGCGGCATCGGCACGCTCGACGAATTCGCCGAAGTGCTGACCGGCGCGCAGCTGCGACAGCACGCAAAGCCCATCGTGCTGATCAACATTAAAGATTATTTCGCGCCGCTAAGAGCATTGCTGGACCATTTCGTCGCGCATGGGTTCGCCGGCGCGGGCATCAACAGCCTCTATCAGGTGGCGCCGACCGTCAAAGACGCGGTGAAGATCTTCAAGGACCACCGGGCCGGCATCGTGCACGCCGAAAAAATCGGTCACGCCGGCGCACCGTCGCGGTAGAGCTTGTAGCAGATCGAATCCGAAAGCGCCTCGAACGAGGCGTCCATGATGTTGGCGGAGACGCCGACCGTGGACCAGCGGGCGCCGTGACCGTCGGCCGATTCAATCATCACGCGCGTCACCGCTTCGGTGCCGCCGGTGAGGATACGCACTTTGTAATCGACTAGACGTAAGTCCTGGAGATAGGACGAATAGCGGCCGAGATCCTTACGCAGCGCCTGGTCCAGCGCATTCACCGGGCCATTGCCCATCCCGACATTGTGGACGATCTCCTTCCCGACCTTCAGTCTCACCACCGCCTCCGACACGGTGACAAGATCGCCGATGGCGTTGTGGCGCCGCTCAACCATCACGCGGAAACTCTCCACCTCGAAATAGACCGGCACCTGACCGAGCGCGCGGCGGGCGAGAAGCTCGAACGACGCTTCCGCGCCGTCAAAGGCGTAGCCGAGATATTCGCGGCTCTTCACGTCTTCGAGCAATCGGTTGATGCGCTTGTCGGTCGCCGCGACATCGATACCGAGAAGGCCAAGGCGCGCCATGATGTTCGAACGCCCGGCCTGATCCGACACCAGGATGTGGCGCTGGTTACCGACCGATTCGGGGGCGACATGTTCGTAGGTGCGCGGGTCTTTCTGCACGGCCGAGACGTGCAAGCCGCCCTTGTGGGCAAAGGCTGCGGGGCCGACATAGGCTGCGTGCCGATTGGGCGCGCGATTGAGGATTTCATCGAGCAGCCGCGACACCGACGTCAATTTCTTGAGCGCATCAGGCGTGACGCCGGTTTCGAACGTTGAAGCGTAAGGCTCCTTCAGCATCAGAGTGGCGAGGACCGCGCAGAGATTGGCGTTGCCGCAGCGTTCGCCCAAACCGTTGAGCGTGCCCTGTATCTGGCGCGCGCCGCCGTTCAGCGCGGCGAAACTGACAGCGACGGCCTGTTCGGTATCGTTGTGCGCATGAATGCCGAGATTGGCGGAGGGGAGTTTCGCCTTCACCTCTGAGACGATGCGATAGACATCCTCGGGCAGCGTCCCGCCATTGGTGTCGCAGAGCACGAGCCATAGCGCGCCCGCCTCGTGCGCGGCCTTGAGGCAGGAAAGCGCGTAGTTCGGGTTCGCCTTGTACCCGTCGAAGAAATGTTCCGCGTCGAACAGGGATTCGCGCTTCCTCGCCACGACGGCGGCAATGGATTCCGAAATGTTCTCGATGTTCTCGCTGCGTGGGATTTCGAGCGCAACATCGACCTGGAAGTCCCAGGTCTTGCCGACAAGACAGATCGCTTGCGCCTTGCTCGACAGCAATTCGGCCAGGCCCGGATCGTTGGCGGCGCTGCGGCCGGAGCGTTTGGTCATGCCGAAAGCTGTGAAGCGCGCGCGCGTCAGCGCGGGCGGATCGGCGAAGAAATTCGTGTCGGTCGGATTGGCGCCCGGCCAGCCGCCTTCGACATAGTCGAACCCAAGTGAATCCAGCGCGAGCGCGATCGTGCGCTTGTCCTCGACCGAAAAATCAACGCCCTGCGTCTGCGCGCCGTCGCGCAGCGTCGTGTCGAACAGATAGACGCGTTCCTTGGTCATGCGTCTTCGCCCATGTATCGCGAGCAGGAACGCGCGGTGAGATCCCCCCCACCCGAACCGCTACGCGGTTCGACCTCCCCGCGTTGGGGGAGGTATAGGATAGGCCTGAGCGAGATAGTGGTCATCGCTTGACCTCCCAGGTGGTGCCGGAAGGTCCGTCCTTCAGGACGATGCCCTTGGCGGCGAGCTCGTCGCGGATGCGATCGGACTCCTTGAAGTTCTTGGTCTTGCGCGCCTCGTTGCGTGCCTCTATTAGCCGCTCAATCTCGCCACCTGTATCGGCCTTGTCTTCCGCCTGCGGTTTCAAAGTCGGGGAACCGCCCGGATGAATGTCAACGGATATACCGACGTCAGCAATCTGATCAGTAATAGTCCTCAGTTGATCCGAGTCCTGATTGATTAGCGCCACTTTGAGCGCTTCGATTTTGTCATGAAGAGGAAACGTTCGATCCGCTCCAAGGTTTTTCGACACCACTCCGCGTGAATAGGCTCCTATCGTCGTAATATGAAACAGACCAAGAAATTCGCTCGTCTCTATGAGCGAGCAATACGTCTCAGGGTCATCTCGATTCTTGAATAGCGCACGCAATGCGGTAATGGCCTCGGGTGTATTCAGATCATCCTCGAGGGCGTCGGCCACGCTCGAATGAGGCTTAGGCGCATGTTTTCTCACATCGCGAACTATCATCTGACCGTGCGCTTGCGAGCCATAAATCATCGCTGACCAGTCGCGGAGCTCAGACCACGCTTCCTTCACCTTTGCGGCAGTCCAATTGATCGGTTGACGATAGTGGGTTTGTAGCATCGTGAGTCTGAGAGCCCCAGCGGGATACTCCCTCAATAATTCGCGGATGGTGAAAAAATTGCCCAACGATTTAGACATCTTCTCGCCTTCGACCTGAAGGAAGCCATTGTGCATCCAAACGCGGGCGAGCGGATGGTAATCATGGACGCCCTCGGACTGGGCGATCTCGTTCTCGTGGTGGGGGAAGACGAGGTCGATACCCCCGCCGTGAATGTCGAAGGTCTCGCCTAGCAGCGCTTCGCTCATCGCCGAGCATTCGATGTGCCAGCCCGGCCGTCCGCGGCCCCAGGGTGAATCCCATCCGGGTTGTTCGGGTGAGCTTGGCTTCCACAACACGAAATCCATCGCGTTTCTCTTGTACGGCGCGACTTCGACGCGAGCGCCCGCGATCATCTCGTCGAGCGAACGCCGCGAGAGCTTGCCGTAGTCGGGCTTCGATCCCACATCGAAGAGCACGTGACCTTCGGCGGGATAGGCAAAGCCAGCGGCGATGAGCCGCTCGATCATCGCGATCATCTGCGGGACAAATTCGGTTGCGCGCGGTTGATGCGTCGGAGGAATCGCGCCCAGCGCGGCCACATCCTCGAAATATTGCTTCGCCGTGCGTTCCGTCACATCGCGGATCGAGACGCCCTCCTCCGTGGCGCGCGCGTTGATCTTGTCGTCGACGTCCGTGATGTTGCGGACATAGGTCACATGATCCGCGCCGTAGAGGTGACGCAGCAGGCGGAACAGGACGTCGAAGACGATAACGGGGCGCGCGTTGCCGATATGGGCGAAATCGTAAACCGTCGGTCCGCAGACATACATGCGGACGTTCTTTGCGTCCAAGGGATGGAATTCATCCTTGGTCCGGGTCAGCGTATTGTAGAGCTTCAGCACCATGTCACGCACTCATAGCAAAAAATGCGGCTCTGCTCTTTGGCGAGCAGGGTTCAGGTCAATACTGTAGCGAAAGGCGAGGATGTTTGCGGCTTAGCCGCAAATCGCGATGGTCCGGCGAATAATGGCGATGAACCGCACGGGCGTCTCCTTGCGCGGAGGGGCGTAGCAGGTTTGTCGCCGGTCGTCCAACGGGGAGAGGGCCACTTGGCATTAGAAGTGAAAGCGTGCGCCCGCCTTCGCCAAGACTACGGCGGACACGCGCCAGAAACACAGTGTCGGCACAGAGGCGGATGGCATTGCGAATTCGTCGGACGCGGATCAACCAAGCACGGCCTCGATAGCCGTGGCGGAACGCATTCATCGCGACGCGCGCCTTGCCGGCTTCGGTTTTCGGGCCTGTGGAGTTACGCCAGGGCTGCGTTAGGCGAGCGCGCTCGGCCTGGCGGGCGCGGCGCTCCTGCGTCCAGCCCTTGGCGCTGCGGGCTGCGCGGCTATTCTTTGGCTCGCTCTCGGACGATGCCAACGCCCTCATGGCGAAGGATGATTCCCGTTTGCACCAGTTTGTTCGTCGAAATTTCTTTCCAAACACCGGGAAAGGGCACGCGGTCGGGCAAACGATGCAAGGCTGTCGAGAGGGGAGCGGTTCTGCGATTGGGCCTTCCAGCGCCAAGCGCAAGGCGTGGAGGATGTTGTCCTCGACGGCTTCCCTCGCGAGCTGAGTGAAGATCGTGTCGAGCGCCAGCGCCTGGCTGGCGAGAACCGCGTTGAGCGCGCTGAAATCGTTGCCGCGCAACCGGGCCGCTTCGGATTCGATGTTGGCGCTCGTGCGCTCGACCGGATCGGTTCGCGGACCGCTTTCTTGAGGCCCGCGAAGCCTGGCGCCGGTCTCGATCGCGGCGACGACGCAATCTTCCAGACGGCTACGGGGCTCACTGTGGTTCTCGTTCATCGATACTCCTGAGACAAGTTACCACTTCATAAGCCTATTTATCGGCCTATTCCTATGTCAACCGGAATATCCACCGTGGACTGAGTTGCGACGCCCGCGCGCCCCCCTCACCCGCTCGGGGTTGATAGTCAACCCCGCGCGCTCTCCCGCGAGGGGAGAGGTGAATGAGCTCATTCCAACAGCTTGAACCCAGACAGCACCTGTAACGTCTCAAACGCGGCGCAAAGCGGACGATTGCTTTAGGGGCACCAGAGGACCGGGTTTGACCCTAGCAGACATGCGTCATGCGCTCCCGACTGAACAACTTGCTGTATTCTGGCCACGCACAAATTCATAGGCCGTTTCCAGCGTTAGGCGGACGCCCGGCCCCGCACTGCGCTCAGCAGAACGGATTGGCTGTCGCTATTTTGAAGCTGCCGCCTCGTTGACCCGAGAGATTTTCCAGCCACCGTCCTCGCGCACTAGCTTGAGTGCCAGACGTTGCATCCCCTGCGCGGGGTCGCCGAGCGCGACGAGGGTCGATGCGGTATCGCCGTCGATGATCACCTCCGACACCGCGATGTGGTCGGCCCAATCGTCGAAATAGATCTTCGCCTGGAGGAAGTAATCCTTTTGCAGCCCCCCGCTCTGCGAGAGGTTCATGGCGAGCGTGATGTCGCGCAGCGTGTCTTCGGCGACGTAGTCCTGCATGCGCTCCTCGGTGAGCGGCACGCGGCCCTTCATCATCTCGCCGAGATACCAAGGGTAGAACAGGCGCACCGCGGCCTCGGGCGTCGCCGCCGCCGCCGCCGGCGTGATCCCGTCCGCGGCGTACACCACGTGGGTGCCTGCGAAGGCGAGAAACGCACACGCCAACAGACGAGGACGCAGACGCGCGCGCGCATGCCACCCCGTGGTTATGAGGAGGAGCATCCATCGGTTGAACGGCATCGGCATCGCGGGATCGCTCGCGGTGGCGCGTACGGCAGCCATGCTAAACGCAAAGGCTGCTAATTTCGACGCACGATATTTGCGTCGCCGCTTTTTTAGATTGTTGTCTGCCCTCTGAATGCCTGGGCAATGTCCGTTCATGGCGAGAAGTCGTCCCGGGGCTCAGGGCCGTTTCGCGTTCTGGCGCGCATGGCGCATCGCCAGTAAGAAACGAGAGTCGGATTCGGGCCCGGCGGCGTCGACGATGCGTGCTTCTATTCCTACGCCTATCCCGGGGCATTCTTACCTTCTCGGCGAGCGACCTTGCGTTTCTCAAGATCGCGGATGCGCTCTTCGTAGACTTCAGCGCGCGGCTGACGCCTCCGTGGGCGCGCCGGTCGGACGAGCATCGCCGATCCATGAACGGTCGACACGACAGCACGGCGAAGCTATGGTGACGGGCATCGGGATCCGCGTTCACCGCGTTCGTAATCGCGCGGTTGGCCACGCGCCACCGGGTGAACGCGGAAAACGCCCCTGGTCTGAAGACGACGGCGGAGACGAAACATGCGGAACTGGACCGGAACGATCTTGACGCTCAGCCTGTTCGCCTCGGCCGCGCAGGCGCACCATTCCCTGAGCAATTATGACCAAGGCCGCGACGTCCGTGCTGACGGCGTGGTCGAGGAATTCCATTTCGTCAACCCCCATCCCATCCTGATGATCGGGGTGGCCGATCCGTCCGGCGTCCGCCAGGTCTGGCGCCTGGAGATGGACAACCTCCACGAACTCGACGAGATCGGCATATCGAGGACGACCTTCAAGCCGGGTGACCGGGTGACGGTCAGCGGCAATCCCGACAGGACGGAACCCAGAGAGATCTATCTCCGACGCCTCGACCGCCCGTCCGATGGGCTGCACTACGAACAGATTGGTTTCCGACCGCGGCTGACTCGCACCCGCGAACCGGACTGAATTCGTCTCAGCCCCTCCTCAGGCCGGACCGGGGATACGCTTTTGAGAAGCGAGACGTGGGGTGATGATACCCCTGAGGGCATGTCGCCTTTGGCGAATCTGAGATCGTCCAGATGAGTTCACGTTACGTCCAGAACGAGTCCATTAACGGACTGGCGTTAGACCGGCTCACAGTCTGGTCAGAATATGTCAGGTTTCTGCGTTCCTCTTTACCCCTCCCGCGAGGGGAGAGGTGAATAAGATTCAGTCTACGGACAATCATCGCGCGTCGCGGAAGGCGTTGGTGATGGGGTAGCGGCGGTCGCGACCGAAATTGCGGGCGCTCAGCTTGACGCCCGGGGCGGCCTGCCGGCGCTTGTATTCGGCGACGTAGAGAAGCTGTTCCACGCGCCTGACGGTTGAAGGGTCGTAGCCTTTGGCGACGACTTCTTCGAAACCCATCTCCTCTTCGACCAAGCATTGAAGGATGCCGTCGAGCACCGCGTAAGGCGGCAGGGAGTCTTCGTCCTTCTGGTTCGCGCGCAATTCGGCCGTCGGCGGCTTCTCGATCACGCGCTCGGGCATGACGCGGCCTTGGGGTCCCATCGCGCCCTTTGGGGAGGACTGGTTGCGCCAGCGCGAGATGGCAAAGACCTGGGTCTTGTAGAGATCCTTGAGCACGTTGTAGCCGCCGCACATGTCGCCATAGAGCGTGGCGTAACCGACCGACATCTCGGACTTGTTGCCCGTCGTCAGCACCATCGGCCCGAACTTGTTCGACAGCGCCATCAGCATGGCGCCGCGGATGCGCGACTGGATGTTCTCTTCGGTGATGTCCGGCTTCCTGCCCTTGAAGCTTTCTGCGAGCACAGCGGCAAACGCATCGACGGGCGGCTCGATCGGAATCGAGTCGAGCTCCACGCCCAGCAACTTCGCCACTTCGCTCGCGTCTTCGAGGCTGTCCTGCGACGTGTAACGCGACGGCATCATCACGCAGCGCACGCGTTCGGCGCCAAGCGCGTCCACGGCGAC
>Ga0193752_1003170_pt1 | contig 11537 bp, 4 predicted proteins | sample H1c1metaG_FD_144924 | JGI IMG/M metagenome (GOLD analysis project Ga0193752, IMG submission 144924) | Soil microbial communities from a riparian zone of the East river system, Colorado, United States - H1c1 | ecosystem: Environmental > Terrestrial > Soil > Riparian zone | place: USA: East River... | reverse complement strand
CTAGCAGCTTTACGGCCCATTGATCTGTCTTACTAACCGAATAAGTTTTTTAATTTTTCTTTTTAGATTCAAAAATTTATTTATCATTGTGTAGGATATACACATAGTTTCTAACTCCGAAAATTACTAAATAACGATTGCGCTATGAGACAAAACTCAAGTGTCAGGCTGGTTTTACTAAGCTTGGCCATTCTATTATCCACTTCACTTTTTGCCCAAAATAAGACAGTCACCGGAACAGTTCGCGACAAAGATGGCGCGGGTATAGCTGGCGCTACCATTGCGGTCAAGGGCACGAACACCGGCACAAACACGACCCCTACGGGTACATTCAGCATTAATGTTCCGGCTTCAGCAAGAACCCTGGTGATCTCTTATGTAGGTTTCGCCACGCAGGAGATACCCATCGGCAGCGGCCCCATTACTGTAGCACTCCTGCAGGCCAGCAGCAATGACCTTAATGAGGTGGTTGTAGTTGGTTATGGAACTGTAAGAAAAAGGGACCTTACCGGTTCTGTGTCTTCTATTGGCGCAAAACAATTCAATACCGGTCAGATCAACTCCCCCGAGCAATTGCTGCAGGGTAAGGCGCCCGGGGTCCAGATCACGAATTCCAGTGGCCAGCCCGGCGCTGTGACCATTGTGAGGATCAGGGGAAACAACTCCATTCGCTCAGGCAACAACCCACTATATGTAGTAGACGGTATTCCACTGGATGGCAGGTCTGCTAAACCAGGATTCAGCAGTTCAGTGGGAGAAAGCCCTGCATCAGATCCGCTTACTTTTATCAACCCCAACGAAATTGCGCAGATCGACATCCTTAAAGATGCCTCCGCTTCGGCCATCTATGGTTCAAGGGGAGCAAATGGTGTAGTACTCATCACCACCAAAAAAGGGATTAGCGGTCCTGCGAAAGTAGACGTGAATGCCACAGTAGGTATCGGAGATGTCATGAGGAAAGTTGATGTACTGGATGCGGACGAGTACAGGGCTGCCCTGCAACAGTTCGGAGCTCCGTTGAGTGACTCAGGCAGCAACGTAAATGCTTTAGACGAACTATACAGAAAACCAGCATTCACACAGAACTATTCTGTCGCTATTGGCGGAGGTGGTCAGAACGGCAAATACAGAGCTTCCTTCTTCATGGGAGACCAGCAAGGCATCCTCCTAAAAACGGGTCTCAAGAAATATGTCGGAAATTTCAATGGACAGTATAAATTCCTCGATGACAAACTAAGTATTGATTTCAATGCATCAGTTGCTAACGTGAAAGAAAACATCGCACCGATCGCCCAGAACTCTGGTAGCAATGGTAGCCTCATTTCGCTTGGTCTGATCTGGAACCCGACCCTGGCCCTTCATAAGGCCGATGGCACCTACAACCAGTCTAACCCCAGTGGTCAGATCAACCCGCTTGCAATTTCTGATGCTTATAATGACCAGTCAGATATAACTACAGTGCTCGCTAATTTCAGCGTAGGGTACAAGTTCACCAGCTGGCTGGAATACAAATTACTTTATGGTGTGAATTATAGTTCCGGCAGTCGTAAAGCGGAAGTTCAGGGCTGGCTCCTGGGAACAGGAAATACAGCAGGTAAGGGTGAGGCAGCATTTTTATCCAATAAACTCTCCTCCACCACTCTCACACATACCCTTAATTTTAATAAGGACCTTTCCAACGATCTCAACCTGAGCGCCCTTGCCGGTTATGAATACTGGACAACTGATTATGAAGGAAACGGAAGTACGGTGTTTGATTTCAAATACAATCTTACAGAGGCCACCCGCGATAACAGGCACTATTATGACAACCTTAATGCGGGCAACAGGGCCAATCTGAACAGCTTTGCTTCAAAAGATCCCACCGTTCAGATCCAGAGTGTGTTCGCAAGAGTAACCGCAAACCTTAAAGACAAGTATCTGCTGACTGCTACAATCCGCGGTGATGGTTCCAACAAATTCGGGTCAAATAACAAATACGCCTACTTCCCTTCAGTAGCCGCAGCGTGGAATATCGACAAGGAAGACTTCATGAAGGATGTAACCCTCTTCCAGTCACTTAAGCTGAGAGCGGGTTATGGCCAGACGGGTAACCAGGAATTCGGTGCTGATGCCCCATTGAGGGTAGTAAGACAGACTGGCTACAATGACCCTACTACAATACACAATGCCAATCCCAATCTGATTTGGGAAACAGTTAGCTCTTACAATTTCGGTATCGATTTCGCGATCCTGAATAACAGGGTGTACGGTACAGTCGATTATTTTAACAAGACAACGAACGACCCCGTCATATTGAAAGTTGCTGCTCAGCCTCAGCCAGATGGAGGCGCCAGCATATTCTTCAACCTTGATGGCGCAAAAGTCGAAAACAAAGGTGTTGAGATCACCCTGGGTGCAGACATCATTAAAACTGAAAATTTCACCTGGAATCTCAATGGAAATGTGACTTTGCTGAAAAACAAATTCATTTACCCAGAAGCTGGCAAATACCCGCTGATCCTTACTGGCGCGCTTCACGGCCAGGGTACTACAAATGGTTTCGCCCAGGCAATTGCCCACAACCAACCGCTGAATGTCTATTATCTTCCTGAATTTCAGGGATTTGATAAGGAGGGTATCGGCATCTACTCAAAGACTCCTGATTACGCCGGTGACCCCAACCCCAGCACTTACCTTGGTGTAAACACAGAGTTGTCCTATAAAAAGTTCAGTCTCAGTATAGGTGGTCACGGTGCATTCGGAAACTACTTGTTTAACAGCACCCTGATGAGCGTACTCAATATCTCCAATATCATTGGCGGTAGAAATATCAGTGGTACCCTGTTGAATTCAGGTGAAAGTGTTGCCAATCCAATCAGCGTCTCTACAAGGTTTATGGAGAAAGGAAACTACTTCAAAATCCACAATGCGACTATCCGGTATAGCGTAGGTGATATTGGCAGTGTCATCAAGAATCTTGGAGTGTATGTAGCTGCAAACAATTTGTTCGTAATCACTAAATACAATGGATTCGATCCGGAAGTTAACGTTGATAAGCAACTGAACGGGGTCCCTTCTCTGGGTATCGATTACATCGGTTTCCCAACACAACGGACCTTCCTGTTAGGACTTAACTTCTCACTTTAACCCTAGAATAATAAACTTTCATCATGAAATTCAGATATATAACGATTGCTGCGATTATTCTTAGTGCAGGATGTACTAAGCTTGATCAAAAACTCAACGATTCGATCACCCTGGAACCCTCAGGTTCTGGCGGCGATGTCGCAGGGCTGCTGAACTCTTCATACAATTCGATGACCGGTTTGATACACAACCAGGACCAGCTGTTTTCTCTTCAGGAGACGACAACAGATGAAGCGCTGATTCCTGTACGTGGGGGAGACTGGGATGACAATGGCGTATGGCGTGTGTTGCACGCCCATACCTGGACGCCGATCCATGTACAGTTCAAAGCAGTTTTCAACGGTCTTGGCGCCTTGCAAAGCTCTGCTGTTACCGTACTCGCTTTCAACCCAAGTCCTGCGCAAAGGGCCGAAGCATTATTTCTCAAAACCCTTTCCATGTTTTATTACCTGGACCTTTGGGGCCAGGTGCCAGTGCGGACTGAAGCAGATTATACTTCAATCGGCCCTTCTGAAGTATTGCAACCCGCAGACGCGATCGCCCAGATGATTGCCAACCTGGAAGAAGCCATTCCTGTTCTGCCAGCATCAAATGCACCATATAAGGCGAGCCCCGATGCTGCCAGGTTCCTGTTGATGAAGGTACTTCTGAATAAGGGCGCCTGGCTGAACAGGGAAACGCCGTCTTTTGACAATGCCGACATGGCAAGGGTGATCGAACTGGGCAACCAAATCGTTGACGGAGGAGTTTACAGCCTTACGCCTAATTATTTTGACAATTTTGGCCCTACCAACAAAACGACTTCAACGGAAATGATCTTTGGCTGGCCCAATACCGGCGCAGCAAATGATGCAGAGGGAAGAAACACCGGTGGAATCAACTCCCGCTGGATGATGACCCTCCATTATAATTCCTTCAAGAAGGAATCACCCAATGCCGGATGGAACGGGTTCACTTCGCTCGCTGAGTTCTATAACACTTTTGAAGCAGGAGATAGTCGCGTTGGTGGAACTGCCTATCCCGGAGTAACGGATGTTTCCGGTCTGAAAGTCGGGTTCCTCGTAGGCATTCAGCAGAATGCTGATGGAACTAATATGAAGGACAGACAGGGAAATGACCTGGCATTCACTCCTGACGTAAAACTGATTGAAACCGACAAGAACAGGATTGAAGTTGCGGGCATCCGCGTGATTAAATACCCACCAGATTACGCTGCTTATTCTGGCGGTAACCAGAAAAATCAGTTGCAGATCTTCCGTTATGCAGATGTGCTGCTGATGATAGCCGAGGCCAAAGCAAGATCAGGAGATGATGCTGGCGCGCTGACGATGGTTAATGATTTGAGGACTGCCAGAGGTGCGGCTCCCATGGCAAGCCTTACGCTTGTCAATGAATCAAACGTCAATGACCCAAATACACTTCTTTCAGAAAGAGGACGTGAAATGTACTGGGAAAGCTGGAGGAGACAGGACCTTATCCGTTTCGGAGTTTACCTGAAAGCATGGGGTCTCAAAGAAGCAGATCCCGATTCAAGAAATCTGCTTTATCCAATTGCTCCCGACGAATTACTCGCCAATCCCAACCTGACTCAAAACCCCGGTTACTGATCATAAAGTTTAGTTTATCTTGTAAAGGTCATTATGAGAATAATGACCTTTACCTTTTATATATCCTACTTACAATAGATGAAGCGTAGATCATTGCCTGCTGTACTGGCCTGTTCAATGATAGTGATGATTGCCACTGTGTCGTGCCGGGAAAACAAATCCGATCAACCTCATTTGTTTGAACTCGTCAGGAACTCGGGCATTCAGTTCAATAATGCCGTCGCGGATCAGGAACTCAACAACAGCTTTCTCTTCAGGAATTTTTATAACGGCGGTGGCGTGGGCATCGGAGACATCAACAATGATGGCCTGGCCGATGTACTGATGACTTCCAACATGGGAGAGAACAAACTTTACCTGAACAAGGGTAACCTGCAGTTCGATGACATCACCGCTAAAAGCGGTATTAAACAAGATAGCATGTGGAGCACCGGCATCGTCATGGCCGACATCAACAACGACGGCTGGCTCGACCTCTATGTCTGCAATTCCGGCAACATGCACAACGGAAACCGTAAGAACAAACTCTATATCAACAACCGGAACCTCAGTTTTACGGAGTCCGCGGCATCCTACGGCCTCGATATCTCCTCCTATGCCACACAGGCATCTTTCTTCGATTACGACCTCGATGGCGACCTCGACTGCTTCATCATCGCCAACAGCCCCATGCCCGTAAACACCCTCGGATACACCAATAAACGGGATCTGCTTGCAAAGGACTGGCCGGTGAAAGAATTTGTGCGCGATGGAGGAGACCATCTTTACAGGAATGACAATGGAAAATTTGCTGAGGTAACAAAGGCAGCGGGCATCCACGGCACACTGATGAGTTTTGGAATGGGCGCCTCTGTTGGCGACATCAACAATGATGGCTACCCTGACATTTATGTTGCCAATGATTCTTATGAGAGGGATTACCTATATGTGAACCAGAAAGACGGCACCTTCAAGGATGACCTGGAGAACTGCATGAAGCAGATCAGCTTTTCATCCATGGGCGCGGACATGGCCGACATCAATAATGATGGTTACCCAGAGATCTTTACAACAGACATGTTACCCGAAGGCGACTACCGCTTGAAAACGCTCGGCGCTTTCGACAATGTGGATCTCTATCGCAATAAGGTCAAGCTGGGGTTTTACCACCAGTTCATGAAGAACTGTATGCAGCTGAACAATGGCAACGGCACTTTCTCCGAGATCGCCAATTTCAGTGATGTGGACGCCACCGACTGGAGTTGGGGTGCACTGATCTTCGATGCCGACAACGACGGATTCAACGACCTCTATGTATGCAATGGGGTCAACCGCGACGTCACCAATCTCGATTTCATGAATTTCTTCGCCAATGATGTGGTGCAGAAAATGGTGCTCACCCGGAAGAAAGACAATGTAGAGGAAGTGCTGAAACATATTCCCGTCAATCCGGTGGCCAACAAAGCTTATCGCAACGATGGCAAACTTCATTTTGAGGACGCGGGCGACCAGTGGGGGCTGAGCGAGAAATCCTTTTCGAACGGAGCCGCATACGGAGACCTTGACAATGATGGCGACCTCGACCTGATCGTGAACAATGAGAACCAGGAAGCCTTCGTGTACAGGAATAATTCAAGAGCACAGAATGGAAACCATTCCATCTCGCTAAAGCTCATCGGAACCAAAGGCAATGAATTCGCCATCGGCAGCAAGATTGCAGCTTATGGAAAGAACCAGGGATTTTATAGGGAACTCATACCCAGCAGGGGGTTTCAGTCATCGATGGATTACCGGCAGGTAATTGGCATCGGGAAAATGAAGCAGATGGATTCCATCATCATCACCTGGCCCGACAGATCCTGCACCAGATTATTGAATCCTGCTATCGACAGTCTAATAATTGTCGACAGGAATAAATCAGAAAACTTTGTCCCGGCTCATTTACCAGGGGCCAGTATCTCCCTGCTTGATTCGGTGGCATCGCCGTTTGAAAAGCACACGGAAGATGATTATATCGATTTTTATTACGAAAGGAATATTCCCGAAATGCTGTCGCGTGAAGGACCGAGGGCAGCCGTAGCCGACGTGAATCATGATGGATTCGAGGACGTTTATGTCGGGGGCACAAAGGGATATCCCGGGCAACTGTATTTCCAGGGAGCAAAGGGAAGGTTTACGAAACAGGATCAGAGAATATTTTACCAGTTCATGGAATTTGAGGACGGCCCCTCCATCTTCTTCGATGCCGATGGCGATGGAGATCAGGATCTGATGGTATCCCCTGCAGGAAACAATGAACCACCCTATACCAGGCTGATGCAAAACCGTTTGCTGATCAATGATGGAAAGGGAAATTTTTCTTTGCAGAGCTCAGCCTTCCCCTTGACAGGAGTGAATGTTGGTGCCATCGCTGCCTATGATTTTGACCATGACGGCGACCAGGATGTTTTTATAGGAGGACATTGTACATCCCGCGATTACGGTACAAATCCATCCAGCTTCTTGCTGAAAAATGACGGAAAAGGACATTTCGTGGACATAACAAAGGCCGCCATTCCTGACCTGTCCAAAGGAGGTATGATCACAGGCGCGGTCTGGGCTGATCTGGTAGGAGATTCCATAAATGAACTGATCGTTGTGGGAGAGTGGATGGATCCGCGGATCTACAGATTTAACAACGGGAAGTTCAACAGGGTGGAGTCAAATCTCAATGGAATGGATGGACTCTGGAATTGCGTGAGCGCAGAGGATCTCAATAGGGATGGTAAAATGGACCTGGTGCTGGGCAATATCGGGGAGAACTTCTATCTCAACCCCACAAAGGATGCCCCCGTGAAATTATGGATGGCGGATTTTGACAGGAATGGGGAGTCGGATAAGGTACTCACCAGGAAGATCGACGGAAAAGACAAGCCGGTCTTCCTGAAGAACGATGTGCAGGACCAGGTTCCGGGCATCAAAAAAGACAACTTCAAGCACCACGATTTCGCGTTGAAATCCATTGAAGACCTTTTCACCAAAGAAATGACCGAAAAGGCAGTGGTGAAAGAATTCAATTACGCCAGTTCGATTATTGCCTACGGAGATGGAAAGGGAAAATTTACTGTTCAGAAACTGCCCGTTCGCGCGCAGCTGTCGTCGGTGAATGCTGTGCTCTGCCTCGATGTGAATCATGACGGAAGAACCGACATCATTACCGGTGGAAACAAATCGGGTTTCCCTCCCCAATTGCAGAAGCTTGACGCATCTTTCGGAGATGTATTCCTGAATGATGGCCACGGTAGTTTCTCCAACGCAACACCATCACAAAGCAATCTGAATATCAACGGAGAGGTAAGAGATATCAAATTGGTCAGTAATGGAAATAACAAACTGCTGATCTTTTTGAGAAATGATGATTTTCCAAAAATGTTCAGTATTAGGAATTAGTAATGAGGAAGCAGATATCTTGGATCACCAGCTTGCACTTTGACAATCCGCCACCAGGGCTGTTTTGCTTTCTATTCGCACTGTTGCTGTTTGCATGCGGAGAAAAGAAAGACGAAAAGGAATTGTTTGAGGTGATGGATAGCGAAGTCACGGGTCTCGACTTTTCAAACCGGCTCGAGTCAACGGATTCGCTGAATCTTTTCAAGTACATGTATTTTTACAATGGCGCCGGACTGGGCGCAGGCGACTTCAACAACGACGGACTCATCGATCTCTTCTTTGCTTCCAACCAGGGCTCCAACACACTTTATCTTAACGATGGCAAACTCAGGTTCAGGGATGTAACCAAAGCCGCGGGTGTTCCGGACGACCATGCCTGGAATACGGGCGTTTCGGTGGTCGACATCAACAATGATGGCTTGCTGGATATTTATATCTGCAGGGTCGGAAAGTACCACAGCCTCAACAGCAAAAACCAGTTCCTCATTTGCCAGGGACTGAACGCGGAGAAAATTCCGGTGTATAAAGACATGGCCAGGGAATATGGCGTTGACTTCTCCGGCTTTGGCAGCCAGGCCGCGTTCCTGGATTATGACAAGGACGGCGACCTGGATCTTTTCCTGCTCAATCATTCGGTTCACGAGAACGGCACCTTCAGGGCCAGGAATGAATTTACCGGAACCAATCATCCCACCACGGGCAGCAAATTATTCCGCAACGAGGGCGCACATTTTTCTGACGCGACAAAATCTTCAGGCATCAACAGTACGGCAATTGGGTATGGGCTGGGCGTGGTAGTGAGTGACATCAACAACGATGGGTATTCCGACTTGTACATCGGCAACGATTTTCACGAGAACGATTATCTCTATATCAACCAGAAGGATGGAACCTTTATTGATGACATCACCCGCCGTGTGATGCACACGAGTCAGTTTACGATGGGAGTGGATGCCGCCGATGTGAACAACGACGGCCTGCCGGAGATCATATCCGCCGACATGCTGTCTGAAGATCCTTACATCCTCAAGCGCTCCCTGAGTGAGGACGACTACGACATATTCTTCCTGAAGATCAGTTATGGATATAATTACCAGTACACGCGCAACAATCTGCAATTCAACAGGGGTAATGGTAATTTTAGTGAACTGGGTCTTTATTCAGGCGTGGCGGCGACGGACTGGAGCTGGGCGCCGTTGTGGGTTGACTTTGATAATGACGGACTAAAGGATCTCTTTATTTCGAATGGAATACCCAAGCGGATGAATGACATCGATTACATCAACTATATTTCCGACCAGGAGATCCAGCAGAAGATCAGGGACAACAGGCTGGATGAAAAAGACCAGGTGCTGATCGATAAATTTCCGCAAATCAGGATACCCAATAAATTTTATAAAAACGCCGGCGATTTAAAATTCATAGACCTCAAGGACCATATCGGCAGCGACAAGGGCACCTATTCTAATGGCGCTGTTTATGCTGATTTTGACAATGATGGCGACTTGGATATCGTAGTAAATAACATCGATGCCGCAGCCTTACTTTATCGCAACACCGCCAACGACAGTTCCTCGCAGAAATACCTCAGTTTGCATCTGAAGGGACCAGAAAAAAACAGGAATGCCGTAGGGGCAAGGGTGGTGGTTTTTGCAAAGAATTCGAGGCGCACCTATGAGAAGAACCCCGTGCATGGATTTCTTTCCAGTGCCGAGACTCCATTGCTGATCGGTTTAGAAGGCCAGTCGCCAGATTCTGTCTTGCTGGTCTGGCCTGACAACAGTTATCAACGGATAACGACTAGCCGTGATAGTTCCCTGATTCATGTTCAGTATCAGCAAGGCTTACCGACATTCAATTTTAACTGGTTGAAGATGGCCGGGGATCCTTCAGTGGATTCCCTGGAGGATATCACGAAGTCGACAAACCTGGCTGTGAAGCACCAGGAAAATTCCTTTGCTGAATTTGATCGTGAGCCGCTGATACCACATATGGTGTCCACGGAAGGACCTGCCCTCGCCACGGCTGATGTGAACAGGGACGGCCTGGAGGATTTTTTTCTTGGTTCATCAAAAGGCAAACGGAGTAGTATTTATCTGCAGGAGGGACCCGGGAAATTCCAAATGCTGGACCAGCCTGCGCTGGTTGCCGACAGCAATTTCGAAGACGTGGATGCTGTTTGGGTTGATGTAAACCGCGATAGTTTCCCCGACCTGGTGGTAGCAAGTGCCGGCAATGAATATTATGGCCGCGACCGTCATTTATTGCCCAGGCTCTACCTAAATGATGGCCAGGGTCATCTCACGAGGCGGCAGGACGCTTTCGACACCTGTTTTGCTACCGCCTCGCGGATAACGGCGAATGATTTTAACGGAGATGGGTCGGCCGATCTGTTCCTCGCAGCCAGGGCCGTGTCCTGGCAATATGGAAAGAAACCTTTGGAACGGGAAAATTCAAAGTAGTGACCAATTCGGTTGCTCCCGGTCTCGGTGATGCAGGATTTGTTACCGACGCCAGGTGGCTTGACCTGAATAAGGACAATAAAAATGACCTGGTGATTTGCGGTGAATGGGGAACGATCGACGCTTATATAAACAAGAACGGAAAGTTTGAGAAAATCGTTCTTTGTGCTCAGCGGGGATGGTGGAATTTCATACTTCCCTGTGATCTGAATGGTGATGGCAATCTGGATTTCATCGCGGGCAACCTGGGGATGAATAGCAGGCTGAAGGCTTCGGCGAAAGAACCGGTGCGCTTGTACTATAATGATTTTGATGGCAACGGCAAGAAGGAGCAGGTGCTAACCTACTATGTGCAGGGGAAGGAGATCCCTTTTGCCAACAAGTCGGAGATGGAGAGACAGATCCCGATTCTTCGTAAGAAATTTTTGTATGCCAAGGATTTCGCAAAGGCCTCGCTTGATGAGATCATCGATCCCGAGAAACTGGAGCAGTCGGAATTGCTGACTGCTGATTTCTTTTCCAGCGCGGTGCTGATCAACAAGGGCAATCTGCAGTTTGAGGTTCAGGCACTGCCATGGGAAGCTCAATTGAGTCCCTGCCGTGACGCTGTGATCGTGGATGCCAATCACGACAGGTGGCCGGATGTATTGCTTGCGGGAAATTATTACGAGAACAACATCGAAATGGGGCGCTACGATGCTGACCTTGGAACCCTGTTGATCAATAATGGCCAGGGAAATTTTCGGGTTACACAGGTGAAGGGCGTGGTGCTGAAAGGTCAGGCCCGGCATCTGCTGAACATCACCGTGGGAGGCAAGCCCGCACTGCTACAGGCAAATAATAATGACAGTTTGAGAGTATTGAGGTTATTTCACGCAGAGGCGCCAAGCCTGTCTGCCGACAGGCGCAAAGGCACAAAGAAATACAAGTG
>Ga0193752_1003169_pt1 | contig 11541 bp, 7 predicted proteins | sample H1c1metaG_FD_144924 | JGI IMG/M metagenome (GOLD analysis project Ga0193752, IMG submission 144924) | Soil microbial communities from a riparian zone of the East river system, Colorado, United States - H1c1 | ecosystem: Environmental > Terrestrial > Soil > Riparian zone | place: USA: East River... | reverse complement strand
TGCTTATGTGGTTAAATTAAAAACAACATAGTAACATAGTAAACATAGGTGCCAGGAAATGAAGAAATGCACATAGTTCATGATCGCTTCGTGATCAACCACCGCAATCCGAATTCATTGAGACATTAAGTTTCGAAAGCGCGAAGCGATCTAATGTGCACTCAGGCCAATCTTAATAACTATGTCAACTATGTTGCTTATGTGGTTAAATTAAAAACAACATAGTAAACATAGGTGCCAGGAAATGAAGAAATGCACATAGTTCATGATCGCTTCGTGATCAACCACCGCAATCCGAATTCATTGAGACATTAAGTTTCGAAAGCGCGAAGCGATCTGATGTGCGCTCATGCCAATCTTAATAACTATGTCAACTATGTTGCTTATGTGGTTAAATTAAAAACAACATAGTAACATAGTAAACATAGGTGCCAGGAAATGAAGAAGTGCACATAGTTCATGATCGCTTCGTGATCAACCACCGCAATCCGAATTCATTGAGACATTAAGTTTCGAAAGCGCGAAGCGATCTGATGTGCACTCAGGCCAATCTTAATAACTATGTCAACTATGTTGCTTATGTGGTTAAATTAAATAAACACATAGAACATAGTTAACATGGGTGTCAGGAATGAAGATGAGGATGACTTAACTCGTAGCAGCACGGATGAAACAGACTTAACGGATGAAAAGGGAGAACATGCGACTCCTCCGGAGTCGGATAAATAACCCCCTTCACTTCGTTCAAGGGATATGTGACTCCTCCGGAGTCACGTGTCACTTTATCCTGTTCTCAAACTTCTCATTCGTGAACGGCCCCTCCATCACCTTTGCGAAACCTTTGCGGCCTCTGCGGCGGCGCTTGCCATGAGCTTGTCGAAGGGCGGCTATTCTTCCGCAGGGAGTTTCGCAACCGGCTTAATCATCATCGCCACCGGCACGGCAAGAATACTTGCTGCCGCTGCGAGATAACCCACGTGATCGTATTGCAACACGGTATGGTTAGGTCCTTCGGTGATCAACAGGCCCGCGAAAAAAGAAGCCAGTCCAGCGCCGAGTTGCTGAACGGCTGAAGTAAGACTCATAAATCCACCGCGCTGGTGCGGCAATGCCGTTGCAGAGATCAGCGTATTGGCAGGAACACCGCGGTTGCCACCGAACACAAACAAAGTTGCAGCAAGAAGCAGGATCACAATCAGTCCCGCCACGGGCAGATGTGTGATCGTCAGTATCGGGAAAAGTGCGCACAGCGAAAGCACTGCAAAAACTTTCAGGCTTCCGTGTTTGTCGGACAAACGTCCAATCACGCGCATGGAAAATACGCTGGCCACACCTCCTGCGAGATAGATAAATCCAACATATTGTTCCTCCATGCCCAGGTTGTGTACCATGAAGTTGGGAATGTATGGGATGATCGAGAAATGTCCGAGCATGAGCAAACCCATAAGTAAAAGTCCGAGTAAACGGTTACGCGATGAAACGATTTCTGCAAACTGCCTGAATGGGTTTCGCTTTTTTGCTTCTTCCACGTGGGCGGCCATGGGCGGAATAAAACGCATGGCAGCAAAGAGAATCGGAATGCCCATTACTGCGATGACAATAAACGGAATGTGCCAGCTGCTATGTGCGGCAATAAAACTTCCGCCCGGCACACCCAGGATCGCGGCGCCGGAAAAACCCATGTACATAATGGCCATGGCTGATGCACGGCGTTCGTACGGAATTGCATCGGCAACAATACTGAGCATGGTCGAAATAATTATTCCGCCAAACATCCCGGTAAAAATCCGCGCAGCAAGAAGAAACCCGAACGTGGGTGCAAAACCGCAGGCCAGTGTTCCGATAATAAACGCCGTGTAACACAGGAGCATTACTTTTCTCCGGTCAAAACGATCGATGAAAAACGCGCCGGCAGCCGCAAAAATTCCCGCGCTGATGTTGTAACTCGCAACGAGTAACCCGAACGCCGCATTGGTGATCCCGAACTCATCCGTAAAATGCGTGCTGAGCGGCATCATGATCATGAAATCCATGACATGTGTAAACTGAATAAATGCGAGCGTGTAGAGAAGCGGCTTCTCCCTGATTTTGTACATAAACAACGTGGAGTCAAATCAAAGATACACACACGCATCAGCAGGGTGTACCCGTTTCGCCTCTGAATATGGAGTGATTCGACGAACGGCTAAATTTGTTCGAAGAACATTTGAGTCGCCGCTACCGGATGAGGGCAACATGCCCCGTGAACTCCCGCTTTTTATCTCCTTCGTAAAATCTGCACTTGATTCTCCACACGTACGTATCTACCTGCGCCGGGTTTTCCGATGAATTGTCTCCATCCCATCCCCGGTTTACATCCGTTGTTCTGAAAATTAAGTTGCCCCACCGGTCAAAGACGAACATTTCGTATTCAGCCGGCGGACATCCGAAGATCGGAAGAAACGTATCATTCGGTCCGTCACCGTTTGGTGTGAATGAGTTCGGTACGAATATCGTGAGTTGACATTCCAACGTGTCCAGCGCAGTAACTTTTACGGGTGCATCCATGTTGTTGCACGACACAAATCCATTGCAGTTTAGTTCAACGGAATCTGCGCGCCATGTACAACTCATCACCCACATGTACGTGGTGTTTGCACACATGCCTTTCCGGTTGTTGCGTAATCCGTTCCAGCCTTGTTGCGGAATGTCTGTTTTGAAAATCAGCTCGCCCCACTTGTCGCGGATTTCAAATTGATAATCGTCAGGCGGAAAACCATTTTTAAATACGGGCATGAAGCGCGTAGAGTCGGTGAGATTCCTGAGGTCGAATGTTTCAGGCACAACAGCCAGCGAGTCGCAAACCGTTTGTCCGGCAAGGTTGTCTGCACAAAGCACCGCGAGCAGAATTCCCGTAAAGAGTTGATTTTTCACTACTGAAATTTACAACAATCCGGTTTGCCCGGCGCTGCATGCAGCGGATATTAATTGGCTCCGCGATGGAACATAAACCACACGCAGTTTCCTTTGGGCGAATAGTATACCCGGTCGGCGAGATGACGCATAATCATAATGCCGCGCCCGTTAGGTTCCTCCAGGTTTTCAGGAACGAGCGGATCGCGCACATCCTGCATATCGAAACCATGTCCTTCATCTTCCACAGAAAATGTGAACCATGAATCGCCGCGGACTGCACGGATATATACATAACGCCCGGCTACCGGTTCATTGCCATGAAGAATGGCGTTCGATACAGCCTCACAAAGTGCAACGCGCATATCCACAAAAACTTCATCGCTGATGTTCCAGATTCCTTTGAGACCTTCGATATACTGGTCCATACGCGACATGCCGCTAAGCGAAGAGGCAAGGGCGAGACACGACTGCGCATTGGCATGGGAATAAAGATTCCTGATCTCAGCAGGAAGCTGTGAAGGTGAGTGATGAGGAACTGTGGGCGTAGAATTAGCTTGAGATTGCATAGCGGATACTGGTTTTGAATAGTTGTACGCGCGCTTTCGCCCAACGTTTCCGCTGAACGAACAAATTCCATTCGTATGTAAGATTTAGCCGCCAACTGTACTTCGCCTGTCCGGATTTTGTCCGGTTTCAGGGGGGTCTGCGCCTTTATAAGCGTTCAAACCACATATAGTACACGCCGGTCATGGACGAAAAACGGATAGCATTCAGCTCGCCGTAAGTTTCAAAATTGGGGGGAACGTGCGAATAAATATCGCCGAACGGTGTGTTGTAAAGATTCAGGTGGACCAGCTGACTGTTCTCGTAGAAATAATATTCGTACGTGCATGGCGTTCCGTTCCATGTATAATGTGTGCTGTCGATAAAAACCAGTGTATCATTTGCAGGTACGTTACTGGTCATCACTGTATCGTGGTACGCGGTGAAGACCCACGTTGATCCGCCGAGCGTTTTAAAATCCCACAGTGAACCCGTGGAATTGTTGGATGGTTCCGGGATATTTTCCTGCCGGCATGATCCGAAAATCAACATAGAAGTCAGAACAAAAAACAGGATGAGTGAAGTACGGCGCATGGAGATGGACATCGAATAAATATCGGGCATATTTTCCGTGAATACCAATGCGGTTGAATAAGTGGCTGTGAAAAGAACATAACCGGTAGCAGCATGAAGATAAAACGAGCGTGTTCAGTTTAAGTCTACCGCGAATTATCCACTCACTGTTGTCCGGAGAAATTTTATCTCCTGATTGTGCTGAAGCCATTGAGGATTTTGGGATATTTTTCTCACCAAAGAAAATGAGCCTTTTGCTTATGTAACGCCTTCGGCGTGTCGCCACAGATTCGCAGATTACGCAGATTTTTAGGATTAAACCTTCTCAATTCCGATGATTATTGAGTCAATGAAATTAATTGGGCATTAATTTTTTTAATCTGCGAATCTGTGGCAAACGGGCCAAAGGCCCAGGCTAAGATTTGATAGTATCAATTCGAGATAATCGATACTATTTTATCGGACACAATGATTATCCTTTCGTGCAATTCGCAGCTAAGCTTTCGTTTTTTAATTGACAAATCATCACTACATTGATGTGTACTCATGATCATCCGGTTTCGCTTTACACTTTTTATCCTGGGCTGCGTTTTTTTCTGCGCAATACATGCCCAGCAACCTTCTTATCTCCACTATACAGTTGATGAGGGATTTCCTTCCAATGAAGTTTACGATGTATACGAAGACAGCCTGGGGTACATCTGGTTTGCAACGGATCATGGTGTTTCGCGTTTTGACGGGTATTCGTTCCGGAATTATTCCACTGCCGACGGACTGGTGCACAACACCGTGTTTGGTTTTTACGAAGACTCACGCAAACGCGTTTGGGTGAGGACGTTTAACAGCGCGTTGTGCTGTCTCGAGAATGACGGATTCAAACCTTACATCCACAATGCGCAACTCCAGGCTTTTCTTGGACCGGATTTCATTCAGCGTTTTGCATTTGACCAAGCGGGGAACCTGTGGTTTGTGAGCATACGCGACAAGCTGAGATTACACCGGCAAGACGCTCGCACTGGTATCATCGAGCCGATCGATTTACCTGATGGATTTAATGCGTTCATCCGCGAGCTTGACAGCGGAGAGTTTATTGCCGGAGTTGACAAAACCAATAGCCCAACAATAACATCTTACAATTACGATACCCTGGCATTCACTGATCATACCTGGTTGTTCCAGGTTCAGACGGTGGCATTCAGCGGACGTGATGTAGTCCGCTGCCGGCGTAAAGCCGCAGGAAGTTATATGTTCTCCTTTGATGCGCAGTTGGTTGTTATTGATAACAGGCGGATCTCTTTTCACACCACATTTCCGGAAGTTGTGTTTGACTGCTATGTCGATCCGGACAACCAGTACTGGTTATGCATGAATGGATTTTTTCGGTTTACGACCGGCGTTCCGAACGGACCAACTTTACTCGCTGGTTTTCCCGGAACGAGTATGCTACGCGACCGCATGGGGAACTATTGGTTTGCTACAATCGACGCGGGTGTGTTCATGGCGCGCAATATCCAGGTCACAACACTTAATGCCAGCGGAAAACATTCTCTCGGAGAATTGTTAGCCCTCAGCGTGTATAAAAATAATCTTGTTGCACTCGATAACAAGAGTTCCGTTTTTCGTTTGGAATTTTCCGAAGCGGGAATAGATACTTTGAATTCTGAAAAATTCCCGGAAAGCTTTTCTCGGGCTTATGCCTTCCACCATTTCATAGAAAGTCGTCGCTTCTATATTGGTAGAAGTGTTTACGAGGTGAATGGCCCCGATTTCAGATGGAGTTCATTCAAACGGACCAGTCAGCTCATCCATGGAGGCGCCGTGCGGGGTTATGCGCATACACACGATTCCACGCTGGTCGCGGGAAATATCGGGTGGTACATCATGGGCCCGACAGGAAAGCAGCTATACAATTCTGCAGCAAATGGCTTCTCCGGTTTCTGTACGGCCATTGGAGTGGGACCTGATTATAAAATCTGGGTTGGCACATCAAATGGGCTGTATATTGTTTCTGAAAACAAAACGGTTCCTTTCGAGCCGCAGAACGCGATCTTTCGTCAGCGTGTTACAGATATCGAGTTTGGAACAAAGGGCGAAATTTTCGTCTCCACACGCGGAGGCGGATTGATCGTTGTAGATGGCAAGCGGCAATACAATTTGCTGATGAAGGACGGTTTGAGTTCCGATCTCTGCGGAAACATTTGTGTCGACGACAGCATTGTGTGGCTTTGTTCGAACAAGGGTTTGAACCGCATCGCCATGCGGAAAAAACCGGATGGGTTATCCTTTCACATCGAACAGATCAATACGCAGCACGGTCTTCAGTCCATGATGGTGAACGATGCTGTTCGTGCCGGGGATTTTCTTTTTCTCGCCACCGGAAAAGGCCTTGCGTGGTTTGACGTCAACACGTTCCGGCTTAACCCCGATCCACCACCGGTGTATATTCATACGTTTCTCTCCAACAACCACGAAGCAAAAGTTGCAGCGCGGGACCTGAACTGGGATGACAATAATATTTCGATTGGTTTTATCGCCCTCTTGTTCCGCAGTCCCGGCACGGTCAATTACCGTTACAAACTGCAGGGTTATGAAACCGGGTGGAATTATACCACGGAGCGCATGGCGCGTTACTTTAATCTTCCCCCGGGAGAATACACCTTTGTTGTTTCAGCCATGAACGAAAATGGCATCTGGAATGATAAGCCGGCTACACTCGAATTTTATATCCCTGCACATTACTCGCAAACAACATGGTTTCGCGCGCTCATTATTTTTCTTGTTCTTGCTGCAATTGTTGCAGTCTCTTTCTACTACCTGAAACAGCAGCACAACCGGGCACGCACCGTTCTTGCCCTGGCGCACGCGGAACAAAAAGCACTTCGCGCACAAATGAAACCGCACTTCATTTTCAACTCCTTGAACTCCATCCAGAATTTCATTCTCAACCGCGACGAAGATTCTGCAAACATTTATCTCACCAGTTTTGCACAGCTCATGCGCCGGGTACTGGACCATTCGCGTTTCAGCACCATCGCACTCCAGGAAGAACTGGACACGATGGGTCTTTACCTCGAACTGGAAAAACTTCGTTTTGGCAGCGCGTTTCATTTTACGATCAGGGTGCAGCCCGATGTTCAACCATCAACGCTGCTCATTCCACCTTTGTTTATTCAGCCGTACCTGGAAAACGCAATCTGGCACGGACTTCAGCTTCAAAAAGAATCGCCACAATTGCGTATTGATTTTTCCATCGCGGAAAATAAACTGGTGTGTGTTATCGAAGACAACGGCATTGGCCGCAAACGTTCGATGGAGCTGCAGCGCACACAACAGCATAACTCTATGGGCATGAAAAACGTAGAAGAACGTATCGCGCTGTTGAATTCCACAACACGCGAAAAAATTTCTGTTGAAATTACTGACTTGTCAGACAGTACGGGCAGTGCAACGGGAACCCGCGTAACCCTGTACTTCCCGGTTAACCGAAAAGAGGAATTTTAAATTATGGAGCATACGTTCAAGGCAGTCATTGTTGACGATGAAGAAAGAAGCCGGCAAACTTTAAACGGTTTGATCGCCCGGTATTGCCCGGAAGTGCGTGTCATCGCAGAAGCCGGTTCAGTAGCAGAAGCAAAACAAGTCTTAGCCATGCATAGTCCGGATATTGTTTTCCTCGATATCCGGTTGCCCGATGGCACAGGTTGCGATTTGCTGGAACAACTTCCCGATCGCCGGTTCGATGTGATATTCACCACCGCGCATGACGAATATTCGCTGAAAGCGTTTCACTACGCTGCGCTGCATTACCTGCTCAAGCCCATAAGTTACGTTCAGCTTCGCGAAGCCATTGCACGGGTAAAGCCTGTCGCCGGAAATCTACCCGATGAACGTTACCGGGTTATGCACGATCAGCTCGCCGGGCGAAAAAGTATTGTGCTTACTTCGCTCGAAGGTTTCTCCGTAGCGCAGATCGACGACATTGTCCGCTGCGAGGCCGATTCGAATTACACCCGTGTATTTTTTGCGAAAGAAAAACCATTCATGGCCTCCAGGAACCTTTCTTACTTCGAAGATCTTCTGCTGGACGCCGGCTTTGCACGTATACACAACAAACACCTGGTGAATGTGAAACACGTGCGGCAATACCATCGCGGTCGTGGAGGTCATGTGCAGATGAGTGACGGTTCGCAGGTGGAAGTTTCGGCCCGCAAAAAAGACGAGTTCCTTGAAACGCTCGCGAAATACACGCGGGGTATCTCGTGAGCAATAGACGCAAAGCCTTCGCGTTTTTCTTTGCGTGCTTTGCGCCTTTGCGTCTATTCACGAGCAATCCCTCACGCACTTTCCTGAACCCAATCGACACACTTACACATTCGCCCGGCACACTTACGTATCGGCACGGGAAACGGAATTTTTCATGATTAAGTTTAAAGAGATTTCACAAAAAACCTCTTTTCAAATCTTAATCAATTCCGCAAATGACTAACCTATTTCGTTTCAACATTCTCCGTCCTGTACAGGAATTACCAGGGGGAAGACTCAACAACATCGGGATCAATACGCACGCTCATGATGCATCGACGTGGTCGCAAGACCTGTTTGATCTCTGCGAACAGAACGATCATGCTGCAATTTATGACATGGCGGTGACCTTCCTGAAGTCGGCCGGATCAGTTCCTTCTTATGACTCGCTGAATATATCTGCACTCCTCCAAGAGGCCGTTGATTACCTGAGAAAAAAAGGGCGGAACCTGGATGCCGCGCACTTCAACGGAATCTTCGACATGCCTAAGCTCACGCCGTATTTTGCGGTCCCTACTACCGGCGGTGACTCACTTTACGTAAAAAACAAACAGGCTATTGAGGACACAATCCTTGCCCTTGCTTTTCTCAGCAAGCTGGGTAACAAAGAAAACATTAATCACACACTGATCTTCAGGGCCAACCAGCTTCTCGCTTTTGCGAATTTCCGTTCAGGATTGCTTACGCAAAACGACCTCGACATGGTCATGGCCAAGCCGGTTGTACTTCCCTACTGCCGGTACAACAAATGCACGAAGAAGTACGAAATCATTGAGCCATTCAATTACCTCGATCTTAAACTTTTGCCGGAAGAACCGACGCGAGGTGAAGGTGAAGGAGAGGGCGGGGGCGGGGGCGAGACCGGGCCGTCGCAGCCACCGCAAGATCGCGGGGAACCCGATTGCAATTGCGACTGCGGACAACCCGGTTGCCAGGCTCAGAACAAATGCTGCGCGGAAATAAAACCATACATAACGGACCTGATGGTTGTGCGCGAGGAGTTAAAGCGTTACGAAGCCAAACATCTCGCGTACATCGAGAACATCATGGTTGGTGAAGAACGCACACGCAATCACCGCAACCTCGAACGCACAGAAACATTGACAGAGAGCGAAACAGAAACGACCAACTCGCTGGAAAAAGATCACCAGGTGGAAGACCGTTTCAGTCTCAAGTCGGAGATTGAGAAAACGCTGCAGGAAGATATGTCCATTGAAGCAGGCGTAACTGTTACTGCAGATTTCGGTACCACGCAACTCGATGCGAATTTCAATTTCTCCTATGATCTTTCGAAAAGCGAATCGCAGCAGATCTCCCAGGATTATGCCCGCAACGTGATGACGCGTTCAGTTTCGAAAGTGGAAGAAAAAGTGCGCGAGTTGAAATCCGTCAAGCGCACTACTGAAACGGAAGAAACAAACGAACATAAGTTTCTCAATGTTGGCACAAAGCACATCGTGGGGCAGTACCACTATGTGAACATGATCAACAAGGCGCAGGTGATGAATTACGGAAAGCGCCTGATGTTTGAGTTCGTTCTTCCTGAACCGATGGAGTTGTATAAAGAGCTGTTGAAAAAAGATGTGCTGCCGTTTGGTATTACAGAACCAAAGAATCCGCCGGTGAGAATTGACCAGGTTCACCCGGGTCCTATCATACACTTTAGTGATCCGGGAATACCATCCATTCCTACCACTGTGTATTCTGATAATCTGGATACGGATCCACTGGTCGTTGCAGAACTTGGCCTGTATGATGAGAACGGTCTGTTCAATTATCTCGACCTGATCAAGTTCTACGGCCTCACGGCAATCGATCCAATGCCAGACTCGGATATTTACATTCCATTCTCTTTCCAGAACTCTGTAAAAGTACAGGGTGAAAACGAAGTGCTCACATTCAGTGAAACCGTAGCCACTATTCCAAGCGGCTACAATGGGCGAGGTATGCTGATCGATATAAAAGGTTATGATACGGCGTTTCACCCGGATCAGGCACCTGACGACGGTCCCGTACAAATGCAACTGGAGTGGTTCGTGGATGGCATTCACAGCAGTCATATTCCGGTTGAAGGCGGAGCTGGTTTGATTTACAGAACACCTTACCCGCCTGTTCCATTTGATATCGATGCAACACAGGGCTCAACAGTTAAAGTTGCCATTATGGCAAAATCCTCTGTTGGAATTACCGGAAGTGGCTGGATCAGATGTGATATCAGTGCCCAAGCCAAAACCAAATGGCAAACTTCCGTTTGGGAAAAGATCATGGCGAAATACAACCAGGATAAAGAAGAATTTGAAACTGCACGCGCACGTTACCAGCAGGAGAAAAATGCAAAGCTTCCGTTCGGGAACAATCCGTTCATCAATCGCGAGATTGAACGTACGGAGTTGAAGCGCCTCGCGATCTCTTACATCTCCTGCCAGTTCTACGAACAGTTCAGCGCGATGAAGCGCAACACAGAGGGTTGCGGTTATCCTGAAATGGATCTTGAACAGGCACAAACCGATGGTTCGTTCGTCAAGTTCTTCGAACAGCTTTTCGAATGGAACCTGATGACGTATTTGTTCTATCCGTATTTCTGGGGACAGAAATGCAGCTGGCCTGAAAAAGTGCAAACGAATTCCGGTGATCCGTTGTTCGACAAAGCACTCATGGCGGGAGCTGCACGTGTGCAGGTGCCTGTACGTAAAGGACACGAAGCATTAGCGGCGTATTGGTCCGCATACGGTGAGATCTGGATGGGACAATCAGAACCACCAGTTCCCGGAACTCCGTACTATCTCTCGATGGCGCAGGAATTGAAAGAGCAGAAAAATCATTTCTATACGGACCGTGCAGGTGTGCTTGCAGGACAAGTTGGACAGGCCTGGGTAACACTTTCCGATACCGGTTTCTATTGGGACTTCACTCCTGTTCCGCCTGTGCTGCCTTCACCTCCGGGTGATCCGGGTTCGCCTGACGGACAACTGAATGTTGATGCAATCGCCGCGGATATTGATCGTGAGATACTGATCAACTGCCAGGTGTATCGTGTAATCAGAATTGAAGCCGGCACATTCGATGGTACTGTGTATGCTCCGGATTCCACACACACCAAATGGACTATCTTTTTGGACAGGCCGGTAGACGCAAAAGATTGCGATTCCTGCGAAGAGCTGCCTGCAAATGACCCGTTCACCAATGTAAAATTCCAGATGGGCGCATTGTTCGTTGGAATCGCAATCT
>Ga0193752_1003168_pt1 | contig 11544 bp, 10 predicted proteins | sample H1c1metaG_FD_144924 | JGI IMG/M metagenome (GOLD analysis project Ga0193752, IMG submission 144924) | Soil microbial communities from a riparian zone of the East river system, Colorado, United States - H1c1 | ecosystem: Environmental > Terrestrial > Soil > Riparian zone | place: USA: East River... | reverse complement strand
GACGTTGCCGCGCGTTCGCAAACTGCTCGTCGCCGCTGGCGTTGCCTGTTCGCTCCGAACGTGTCTCACTCGAGACCGTTGCCGCTGTCGCCGCGGCCTGATCGTCCAACCAACTGACGACGGCGGGCGCGGCGAAGCGCGTACCGTCGGCGAACGTCAGCGCGCTCAGACCAGGTAGCCGGCGCACGAGGAGCTGAAGCTCGTGAAGCGTTGCCTCGCGTGCTGGCGCGTACTCGCGGCCCAGCGCGCTGAGCGCGTCGAACAGGAAGCGCTGCAGGTCGAGCCAGAAATGGAACGGCTGCTGGCCGAACGATTCTTCAGCATGCAGAACGAGATCGGCCCACTGTTGCTCGGCGTGCAGTCGCGCGAGATACTCGCGTCGCCGTGCGGGTGGTGGCTCGATCAACGTTCTCTTGCGAGTGTTGGGCGGTTCCTGGACGAGGGCGTCCCACCGGTACACCCGAACCAGTCTGTATGGGAGCGACCGCTTTGGATCCTCTTTGAGGAGACGATGCGCGCGATCGAGCACCGCATCGACCCCGTTGCTCGGCGACAATGGCGCCGCCTCCGGAGCGATGGGTATCGCGACAGCTCGATCGGCCTCGCCATTCGCCCCGTGTGCTCCATTGGCCTTCGCGGGGGTCGGCTTCGCATCGGTCGGTGTCAGTCGCAAGCGTGGACTGGTCGGCGCCGGTTCGCTCGGCGACTTTGCGAGGGCCTCCTTCAGACTTGTGTCGAGGCCGGCGAGCCGTTGCGTTACGCGTTCGTTCTTCCAGGGTGCGGCCAAGGCGCGCAGACTGGCGACTGCGCCCGTGGCGACATCGAGCGCAGCGCGATCGCTCGCGAGGGGAGTCGCCGCATCGACGGCTTCTCTCAGCCATCCGATACCGGCTTCGATCGCATTCATCCTCCCGGCGATCCGCGACATCGACGGAAACGACGTCTCCCAGAACAGCCGGACAATCAGTTCCATCGCCTGTGCGCCGTCGGCGACACCACGCAGGCCATCGCGACGTGCCAATCCCAGCGCGAGATACGCGACGACGCGAATGTCCTTCGAGTGATCGCGCAGAATCGAATGCGCGAGCGATACGACGAGCTCCGCATCGAACGCGACGGGCCCTGATGACCCATTCGTCTTCGCGAGCTCCGCGTCCTGTGGTCCATGGCGACCGCGCGCGTTCTTGAGTTGGCGCGTGAGGTCGGTGGCGTGCTCGTGATCGACTCGGATGTCCACGGCATTGAGCCGCTCGACTTCCTCTTTGAGTCGAAGGAAGTCGCCGTCATAGCTGACATCTCGTCCACCTGGCGCCGATTCTGTGATCGGCCGCGCGACGTCCGCCAGCAAGGGCGCCATCGACGGTTCAGCGCTCGCGTCCGTAAAGGGCAGCAACGGAATACCGAAGAATTTCTTCACGTTGCCATCCCAATGTGCGCCCCGCTCGTGCGAGGCAACGATCCGCCGAGCACATCGAGAAGTTCCAGGAGATTCCTGTCGGGTGCCGACATCGTCGCGGCCAGCCGCGATGGGAGTGCGACACGACCATCGCCGGCGCCGCCGAGGCTATCGCCGTCAACTGCGCAGATGGACTCACTGGCGAGATCGGGTCGCAGCAGGGCCCGAAAAGCGCTCACCGAGGGTTGGCGCAGAAACAGGAACAGATGTGCTTGTTCGACAGCATGCGTCTCGCCGTGTGTTCCGTTCGACGACGACGTTGCCGAGCGCAACGCGAGCGGTGACGGAGCGGTCCAAAAGAAGAACGGGCGCGGCCAGTTGATGCCCATCAACGCGCACGACGTCAGGAGCCAGAAGCTCGCGGTGAAGGACTGGCTCGACGGCTCCGCGGGCAGCGGAAAGCGGAGCCCGAGTGCGAGTCTGCCCGCGTTCCGACCGCGGAGCGGAACGAGAACGTCGATCAGATTCTTGAAGAGAGTCTGTGCTCGCTCGCTGCCATCACCATTCCAGACAAGTGCGCGGAGCTGGTCAGGGTTCGTCGAGCTGAGACGCATCTCGTACGCGCGCGACAGGTTCGCATAGTCGCATTCGACCGGCGCGCACAGCGCCTCCGTACGTTCCGCGAGCTGCTGCAGTGTCATGCTCTCGCTTCGCGCATCTTCGACGAGCAGGCTCGCGTCGTCGAGGAAGGACGAGAAGAGCATCGGAATCAACGGCAGCCGATTTGCCGAGAGCCGCCGATCGATCCGAAGGCACACAATGAACGGGTAGCTGCGCTCGCTGCGGTCGTGACTTGGTTGAAGCACGCCGAGCAGGAGGCTCTCCGAGTTTTCAGGAAAAAACACGAACCGATAGGCTGGAGCGTGCCTATAGGACGTCTCCCACTCGTCGCGCAGCTCGGTTCGCGCGTGATGGATACCGTGTTGCAACCATTGGTCGAACGCCAGAACCTCACGTCCTCCCGCGTTGTGACGCACGAAGTCCGCAAACGTCGGAAGTTTGCCGAAGCAGAGCGCGGGGAACACAGGCGCGGTCGTCATGCTTATCGCGAGCACTCGAACTGGAAGAACTCACGCGGAGCGTTGAACAGGCTCTGACCGCTTCGCGCGTGTAGCACGTACGCGACGTGAACCGCGAACCGGCGTTCCGAATCGACGACGGACCATTCGAGGCGAACGTTCCCGCCCGGCATCGGAGACACCGTCGCACTGTCCACCAGACGGAGCCAGCCCCAATCACCGCGCGCTTCCCTGGCGGGAAGTCTCAGCGCACTTTGACCAACGCTCGCGACAGTTACCGCGATGGTCGCGCCACGTTCGTCGGCCTTCGCGTTCGGCCAGGCGAATGACTTCGGGTTCTGGCGTCCCATCTGGTACACGGCTTCCTGACCGTCGATCGTCACCGCTATCTGCGTCACAGTTGGCGGTTTGGCCGTGACCTCGTCGCCCAACATCTCGACCGTGGGCTGCTGCGGAATCAGGTCGAAATCGAGGTTGATCGTGCCGGATCCGTCGAACAGTCCGTCGCTGATGGACCTCGCCCGCCGAAGCGATGCGCCAATACCCTGTGGAATGTTCGCGCTGCCCTTCGCCTGGAAATCACCCTGGCGGACGTACTCAGAGAGCTCTCGTTCGTAGAACGTCCACACCGTGCCGGTTTGTGGGCGGAAGTACCGCTCGATATCCAGCAACGATGCGGCAGTCGTCGCTCGTTTGCTGAATGGGTACTTCCCGGAGAGCTTGTCCTGGAACGGTGCGCAGACCTGCGTATTCCATTGACCGATGAGCGCGCCGCCCACGGTGTTCTTGAGCGTGGCTCGGGCAATCTCCAGCGGCTGCGTGAATACCGCATCGCGAATGTCGGAGTCGATCGCCTTCGCGGTTCGACTGATGTTGATGCGGGCCGTCTGCAACTCTCGGCTCAATTGCTCCGTGCTGGCGGCGGACAGCGCACCATCGCCCGTCGCTTGCAACTTGTCGCTCGCCTCCTGGTACTGCGAAAGGATCTGTCCCAGCGCCGGTCCGCGAATCGCGCGAACGGAGGCGAAGGCCCGGTCCACCGGATTGCTCGAGGCACCGACAGCCTCCGATTGGCCTTCATAGCCAAACTTCTTGAGCGCGGACGAGATGAACGTCGTCGCCTTCTTCTTCGCCGGATTGTTCGAACTGCGTTTCGACGGCCACGCTGTCGAGCAACTGCACCAGCGGCGATGTCTCGATATCCTGAAGAACGTCGAGCTGACGAATGGTCGCGGAACGATCACCCTGCGCGTAGCGCACTCCGACAAGGAAGCGCCTCCACTCCGCGACGTAGTCGCGGAAATACAGCCCTAACAATCGGCCGGCGAGCGAGTCGCTGTTGCTGAGCTCCGCGGGCAGCCGATCGCCTGTCGAGCCGAGTACCCAGTTCGTGCGCGTGGGTTCGCGGCTGCGGTCTTCGATCGCGGCCTGGACGTAGCTCTCCCATCCGGCCTTGGTATACAGACCCGAGATCTGCACGCCGGGCGCAAAGACCGCGGCGTGTGTGGCGCCGATCAATCGCGCCACCGTCACCGGCGGAACGCGACGCGCTCCCTCGTCTTGCAACCCGCGATAGAGACCGTCCACGGTCGGAGGCATGTACAGCACCTGCCGCATGCGCTCGACAAGTGCCGAGTCGGTCTGCATCACGGGCGTTCGTAGCTGCATCACGACGCGGTTTGTATAAATGCTGTCGCTGGGACGGCTTTCCACTGACCGTCGCAGATAATCCTTCAGGAACGCTCGATCATCGGCAGTAGTCTGCAGCCGGCCGACGTCGGCACCGAGCAAGAGGTACGCGTGGAGATCGCTGTACGCTTCGGCACGTTCCGCTGCGCTGGAATCACGACTCGAATACGCCCGCAACCGATCCTCGGTCCCTCGGAAGGCCGACTCGCGAAGCAGAGGAACCGCGCGGTCGATGAGGAGTTGATTCAGCGGAGGAAGCAGCTTTGCCGATCGATCCAATCCCAGCGTGCCGAACCAGCGTGATCCTTCCGGCGACTGTTCGAGCGAACGAATGGCGTCCTCGAGCGGCCGAAGCGAATCGAGGTCCGCCGGCTTGTCACTGAGCTTTACGGCACTCCGTACAGCGAAGATATCCGAGCTACTCCGGGCGAACGCGCTTCTCGTCATCCACCCGAATCCGAGAACTGCGACGGCGATCGATGCGACGAGTGCGCGCCGGATATAGCGCTGCGTGCGCGCCGACCGTGACGTGGGAGCGACCCGGTTGCGGTCGCGAATGATGACGTCGCTGAACAACGACGCCAGGAAGCTGCTCTTGTTGTCGACGCGAGGTGCCGGCCGATCCGTCCCCGAGAGATCAAAGCGCCGCCCGATGGCCGTGAGCACGCGGTCGATCGGCGGGCCTTCCTGGAGCGCACTGGTGAAATAGAAGCCGCGAACGTTCGGATCTTCGCGATACGGATTGGTCTGGAACAGCTGCCGCACGAATGCGCTCAGCGTTTCACCGATGGCCGCGAACTCGAGCGGAAACAGGTAAATGTCGGTCGATGCGTTGCCGACGATGGACGTCGTCGCGCCGGCGATGCGGAGCGTGCGACGGTTGACGAGGGTTTGGACCAGCAGATCGAACTCGCGCTCGAACTGTTCGCGCATGCCGCCGTTGCTTCCGTCTTCCTGCGTTCGGAACGTGCATCCCCACACCTGCTCTCGTTCCTTCGGCGTCAGGTCCGCGAAATACTCCGAGAAGCCGCGGATGAGATCGCATTTCGTGAACACGAGATAGACAGGAAAGCGGACACCCAGACGATCGGCCAGTTCATCGATGCGTGCACGTAAATCGGCGGCCGTCTGCTGTCGCTCTGCGGGGGAGAAGCCGAGCAACTCATCGATGCTGATCATGACGATGACGCCGTTCACTGGCGTCCGGCGTCGATGTGTCTTGAGCAGGTCGAGGAAGGTGAACCACTCTTCGCGATCCTCACTCTCCACCGCGTATCGTCCGGCGGTGTCGAGGAAGATCGCCTCCGTGGAGAAGAACCAGTCGCAATTGCGCGTTCCGCCGATGCCACGAATCCGATTGGTGCCGAGCGGAAAGTCGAGGCCGGATGCGGTGACCGCCGTGGTCTTTCCCGCCGCAGGTGGACCCATGACCACGTACCACGGCAGCGCGTAGAGCGCGGACTGTCCGAGTCGTCCCTTCCCGAGCTTCGAGCGCTTCAGCGTTTCCACTGCGGCGCTGAACTCCTGCTCGATCTGCGCGATCTGCTCGCGACGCTCGGGCCGCACGCCAAACCTCGAGTCTTCTGCCTGGCCGTGGAGCGAGCGCTCCAACTCGCGCGCTCGACGCGAGGCGTTCGCGCGCTCAGCGAGCAGCGCGATGACCGCGCCAACCAGGAGAACGATTGTTCCCCCCAAGAGGATCGTCATCGTCCAATGGCGCCACAAACCGATCGACCAGAGCAGCCCCAACAGAACGACGAGCCCCGCTACTTGCCACCATTGTCTCGCGGTCAGCGTTCGGCCGACGTCACGAAGCCAGCTGCGAACACGTCCCCGGTTGACGGCACCAACGGGGTCGCGGAAGGGATCTCGAAATGGATTGCGCATGTCGCGTCGAGGATCGCGTAGCATGAGTTGACGTCGGCGTTTAGCGGATGAGTTGCTCGAGCGCGTCGGCGCGCCAATTGATCATCAAGGTCAGCGCGAAGTAGATGAGCGCCGCGAGGCCAAGTCCCGTGACGGCGAACACCCAGACGGGGATTTCCCTCACGATCTCGGCAATCATTTCGCCCGGCATTCCATGTGGCCCGAGCGCCGTCGCCGGTTGGTCCGCCGAGTTGCGCACCATGCTGCCGACCTCCGAGACGAGCTCGTGCCGATCTTCATCCGAGCGAAGCAGATACCGTCCCTTGAAGCCGAGCGTCAGGCAGAGGAAGTAGATCTGCAGCACGTCGGACGACATTGGCTTCGTGCTCTGCACCGCAGCGAGTCGGGCAAAGAACTCTTCGCCGCCGTCCAGCCGGTTGAACCGGTCGAAGCACAGCGGTGCCGCGACCCACTCGGCTTTGCGGTTCCAGCTCGACTGGCTGATTGACTCGTCGAGCGACGCCGTGAGCGCGAACATGATGTTCGCGAGATCAGGTGGCGCGACGCGCGCGTCCACGAGCTGATGCTCGATACGCTCGAGCAGGTCCGTCATTCTGCGACGCAACGTTTGCGGATCGCCGAACGCAGTCGCGGAGCGAAGCTGTGCGCCAAGGAGCAATGCTGGAGCGCATATCTCCGAGACGATCGGCGGCGGAGCCGCGGCGCTGGCCGTCGGGTGTGGGTCGCTCGCAACCACACCCGGGAACGCCACACTGCCCACCGAACTACGTACAACACTGGTCATATACGGCAACTCCACTTCATCGACATCAATCAGTGAACGACACTCTGCGTCGGTGTTCGTTCAAGTCCCCTGTCGCACGGCGATCAACTGCATCGACAGACCCTTCACGTGCGCGGGCACGTGGATGGCCACCTCTTGATCAGCCCGGATCTGTTTCCAGAACTGCCCGTCCTTGCCTAAGCGGAAGTACTGGAGCTCGGGTCCAATGGGCGTGCCGGTCGGCGGGCGCGGCTCCCATTCTATAGGAAGAGCACGAAGGAACCCGTTGCGCACTGCCGGCATTGCCGCCGGTGCCGCAATCCGCAGTTGATCAGGAAGAGTGCGCTCCGTTCCCGGCGCGACGCCGCTCGCAATGAGGAAGAACACTGCCTCGTCGAGCAATCCGGTGTCGGAGATTTCCGCGACATCGAGGTCGTCGCGCCGAACGAGAGGAATGGGCAGGAAATTCGCTTCCGGTGCAGCGCCGCCGAGCAACCGCGCGATCGTCGCGTCGAGGGCCGTGAAGCACGCCGTCGCACTCTCATGGCTGTACGCCGGAAGCGCGCGCGGATGCTCCGAATGCCCCGGCATTGCCGACAGCTGTCCGGCCAATGTCGCCAGCGTCGTGTAAAGCGTTTCGGGATGCTGCTTTGCCGACGCGTGATAGTGCGTCAGAATCGGAATGAAGGAATTGGTGACTTGCTGGAGCAGCAGGCTCATCACGTCTCCGGCGGAAAGCGAGGCCTGTCCGTGAGGGAGGTGTCGCGTCCGATTCCAGAGCGATGTGCTCTTCGTGACCAGTTGCTCGAGCACGCGCCGCGTCGTGGCCTGCAGTGCTTGTGACGCGCCAATCGTCAACGAAGGCGGGACGAAGCGTTCGTCGATGGCAAACTCGCCAGCGTGCGTGCGCGTCACTTCCGCGATCTTGATCGTCGTGTAGCCCTGAAGCGCTTCGTCGCCCACCTTCAGCATGAGATTCGGGCGCGCGAGCTCGATCGGGCGTGGCTCGTGACCGGTGGTCTCATCCGTGACCGTGACCGGTGCGACGACGAATCTCGTTTCGCGCTGTGTCGCGTCCGTGGGCAGCAAGTAATTGATGCCGTCGACGCGATCGACAGGCACCGCGAGATACACTGGCAGCCGCTCTTCCCGCGGTGAGAAGTGCGCGGCGACTTCGCGCGCCACGGGCGGTGGATCGAGATCTGGAATGCTGAAGACGAGCCCGTCGGCCATGACACCACTGCACTGCGTTAGCCGGAAGGTGCCGTTCGCGATGGCGGCGTCATCAATTTGCAGATCCGTCAAACCCCAGGCGTGCGGCGCGACCGATCGCACTCGCGCGTGAAGCACGGCGCCATGGTAACGATCCCATTGCTGAAGATGCTGGGGATCGAGTGCCATGCCTTCCGACCAGACAACTCTTCCGGGTCGGCCCATATCGCAGCACCAACGAAGATTGTAAGCAGAGACAGTCGCGGCCGTCTCTTGCGTCAGCACGAGTCCGTCTCTTACGACAGACCTACTCGATCGATAGCTGTCCTTCTTTGATTCGGATCGTGATCCGGTCCTGCTTGATCCCGGCGATCGGAACGATGCGCTTCCAGGCGTCGGACTCGGGCCGCATGAAATCGGCGACGACACCGATGAACTGGGCTTTCGGATTTCGCGTGATCTCGCGCGTTTGTTGCTCGCCCGGCAGCATCGTCAAATCCTTCTTCTCGAGCAGCTCGGCGCCGAGCGCCGCCGCGTCGTCTTTCCAGAAGGTCGCCGTATCCGCGCGGTCGAAGTTCGTGCGGGCCGACAACTGATAGATGTGCACGACGACTGAATTTCTCCGATTTTGAGTCGGATCCCCGATGAAGTGCATGGCGATCGGCGAGGATCCGAAGCATCCGGCCGTGGCCATCATGAGCAGTCCGCACATCCGCGGAACCCACCGACCGACCGACTGATGCGAGCTCGACTTCATCGTCCAACTCCTCGAATGAAGTGTCTCCTCATTCCTGCCTAAAGCGAGTTACCACCTGTACCGAAGACTGCCAAGTCCCCCTTCACCAGAAGAGGCGTCACACTTTTGTCTCGATGTAAAAGTTGCCTCGGCCCGCGCGAAACTCGCTTCGAGGGGCGACACGTTCGATGCGGTCAATGCCGTTCTGCATTGCATTCCGACGAACGTTTGCCACCATCGCGTTAGACAATAGCACTGTCTGCGGCGTAGATCACAAAAAACTGACGAACTTTAAAGCACAGTCAGCTAGCGGGTTCCGAACGCATCCGCATCCTCTCACGACGAAGCATTCGCATGCACGGTTCGAGCACGTGCATCGTGACATGCGGCGTAAGACGAAACCCGCGCGATGTCGTGCTGGTCACACAATTTCGCGCACGACGAACGAGCGAGTTGCGTCAGCGAGGGTTCACGATTCGTCCAGCGTCGGATCGGCGCGACGCGCCCGGGATAGATCCTCTCCCATGCTCGCGGACAGGCCGTCGAGCGCTTCCATGATCTCGCGAAGGCGCGCAATCATCTCCACCGCTTCGGCAGGCATCGCCTCGCCGTCGCTCTCGGCGCGCGCGACGAACTCCTCCAGCTGCCGAAGCTGCTGCGCCAGCCCTTCGCGCGGCGACGGAGTTGACATATCGGCCGGACCGTCTTCTGCACTCATGGCATCCTCGTGGCTGAAGTCTTGTCCCGGGCCAGCTCGATCAGCGTCTGCGATCCCGTCCATTGATCATCCGGATGGAGCCGCACCGGACTCTGCACCGCGCCCGCTTCGACGCACAGCATCCTCGACTCGCCACCGGGCTCCATGTCCTTCAGCTCCGCGGCGCGCTCGGCACCCGGATTCCACACGATGACGTCCGGAAAGCCAGCCGCTTCGATGGCGAGCTCACGATCCGGCTCTCGCATCACCAGATGATGCGGCGCACCGACGTAGACGCGATCCACCTCGCCGAGGATGCGCAGCGAATCGTTGTCGTCGACCGGGAAGACACCTGGCGCGCCCGACTCACGATACCGAGTGCCGCGCAGTCCGACGAGCGTGGTTTGCCGAACGTCGTGGACGCGGAGGTACGTGTGCAACGCCGCAGTGAAGGCGAAAGTCTCCACGCCGGTGTTCGCGACGTCGAGCTCGACACGAAGCGTCGAGCCGCGCACGCGGACGGTGAGCGTCGCGAGAAAGGTGGCCGGCCAGATTGCCTGCGTCTGTGCTGACGACGCGAGGATGAACGAGGCGACGGCGCTGCCGTCCGGCTCCTTCCTCTCGTCCGCGAGCGTCCACGCACTCGTGCGCGCGAAGCCGTGCTTCGGCAGGGGCCCTTCGGAGGCGAACTGCGGAAAGATCACGGGAATCCCACCGCGAATCGCCGCACCACGGTGAAAACCGGACCGCGCGCTGAGAAAGAGTCGCTCGTCGCCGCTCAGCGCGGGACGCCACGACGTGACGTGCGCGCCGTGCAGGTGCACTTCGGCCGAAGCGCCGTCTGTCGAGCGCAGGACGACGCGATCGAGCCCGCTCACCGGTGGAATTGTCGCGATCTAGAACTCGCGCTTCTTCATCTGCTGGAAGAGATCCTTCGCGTCGGATGACGCCGCTTCTTCAGCTTCCGTCTGCGCCGGGCGCGTGGCGTCGAGCGTGGCGTCGTACGTCCGGTTCTTCTTCGGCTTGGCCGCCGCGGCGGCCGCCTGCGTCTTCCTGAGCAGTGCCTTGAGCTGGGCTTCGTTCATCGCGAGCGCTCCGGTGTCGAGAGGGATACGAGTTGCAAACTAACGAGCGAGAAGTGGTCCGTGAACGGGCGCGGCGCCCTGGTCACGAGGTCCTGACGTAGGCGTCGAACAGCGCATCGAGCTCCACGCCGGGGTCCTCACACACACCCTCATGTACGGGCGAGCTCTGTAAAACGTCGGACCGCGGTGCCGTGAGCCAATGAAAGCGCTCCGACGGCGGAGCGAGTGCCACCGGACCAGCCGACGCGTCGCCGGCGCAGATCGCGGCGCACGACTGGAGGTAGCGGGACAGCAGTTCGGCGTCGAGACCCGGTGCGAGTGCCGCGAGCGCGACCCGCTCGGTGATCGTGCGCAGCGCGAGAAACTCGGCCGTGCGCGCATGCATCACGACGCCCACGTTCGCGAACGCGCCCAGGTGCACGCGCGGCACCACACGCAGGATCGCGAAGTCGTACGCGATGCGCAGGCGGTCACTCACCGGCGTGCCTCGAGACGCTGCGGCGCTTCCATACGAAGTTGCTCCTGCGCCGCGGACGCCGCCGTGAGCCACGCCGAGCGCGCGGCCAGCCGCTCGGTGAGATAGCGCACGTACCGGTCGCGCGCCGCATCGGCCGACGGGAAGTCGCCGCTCCCCTCGGCCGTGTCCATCAACAGGTCGTCGGGCACTGTGGCAACGACGTCGCTGATGGCGTCGGGTGTCATCCGCGGGGCATTCGCGGCGTCTGCCTCAGTGAGACTGCCGGCGACGGCCAGGAGCACGTGCGACCGAATCAGCAGAAACGGAGTGCGGGTCCGCTCGGCGTCAACGGAGCCCCAATCGTGATGCGCGTACAGGGCCGCCCCATGATCGATGAGCCATGGAGCTCGCTGCCAGATGAGCAGGTTGGGATTGCGATGCGTACGGTCGGGGTTGGTTGTGAAGGCGTCGAGCCAGACGACCTTCGCCGCGAGCTCTGGCGAGACGAGCTCACCCGCCGCGGTGGGATCGAAGTTGAACGCG
>Ga0193752_1003167_pt1 | contig 11554 bp, 11 predicted proteins | sample H1c1metaG_FD_144924 | JGI IMG/M metagenome (GOLD analysis project Ga0193752, IMG submission 144924) | Soil microbial communities from a riparian zone of the East river system, Colorado, United States - H1c1 | ecosystem: Environmental > Terrestrial > Soil > Riparian zone | place: USA: East River... | reverse complement strand
GGGTAGAGATCAAGGTTGAAGTAAAATCACCTCATCATCAAATTACAAAATCATCAAATCAAGCTGGCTTCTTCAAAATAGCCACCGTTAACCGGCTTATACAAACCAGTTTTTTTCTTTCGTCGTGAATTTTAATATCCCATACATGGGTTGATGCACCTATATGCAGTGGTGAACAGGTTGCTGTAACCCAGCCGCTCCTGGCGCTACGCACATGGTTGGCATTTATCTCCAGTCCTACACAAATGAATTTATCAGGGTCTATCACAAAATGCGATGCCAGGCTGCCTATAGTCTCTGCCAGCGCACAGCTGGCGCCACCATGCAGCAGGCCATAGGGCTGTTTGGTTCTGTCATCTACCGGCATCTTCATCACCAGGTAATCATCACCCAGTTCAACCCATTCCATTCCCAGAAATTCGCCCATGGTTTTTGGACCAAGCGGATTTAAGTTGGGCAGGGTTAACAATTTATCAAACCAGATCGGCATTGTTTGGGAAAGATTAGTGAAAGAGAATTACTTTTTTTTGATCGATCTTGTTACCACATCAGGTAAGAACTGGGATACATCACCACCATTTCTTAATACATCCCTTACCAGCGTTGACGCAACGGATGTGAATTGAGGCAAACAGGTGAGAAAAATGGTTTCTATTTTTTTATCAATGCTCCGGTTCATATCAGCGATCGCCTTTTCGTATTCAAAATCATTTACGTAACGGATACCACGAAGAATGAAATTAGCGCCAACTTTATTACAGCAATCAACCGTTAAACCTTCATAAACAAGTGCTTCTACTTTTGGATTGCCCTTGTATATCTCACGTATCCACTTTACCCGTTGCTTTTCGGTGAACATTGGTTTTTTATTGGCATTGCGGCCAATACCGATCACCAGTTTATCAAACAAAGGAAGTGCCCTGTCAATAATATCTGTGTGGCCCAGTGTTACAGGATCAAATGTGCCGGGAAATAAACAGATCCTATTCATTAATGGATAATTTACTAATGGATAATTGATAATTTAATAATGGATAATTCCTCAGCATTACAAACCTGTTTTTCTTCTGCCAAAGTACAACTGTTATTATAAACGTGAGATAATTGATTCCAAAAATATTATCCATTATCCATTTTATAATTATCCATTTAAAACTATCCATTTGCCTTCCCTGCCAGCAGGTACAAAGCCGCCATCCTAACCGCCACCCCATTCTCAACCTGTTGCAATATAATAGACTGGTTACCATCGGCCACATCACTGTCTATCTCCACTCCACGGTTAATAGGCCCCGGGTGCATAATTACAATTTCTTTCTTTAAACTTTCAAGTAATTTTTTACTTACCCCGTATGCCAGGTTATATTCCCGCAGCGAGGAAAATAGTACCTGGTTCTGCCTTTCAAGCTGAATACGCAGCACATTGGCTACATCGCACCATTGCAGTGCCTTCTTAATATCATATTCAACCTTTACATTTAGTGCGGCTTCAATATATTTTGGAATGAGTGTCGGAGGACCGGCAACCATCACTTCTGCACCCATTTTATTCAACAAATAAATATTACTGAGTGCTACCCTTGAATGCATGATATCTCCAACCAAAACGACTTTCTTTCCTTCTAATGATCCGGTTCTTTCCTGTATGGATAAGGCATCCAGCAAAGCCTGTGTAGGATGTTCGTTGATACCATCGCCTGCATTGATAATTGCCGCAGGTATATGTTTGGCAAGAAAATGCGGTGCCCCGCTTGCACTATGCCGCATCACCACCATATCCACTTTCATGCTTAAGATATTGTTCACGGTATCCAGCAATGTTTCTCCCTTAGATACAGAAGATGCAGATGCTGAAAAATTAATGGTATCGGCACCCAGCCTTTTTTCCGCCAGTTCAAAAGATATCCTGGTACGGGTTGAATTTTCGTAAAATAAATTCACGATCGTTACATCACGTAAGGATGGCACTTTCTTTACCGGCCTTTGTAAAACTTCTTTGAACTGGGTGGCGGTTGATAAAATGAGGGAAATATCTTCTCTGGAGAGGTCTTTAATGCCCAATAGATGTTTGGTAGATAGTTGCATTAAGGAGCGAAGTTAGGGGAAAAATGAATAATGGATAATTTAATAATTTATAATTTTTTCAACTTAAAGTGTCTTTCCATTTTAGCATACTACCAGCGATCTAAAACATTATCAATTATCCATTAATAAAGCACCACTGCCTCCTTATCCCACTCCACTTTCACTTTTTGAGATATCACGGTATCTATAGCTTTACCGCAATAATCAGGCTGGATGGGTAGTTCACGGTTGAACCTTCTGTCAACCAAAACACATAATTCTACTTTTTGCGGCCTGCCGAAATCCTGTATGGCATCCAATGCCGCACGGATAGTGCGACCGGTGTATAGTACATCGTCGATCAGAACCACTTTCTTTTCTTCTATGGAAAAAGGGATATCGGTTGTACCGGCAACATGCAGTTCATCACGAACATCATCCCTGTAAAAAGTAATATCCAAAATACCGTATTGTGGCTTTTCCCCGGCGGATAATTGTTGAATGGATTCCATCAGTTTTGCAGCAACTTGTACACCACGAGGCTGAATTCCGATGAATACAACATCTTTCAGGTCCAGGTTATTTTCAAGCAGTTGGTGTGCCAGTCTTAAGATGGTAAGATGCAACTGCCGTTTATCTAATATTGTTTTCAAGATGAAAATTTGTAAAGCGAATTTATCTGTTATTGGCCGATAAAAAAAGTCCCTGTTTGAGGGACTTTAGATTTAATTATTTATACTGAATTATTTTCCGCCTTTTAATTGCTTCTGTAATAATTCAAGTTCTTCCCATTTTGCTTCTGCAGCAAGTTTTGCCTGCTTGGGCCAGGTGCCGGGATTATGCATGCTGTATTTACTGCCACCAGCTTCCAGGATAGCTTTTAAGTTTGTGATAGTTGTTTTTGAAAGTTGCTTATAACTGTAAATTTTATTTTTGTAAAGCAAAGCCTCTATCTTTTTTCCGATGCCTTCTATCTTTGACAGGTCTTCTTTAATGATCACAGGTGTTGCTTTTGTCCGCAGGACGCTGTGCGTTGCAGTTTTTGTTTTTACTGTTTTAGGCTTTGCCCGCAGGACGCTGTGCGCTGCTTTTTTTACTGCAGGTTTTTCAGTTTCAATGATCGCCGGAACCCTTACAATACAATTCTCAACAGGATATCCCGACATTTCGGAAGTTATTTTCTCGCCATTATCATTCACCCAGCGGCCATTGCTGAGCAGGTAGCGGTATTGATAATCTTTCCCGGCTGTGAGTTCCACTTCTGCTGTCATAGAGCCATCAGGCTGCTTTGTAAGGTAGACACCTTCATCTAAATTCCAGTTATTGAATTCTCCCAGTAAAACACATTCGCTTGCACCGATGATATTGGCTGCCGGCAATGTGAAAATAATTTTTGTTTTCATCTTTATATTTTATTTCTATTTTTTATGCAAAATTCTATGTTTCTATGTGGTTGAAAATTGAACCACATAGAAACATAGATGATATAGATAGACACATAGTTTTATTTCTCCTGCAAAAAAGGATAACGGTAATCCGTTGGTGAGTTAAACGTTTCTTTAATGGTACGGGCACTTAACCAGCGATACAGGTTTAAAATAGAACCTGCTTTATCATTGGTACCACTACCCCTTGCTCCACCAAAAGGTTGTTGACCAACCACGGCACCAGTTGGTTTATCGTTGATGTAAAAATTTCCGGCGCTGTTGCGTAACCTGTCTGTAGCCAGTTCCACCGCAAAACGGTCACGGGCAATTACTGCACCCGTTAATGCATAAGGAGATGTTTCATCAACCAGTTTCAGGGTTGCTTCATATTTATTTTCATCGTAGATATAAACAGTAAGTACCGGCCCGAACAGCTCTTCACACATGGTTATATAGTTTGGATCAGATGCTTCAATGATAGTTGGTTCAATAAAGAACCCTTCGGTTTTATCACATTTACCTCCTACCCAAATTTTAGCTCCGCTGTCACGCTTCCTGGAATTTTTGATATACCCTTCCAGTTTATCAAAACTTTTTTCATCGATAACTGCATTCACAAAATTGGTAAAATCTTCCACCGTTCCCATCTTCATCGTTTTCACCTGCTCCACTAATTTCTTCTTTACTTCTGCGGCAATGTTAGATGGAATATATGCTCTTGATGCGGCTGAACATTTTTGTCCCTGGTATTCAAATGCGCCTCTTGCCAATGCGGTAACAACCACATCAGGATCTGCACTCTTGTGTGCAATTACAAAATCCTTACCACCGGTCTCGCCAACAATACGTGGATATGAGCGGTACATGGCCATATTCTTACCGATGGTTTCCCACATCTTGTTGAATACACCCGTACTACCGGTAAAATGTATGCCTGCAAAATCACGGTGATTAAAAACAACTTCGCCAATGGTTGGACCATCAATAAAAACAAGGTTGATAACACCGTCCGGTAAACCGGCTTCTTTTAAAATGCGCATGAACATTTGTGCGCTGTAAACCTGTGTGTTAGCGCATTTCCAGATAACCACATTGCCACACATAGCAGCCGATGTTGGCAGGTTGCCACCAATAGCTGTAAAGTTGAAAGGCGTTAATGCAAATACAAATCCTTCCAGCGGACGGTATTCCATTCTATTGTTCATCCCGGCACCGCTGATGGGTTGCTGGCGATAAATATCACTTAAGAAATGAACATTGAAACGTAAAAAATCTATCAACTCACAAGCTGCATCTATCTCTGCCTGGAAAGCATTTTTACTTTGCCCCAGCATGGTAGTACCGTTGATGTATGGGCGGTATTTTCCAGCCAACAGGTCTGCAGCTTTTAAAAATATATTTGCACGGTTTTCCCAACTCATGTTGGCCCATTTATCTTTTACTTTTAATGCAGCGTTGATGGCTTTGGTAACATGCTTTGCTTCGCCCACATGAAACTGGCCAAGCAAATGCTTACGCTCATGCGGTGGGCGAATATCAACCGTTTTACCGGTTCTTACTTCTTCGCCGCCAATATACATGGGCACATCAATTTTAGTGCTTTTCAATTCTTTTAAAGCAGCTTTAAGAGCCAGTTTTTCTTTGCTTCCGGGAGCATAATTTAATACCGGTTCGTTAACTGGCATTGGATAGTAGAAATCACCGTATTGCATGATCGTTATTTTTATTGTTTGTAAAAAGTTCAGCAAAGGTATGTGGTACAAGCGAGTGACACAACGATGTTGAACAGAAATTCTAAAGCTGGTAAAATAATATTAACCACAAAGATCACAAAGCTTTTACACGAAGTACACAAAGACCTTCGTGCACTTTATGCTGCATTTTCTTTGTGCACTTTGTGGTAAAGGCTACGCTTCCGTTTCCTTCTCACTCATCAAATACGCTTTTATAAACCCATCCAACTCCCCATCCATCACCGGTCCTACATTCCCAACTTCATAATCAGTACGGTGGTCTTTGATCATTTTATAAGGATGAAAAACATAACTGCGTATCTGGCTGCCCCACTCTATCTTTTTCTTTTTACTGTTGGCTGCATCTTTTATCTCGTTGCGCTTTTGTAATTCAATTTCATATAAACGGCTCTTCAACATCTGCATAGCCAGTTCACGGTTGCCAAGCTGGCTCCTGTCCTGCTGGCAAACCACCACGATGCCTGTTGGTATATGCGTTAACTGCACTTTGGTTTCAACCTTGTTCACATTCTGTCCGCCTGCACCGCCACTACGGCTTGTTTCCATTTTAACGTCGGCGGGGTTTATCTCAATATTGATGGTATCATCTACCAGCGGATAAACATTTACCGATACAAAAGAAGTATGCCTGCGGGCATTACTATCAAACGGAGAGATACGAACCAGGCGGTGTACACCGCTTTCAGATTTTAAGAATCCATACGCAAATGGCCCTTCAATTTTATAAGTACAGGTTTTAATACCGGCACCATCGCCCCATTGCCAGTCCATTTCTGTTACGGCCCAGCCCTGCTTTTCGGCATACATACGGAACATACGGGCAAGCATTTCGGCCCAGTCCTGGCTTTCAGTACCACCAGCACCGCTGTTTATCTGCATCATGGCAGGCAGTTCGTCTTCAGGTTCGTTAAGGGTGCTTTTAAATTCAGCCTCCTCTATTTTTTCAATAGCGCCATCAAAAGCTTCCTTTACTTCTTCTTCGCTGGTCTCACCTGCTTTCCAGAATTCGAATAATACGGCAAAGTCCTCCACCGCAGTTTCCACCGCATTGTACAGGTTTATCCAGTATTCGTGTACTTTGATTTCTTTCAGAATGGCGGTTGCACGGGTATTGTCGTCCCAAAAACCCGGCGAAAGTGAAAGTTGTTTATCATTGGCTGCTTTGGCTTGTCGGTTAGCGACGTCAAAGAAACCTCCCCAAGACCAACACACGGTCCCTCATAGATTTAAGATGCTCAATTGTCATGGGCGCAAAGGTAATTGAATATAAAACAGGTAACAAGTTTTTTGAAACAGCTGCCACAACCATTGCCTTAAAAATTACGTTTATGAATTATTAAATGCCTGCTGTTGAAATTAAACAAAGAAAGCATGCGTCAAAAAAGCATTTAATATTGTCAATGGTTTAGCTGAGAGATAGCAAAAATGTTTTAACTTTAATCACCCCCGGTCAACTTTTACCAAGTGTTCAGATAATTAATGCTAATAAAACGCTACATATCCGTGTTGTTGATCGTTTGCTCATCTTTATGGGCATCAATCGCTACTGTATATGCACAGTGCCCGCCCAATATTGATTTTGAAAGAGGGGATTTTAGTAACTGGACCTGTTATGTAGGTGATGTATCTTCTGTTAATGGTCAAAATGTGATCAATTTTAATTATGCCGGAGGGCCCACTGCCAACAGGCAGGAAATGTATTCAGCCTTTGGAAATAATGGCCTTACAGACCCTTATGGTGGTTTCCCGGTAGTGTGCCCCAACGGGAGCGGCCATTCTATCAGGCTGGGAAATAATACAGCGGGCCGTGAGGCCGAAGGCGTTTCTTATGATTTTACCATTCCTGCAGGTGCCAATACCTATAACCTCATTTATAATTATGCAGTGGTTTTCCAGGATCCCGGCCACTTGGAATCAGAACAACCCAGGCTTGACCTGATTGTACAGAATTTAAGTGATGGTTATCCTATCTCCTGCTCTTCTTTTGCATTTTTTGCCAATGGATCGCCTCTGCCTGGTTTCCAGTTATCGGGTAACCCGGGAGGCAATACCCCGGTTTGGTATAAGAGCTGGACGGCTGTGTCCATTAACCTGGATAACCTGGCAGGTAAAACCATCAGGCTCTTCTTTAAAACGGCCGATTGTACTTTTCGTGTGCATTTTGGTTATGCCTATATTGATGTGAACAGTGAATGCAGCGACCGGTTTGAAGGCGCTGATTTTTGTCCCGATGATAATTTTGTAAGCGTGAACGCCCCTTATGGCTATCAAACTTACACCTGGTGGAACACCAGCTTTACCCAGGTACTGGGCAATATGCAAACACTGGTGCTGCAACCACCGCCCACTGCAGGAACCCAGGTAGCTGTTGTGGTAGTACCTTACAATGGCTATGGATGCATAGATACTTTATATACCACGCTCTACGATACATTGAATTATAAAGCCAATGCCGGCCCGGATAAGGTTTCGTGCAATGAAAGTATAGTACAAATTGGCGTGCCGCCAAAGCCTGGCTGGTATTACTACTGGACACCCGATATAGGATTAAGTGACCGGTCGGTTGCAAACCCATTTGCCAAGCCGCTTGTAACAACCGATTATGAATTAAAAATAACCCATAACGGAGGTGGTTGTGTAAGTTATGATACCGTAACAGTACAGGCAGCTAAATTATACGATAGCCTGATCGTTTTGGGTAAACCGGAATGGTGCATTGGCAGTGGCGATAGCACCGTACTACTGGTAATGCCATGCGACAGCGTGCAATGGTATAGGGATGGAATTGCCATACCCGGCGAAAATCAGCAGCGTTATAAGGTTACGCAGACCGGAACATACAATGCAGTGGTATTTAGTTTCCTGGGCTGTAGTTTAGTAACCAAAAGCATTAATATAGATATATCCTCGGTGCCCGTACCAGGCTTTACAGTTGATAAACCTGTACAATGTTTAGCCAATAACAGGTTTGTTTTTACAAACACCAGTACCAATGCTGTTGGCGCCATGCACTATAAATGGCTTACAGGCGATGGGTATATAGGTACCTCCCGCAACCTTACATATAGTTTCAAAAAAGCCGGCACCTACGAAGTGATATTGGTCGTTAACAGCAGTGCATCCTGTGCCGACAGTACCAGTTTAACCGTTACCATACATCCCAATGTTTTTGCAGAGTTCAGTGTAAATGCAGCCTGCATCAATCAACCGATAATGCCGGTAAATAATACCATTGACCCCGGCACATCTCCCGTACATTATTTATGGGATTTTGGCAACGGCCAAACATCAACGTTACGTAACCCGCCTGTACAGAACTATCCCGGGCCGGGTAATTATGTAATGAGTTTATCGGTACATTCGGATCAATGCCCCTTCCCCATCAATACACAAAAAAGATTTGTAGTGATCGAGAAACCAATACCGGGAAAAAGATACACCGAGGCTTATGCAGTTACCGCTCTGCCTCTAACATTAGAAGCCAGGGCTATTGGCAACAGTGCGCTCTGGACGCCGGCAGCCGGTCTTGATAATCCAACCAGCTACAGGCCTGTTTTTACCGACACTAAGGAACGTGCTTATACCATTGAACTTAAAACGGCAGCCGGCTGCATTACCATTGATACGCAGGTGGTAAAAATAAATAAGAACATTGTGATCTATGTGCCCAATGCTTTTACGCCCAATGATGATAGCCGCAATGATGTTTTAAAACCCTTTATGATCGGCATCAAACAACTTGTTTATTTCAAGATCTTCAACCGCTGGGGAGAACTGGTTTATGAAACCAAAGACATAAACCAGGGATGGGATGGCCGCTACAAAGGCAATCCCGTTCAATCGCACACACTGGTTTGGATGCTGGAAGGCATTGGGGCGGATAATAAAACCTATAATGCTAAAGGAAGTACGGTGTTGATCCGTTAATGGTTATTAGTTAATGGTTAGCAACTCACGATTCACGATTCACAATTCACGATTCACAATTAACTGATGCCCGTTCTCCGTTACTTCATCCTCAACAAACCCTTCAACATGGTATCACAGTTTGTTAGTACGCATGATGTGCGGCTGTTGGGTGATCTTGATTTTGATTTTCCGCCGGGCATTCATGCTGTAGGCAGGCTCGATAATGATTCCGAAGGCCTCCTCATTCTTACCACCAATAAAAAAGTAACAAGGCTTTTATTTTTAAGCGATGAGCCGCATAAGAGAACTTATCTCGTTCAATTAAACAATATCCTCTCTGAAGAAAATTTAAAAAGGCTGCAAACGGGTATCAATATCCGTATAAAGACAGGAGTAACTTACACAACAGCTCCCTGCGATGTACAGATCCTAACCAATCCGGAAGAATTGTACGACCTGGGCGAACGACTTACTGCTTACCACCCTTTTACCTGGATCTTAATTACCATCACCGAAGGAAAATTTCACCAGGTACGTAAAATGATCGCCGCTACAGGACATAAAACAAAACGGTTGATACGCATTAGTATTGAAGACCTGGAACTGGATGGATTGAAGGCTGGTGAAGTGAGAGAGATTGAGGAGAAGGAATTTTTTAGAAAATTGAGAATTAAGTTTTGAAATTCAAGCCTTCGATATGCAAAATCTAAAAGAATATTTGATCGCATTAATTTTCCTGTTTTCAGGTTGTAATACAAAAACCTATACCCCTGCCCCGGTTCTGTTTGCAGATACCTCAACCTATTTAAGAATTTATGAAGATCCTTTTCAAAACATTACTTTAAACGGAAGTCCGATACAATTAAATAGCTTAGAGCAAAGGTTAATTTCTTTAAAGAATAATAATGGCCTGGTCCTATATTCTAATGGACAAATGAATGATGATCCTCCGGGAAACAGCAAAGTAATTGACTTAATTAAAAAATACAAATTACCCATTACCATGTTTGATGACAGCAGCTTTTCAAAATAGAATTATTAAAGTCAATATCTTTTTTACCGCCGGTATATTTTCAAAGCATCAAATCGGCCGGTTTATTGTTAACTTCCCATAAGTGAATTACAAAAAATCTATCAACTTCATTAATGGACGATATGCAAATGAAGGCATCCGCATCACGGCGGGTATCGTATTGCCATCATTGGTTATGCAATACTTCGACCTGCTTTCGCTGGGCATCGTCATGTCGGTTGGTGCACTTTGCGTAAGTGTGGCCGACTCTCCCGGTGCAGTAAAACACAGGCTTGCAGGCATGTTCTCCTGCTGTTTACTGGTAGCAGGGATCTCTGTACTTACTTATTACTGCGCTGCAAATGCCATATTGCTGGGAGCATTTATACTGATCAGTGGTTTTATCTTTTCCATGCTAACGGTTTATGGCGCCCGTAGTTCTTCAGTGGGTATTGCCGTCATCATCATCATGGTGCTCAGCCTGCAGGATCCGCTGCAGGGCAGGGATATCTGGATAACTGCCGGATATACACTGGCCGGTGGTATATGGTATATGCTATACACCCTGGTGCTATACAGGCTGCGCCCTTACAGGTTCATTCAACAGGTAATGGGCGATTATATTGGAGGGATTGGTTCTTTCCTTCGTTTAAGAGGCTCCTTGTATGCAACAGAACCTGATTACGATAAAATAAATGAACAACTGCTGAAATTACAGGTACAGATAGAAGCAGAACAAAAAATACTGGGCGATCTTTTATTCAATACAAGGGCCATTGTAAAAGAATCTACACATACCGGCAGGGTGCTTGTGAAAATTTACCTGGAAGCTACAGAATTGTACGAATCGGTAATGACCAGTTACCAGCATTACCCTGTTATGCATGCACAGTTTGATGATACCGGCATCCTGCAGGACTATCATACAGTAATTGATACGTTGGGCAAAGAGATAGAAGAAATAGGTATGGCAGTCAGGTCGGGTATGTCATCTGTAACAGCCAATGAGACTACGCTGCTGATCAAAGGCACCCGGAAACATTTTGACGACCTGCGCCTCACGCACATGAACGAAACCAATGTAGAGGATTTTGTAGCCATCGGCCGCATCATGAAGAACCTGGAAGACCTCGGCGCAAAAATAAAATTGTTGCATGGCTATACCGGTTACGAAATAAGCCTGAAGACAAACAATATCGGCGCTGTAATGGAAACGCATACAGAAACCACGCCTGATATCCGCCCTTCTCTCTTCTTTGATAACCTCAATTTCAGGTCCAACACTTTCAGGCATGCATTAAGGGTTGCGCTGGCCATGCTGGTAGGTTATATCATTGCGGTAATGTTCAAGATAGACCGTGGATACTGGATACTACTTACGATTGTTG
>Ga0193752_1003166_pt1 | contig 11560 bp, 11 predicted proteins | sample H1c1metaG_FD_144924 | JGI IMG/M metagenome (GOLD analysis project Ga0193752, IMG submission 144924) | Soil microbial communities from a riparian zone of the East river system, Colorado, United States - H1c1 | ecosystem: Environmental > Terrestrial > Soil > Riparian zone | place: USA: East River... | reverse complement strand
TGCAGGTCCCTGTTGGGTCCGGTAACTTCCACTTCGATGTAACTCAGTCCTCTTACACCCACATCGATCGAAGGATTTTCCATGCTCAGCATGGCCGTGTCGCTGATCAGGATGACGTCCGACTTCAGGAGTGGCTTGTTCTTTACAACAAATTTTGCGAGGTTGGGAGAGCCGATCTCTTCTTCACCTTCAATGATAAACTTTATGTTGACTGGCAGTGTGTTGGTCTTTACCATTATCTCAAGAGCCTTGACATGCATATAAAACTGGCCCTTGTCGTCACAGGAACCGCGGGCGTAGATCTTGCCATCCCTGATCACGGGGTCGAAGGGTCCACTCTTCCAAAGCTCCAGCGGATCCGCGGGCTGCACATCGTAATGGCCATAAACCAGGACGGTTGGTTTTTTTATGTCGAAGATCTTCTCACCATAAACAACCGGGTGTCCTTCGGTTTCATACACCTCTGCCTTGTCAGCACCCGCGTCCAGCAATCTTTGTTTTACCAGGTCCGCGCACTTTTTCATGTCCTCCCGGTGTTCTGTCCTTGCGCTCACAGAGGGTATGCGCAACAGTTCCATCAACTCCTCCATAAACTTTTCCTTGTGCTGGTCCTGGTATTCCTTCCATTTAGTCATGTGCTTCTATTAAAATGTAATTAAATTTTTTCTTCAGCCTTTGCCATGGAATGTTTTTCATCCGAAAGCAGGTTGCTGACGGTCCAGTTGACCCTTTTTTCAAAGTTCGATTGCCGGACCGGGCAGTCGTGCTTTGAGCAGATGCTGCATTGAAAATACAGACAACCGTCGGAGTGCACGAACAGCTCGATGGATGTGCCAAACTCCTGCTTGATCAGGCGGCCCAGTTTTTCCACTTCGGCATGCGCTTCGTGCACATTGAGATACCAGGGTACGGTAAGGTGGCAGTCTACATGCAGTTGACCACCATATTTTATCACTCTGAGGTTGTGCAGGTCGATCCAGTTTTCCTCACGGTTTTTATCCAGGGAACCGATCAGTCGCTGGAGCAGGCTGATGTCCGCTTCATCCATGATACCGGCAATGGACGACCGAATAATTCGATACCCGGTAACAAGGATAATGATCGCAAACAGCAGGGCTATCACGCTATCCAGCCACAGGATTTTGGTGTAGTAGATCAGTACCAGCCCTCCGATGATCCCGAGGGTGGAATAGGTGTCGGAGTGCAGGTGTTTTCCGCTGGCGATCAGTGCCATTGAATTGTTCTTTTTGCCCCGGTAAATACTGATCGACCCGACCAGGAAATTTACCGCAGCCGTAGCGGCTATCAGGATCATGCCATCGTCAAGCCGGTGGATCGCATGCGGGTTGATCATGCTTTCGACAGACTGGTAAACGATGACCAGCCCGGAAAGGATGATCAGACTGCCTTCCACCCCGGCAGATAAAAACTCGGCTTTGCCATGACCGTAAGGATGATTACGATCCTTAGGCTGGGAAGCGATATAAAGGCTGTACAAACCTATGAAGCCCGCACCAACATTGGCGATACTTTCAAGGGCATCGGTAAGGATGGATACGGAATGCGTAAGGTAATAGGCGAGTATCTTGACACTGAATAAAATGACCGCAACCGCGACCACCAATTTCTGCACAAGTAAATTTTCTTTCCTGGGATCCAATGCGTCATTTTGATCTGTTAACCCTCCATATCTCCTGCCACTTTTTTAGGGGGCGACAAAACTTCCTCGTCTGTCGGAGAGAAAAATACCCGGCCTAAGATCCCTTATGCGCTTTTGTCAAAACGGGTCTGAACAAAATCCCAGTTAACCACTTTCCACCACTCCGTAATATAGTCAGGACGACGGTTCTGGTAGGTGAGGTAGTAGGCATGCTCCCAGACATCCAGTCCCAGTAATGGATAACCTTTCAGGTCACTGACATCCATCAGCGGATTGTCCTGGTTAGCGGTTGAACCAATGAGCAGTTTCTTGCCGGGTCCAACTACCAGCCATGCCCAGCCGCTTCCAAACCTTGTCTTGCCGGCCTCACTGAATTTGGTTTTGAAGTCGTCGAAGGAACCAAAATCCTTCTCAATCGAAGCAAGCAATTTTCCGGAAGGTTTTTCCGCACCGCCCGCCTTGAGTGTTTTCCAGAACAGCTCATGGTTGTAATGCCCGCCGCCGTTGTTGCGGACCTTTGTCGAATATTTTGAAACTTTTTTAAGGATGTCTTCCAGTGGTTTACTGGTGTCGATCTTTTCCGCTTCAGCCGCTTCATTCAGGTTTTTTGTGTAGGTGGCGGCGTGTTTGGTATAATGTATCTCCATGGTTTTGGCGTCGATTACGGGTTCCAGTGCATTGTAATCATAGCCGAGGGGGTCCTGGGTGAATGGCGTCGCATCCAGCGAGGCATCATAAACTGGTGATGCCGTCAGCGGGTTCGCGGATAAGTAAGCGGGCATAGCAGAAAGGGAAGTAAGCGCTAGACCGGCCTTTGCCGAATTGCCAATGAATTGTCTTCTTGAATTTTTACCCTGGTCCATATTTTTGGTTTTTAATGTTTAAAAGTAAGTCAAACCTGATTAACGGGCGGGGACACCTGTGGAGCTGACTTCCTGGTGAGGCTTTTTCTGACCTTGCGGAAGAAACGGTAATAGAATTCCTTATTCATTAGTTGAGAGTCGTTCATTGCTTTATACACAAAGAAAAGGCCGACAGGTAGCAGAATAAAGGTCGCCATCCAGATACCAGCTATAGGCTGGAGCACATCTTCCTTTACAAATTTTTTTCCAAAATTATTGAGCAGGAAAAAGATTACGAAGAAAATGACCGCAAAAACAACCGGCATGCCGATCCCCCCTTTTCTTACGATCGAACCAAGCGGAGCGCCGATCAGGAACAACACTAAAACGGCAATGGACATACTGAATTTGGTGTGCCATTCGATCAGTTGCAACCGCATTTCCTTGCGCTGGTTGCTGTATTCCACGGCACTGCCCTGGATGGAATTTTTTAATGCAGATGAATAGGAAATACTTTGGTCAAGTACGCGACTCCTTGCACTGTCGGGAATTAATTCGTCCAATTTTTTTGCCTTCGGTGCGGTCACAGATGTCTTCATCCACCCGCTGTCGATGAAGCGATTGAACTCGACGTAGGGCAGGAGCTCATTCTTCACCCTGGTGGCAAATGAACTGTTCTTTTTCTCCAGGGTATCAATGCCAAGACCCAGTTGCCGTACGCTTAACATTTCATAACGGTCCTTGTAAGTGCTGTCGGCAGTGAGGTTCAGTGCCAGCGAGCTGAGGTCAAGCACCTTTTTGTATTCATTAAATCCCAGCCGGATATAATCTGTGCTTGTGCCCGATCCCTTCTCCTCATACCGCCAACCCTTTTTCAAAGTAAACACGAGGAAATGCTGGTCGGGCGTGACTTTCATGATGCCACGTTCTGCTACGAGCACATTATCCTGCAGCCCGGTTCCTGTTTCGTAAATAATAACATTCGTGAGAGTGGAATCGTCTTTTTCTTTTTTGCCCACCTTGATCGCATAACCCGGAATGGCCGTATAAAAGACCCCTTCCTTGAGATCGAAGGCTGGTTTTTTATTGACGATGTCGGTGTGCAGGCTGCGCATTTTAAGGTTCGCAATCGGGATCACATTGTTGTTGAACAGGAAGGCGAGGCCAGAGAGCAGGAGGGCGATCACCAACAGTGGGCGCATGAACCTTAGAAGCCCGATACCAGCGGATTTGATGGCCACCAGCTCAAAGGTCTCTCCGAGGTTGCCGAAGGTCATGATCGAGGAAAGCAGCACCGACAAAGGCAGCGCGAGAGGCACCAGGGTGGCGCTGAGATAGATGATGAGTTTGATGAAGAGCGGACCATCCACTCCCTTGCCAACAAAATCATCAATCCACAACCAGAAGAACTGAAGGATCAGCACGAAAAGGGTGATGAAAAATGTAGCTATGAAGGGCCCTACAAATGCCCTCATGATCAGTATGTCTAATTTTTTAAACACCGGAAAGATGGTTAATGAAAGAGAAAGACCTTGTCGTCTGTTTAATTTCCCAGACGATGAAAAAGATCCTTTACCTGGTAATCCCAGAGCTGGCTTTGGTCTTTAACCTCTCCCTTTTCAGCAAAATCCTTGATGATCAGGATGGTGAGATTAGTAACTTCTGACTTTTCTATTTTGAATTCGAAGTATTCCTCTTTTGGTTTGTCGACCCAGTGAAATCGGATAAATTTTTCAGACTCGCTTTCTGTCATTTCTGCCTTCTCCGTGGTACCGTTCCACGAAAAACTAAATACATTTTCCCTCTCGTCTACCTTGTCTGCGAACCATTCCTGCAAACCTGCGGGAGTGCTCAAAAATTCATATAGTATGGATGGAGAACATCTAACCGGAAATTCTAAAGTATATAATTGTTTCTTGCTCATCTATCACTCAATTGGTCTTTTGGATAACTGATATCTGCAATAATAGAAAAATCTGGCATATGCCGAAATTATTTTGTTTTAATGGTCGTTGTCGCCAAAGGCATTCATTTTAGCCCAGACTTGGGGAAAGATAATTGAAAACCAGTAATTTACAGATAATATTTTTGGCTGCTACGGGCTCTGTGCATCAGCGCTTTAGGGTACGATTGGGAACTGTCAAACTTGCAGGTTAACATCGATATAACAAATGTTACGTTTCAACGTTTTTATTCGACAGATCCTTTAAAAAACTAAAACCCCGGCAACCCTATGAGCATGCGCCAACTCAAGATCACGAAATCTATCACGAATCGTGAATCTCAGAGCTTAGAGAAATACCTTCAGGAGATAGGTAAAGTTGAACTTATTGGTGCGGAAGAAGAGGTGAGGCTGGCTAGAATGATCAAACTGGGCGATCAGATGGCCCTGGACAGATTGACCAAGGCCAACCTCAGATTTGTGGTGTCTGTAGCCAAACAGTACCAGAACCAGGGATTGTCTCTTCCTGACCTGATCAACGAGGGCAACCTGGGGCTCATTAAGGCGGCTCAGCGCTTTGATGAAACCCGTGGCTTCAAATTCATCTCTTACGGGGTGTGGTGGATTCGCCAAAGCATCCTACAGGCACTTGCCGAGCAGTCAAGAATTGTAAGGCTGCCCCTGAACAAAGTGGGGCTGACCAATAAGATCCAGAAAGCGTTCTCGCAGCTGGAGCAGGAGTTTGAGCGGGAGCCTTCTTCGGAGGAACTCGCCGACTTGCTTGATTTAACCCCGGAAGAGGTCTCAGCATCACTGGGTATCGGCGGCAGGCACATCAGCATGGATTCGCCATTGTCTGAAGGGGAGGATAACACGCTGGTGGATGTAATGGAAAATCCTAATGCTGAAAGAGCGGAAACCAATCTTGAATACAAGGAATCCCTGAAACAGGAAATAGACCGTTCGTTCAAAGTGCTTACCGAACGCCAGCGCGAAGTGATCTGCTACTTTTTTGGCATCGGCCAGGATCACCCGATGAGTCTCGAAGACATCGGTGATAAATTCAACCTCACTCGTGAGCGGGTAAGGCAGATCAAGGACAAGGCCATTACGAAATTAAGAACCAACTCCAGGACCGTTGAGCTTAAAGGCTACATGGGCTAAGCAAAATCAAAAATTAAAAATTAAAAATATAGGCTAAAAAATTACTTAATTCATTTACTGATAAAAGGCAAGACGCGGGATTTTCCCCGGTTTTGCCTTTTTGCATTGAAGGAGCGCACGATTCAGTCCAGGCGGGACGAAGCCATTCATTGCGATTATGTACCCGCTGTCGAGGGGAGAGGACAGAGAAGTGGTGAAGAGAAAAGAGGGTCTGCCTGCTTGCCTGGCGGCATTGCCCGGCGATCTGGTGTGAAATATGAGGGAGATGAATCTTTAACTTTTAAGATTTAGGTTTTAAGTTTTTACTTTTGTTGCATGTTCGAAAACCTCACGGACCGGCTGGAGTCGGCGTTTAAACAGATCAAGGGAGAAGGAAGGATCACAGATCTCAATATTGCCGCCACTGTGAAGGAGATCAGGCGAGCCCTGGTGGACGCGGATGTTAACTACAAAATTGCCAAGGAATTTACCGATAAGGTCAAGGACAGGGCCCTTGGGCAGAAAGTGCTCAACGCTGTAAGTCCCGGCCAGCTGATCGTGAAGATCGTAAAGGATGAACTGGCTGAACTGATGGGTGGCAGCGAGTCGGAATTTATCACCAAAGGCAATCCGGCCGTGGTACTGATTGCGGGTCTGCAGGGTAGCGGTAAGACCACTTTCAGTGGCAAACTGGCCAATTACCTCAAATCGAAGAAGGGTCTGTCGCCCCTGCTGGTGGCAGCCGACGTTTATCGTCCCGCAGCGATAGAACAGCTGAAGATTCTTGGCGAACAGATCAATGTGGACGTTTACACCGACCCTGAAAATAACGACCCTGTTTCTATAGCTACCAATGCGATCAGGGAGGCGAGGACCAGGAACAAAAATATTGTGATCATTGACACCGCCGGCCGTCTGGCCGTGGATGAAGCGATGATGAACGAAGTAGCCAACATCAAGGCCGCCGTGAATCCCCAGGAGATACTTTTCGTGGTGGATTCGATGACCGGCCAGGATGCTGTGAACACCGCCAGAACCTTCAATGAAAGGCTGAATTTCACCGGTGTGGTGCTCACAAAGCTGGACGGGGACACCCGTGGCGGAGCTGCCCTGTCGATCCGTTACACGGTTGAAAAACCCATAAAGTTTGTCAGCAGTGGCGAAAAACTCGACACACTGGATGTTTTTTACCCGGAACGTATGGCCCAGCGTATTCTCGGGATGGGCGACATCACCACCCTGGTGGAGAAAGCCCAGGCTCAATTTGACGAGGAAGAGGCCAGAAAACTGGAGAAGAAGATCAGGAAAAACCAGTTCGACTTTGAAGACTTCAAACAGCAGCTGGAGCAGATTAAGAAGATGGGTAATATCAAGGACCTGCTTGGCATGATCCCCGGGTTGGGTAAGTCGGTTAAGGACATGGATATCAGCGATGATTCATTCAAAGGGATAGAGGCCATAATCAATTCGATGACCGTACTGGAGCGCCGCAACCCGGACATCATCGAAGCCAGCCGGAAGAAGAGGATCGCCAAAGGGTCGGGGAAGGACATAACCGAGATCAATGCTTTCATAAAGCAGTTCGACCAGATGAAGGATATGATGAAGATGATGAATAAGATGCCCATGGGCCGGATGATGGGGAGGAAGTGAAAAACAGAAACAGAAACAGAAAGAGGGGAGAAAGAGAAAGAGGAAGAGGAAGGTGGCCGACTTGTCCGCCGAAGCTTAACGAAGGCGGAAGCTTAGTGAAAGCACCGGGACCTGCATTGACCCAGCTGGTCAGGGGTTCGCTGGTCGTAGCACTAGGGGCTGCAGTAAACTATTATTTTACACTCTCGGGAATCCCGTTCCTCGCTCTCTTTCTGTTTCTGTTCCTCTTTCTGTTTCTGTTCCTCTTTCTCTTTCTCCCCTCTTTCTGTTTCTCTTTCTGCCCTCCTTTGCTGCCTAAAGCAGCAAAGGAGGGGTTAAATGTTTCAGATAATTTTGAAAAAACCGTAACGGATATTACATTTGCGTTCCTGAAAAGGGAATAAACCGTATTCATTCACGCATTTAAATTTCTATTTAAAATGCCAGTAAAAATCAGACTACAGCGGCACGGCTCTAAAAAAAGACCGTTCTACTTCATCGTCGTGGCCGACGCGAGAGCCCCCAGGGATGGTAAATTCATCCAGAAAATCGGCACCTACAATCCACTTACTGTTCCGGCATCTGTTCAGCTTGACCGCCAACGCGCCCTCGACTGGCTGCATAAAGGCGCCCAGCCAACCGACACCGTACGCAGGATTCTTTCTTTCAAAGGTGTTTTATACCTTAAACACCTGCTTCGCGGTGTTAAACTTGGCCTTTTCGACGATGCGGCGGCCATGGACAAATTCCAGAAATGGCATTCTGAACATGAACTGACCATCAAGAAAAAGCAGGAAGCAAATTCAGGTGAGCGCCGCGCCCGTCGTGGTGGTGTCCCAGCTCCCACCAGGAAACCAGCAGATAAGGAAGAAACACAATCGTAATCGCTGAAGGTTCCAACATATTCATCCCGGTGGCGTTCCCACCGGGATTTTTCCGTTTACCGACAGCTCAATGAGTGCCGAAATGACAAATTACTGTGCGATAGGAAAGTTCGTTGCCACCTTCGGTGTCGGAGGGGAGATGATCCTGCTCCACCATCTGGGCAAAAAAACCTCTCTCAAAGGGCTCGAAAACATCTTCATCGAAAAACAAAAAGACGAACTGATCCCCTATTTTCTTGAATCCGTGAAGATCAAAACCGCCGACGAACTCTATGTCAGAGTGGAAGGCATCAACACAAAGGAAGCGGCAAGACTGCTTATTCACAAACAGGTTTGGTTAACCGAAGAAGAATTTCACAAATATGCCGGCAAATCCGCACCGATCTCCCTGCTCGGTTACCATATCATCAACGAAAAAGACGACCTCGGCGAGATACTCGAGGTGATCGAACAGCCACACCAGCTGCTTTGCCGCATCTCCCTGGATGGGAAAGAAGCCCTCATACCCGTACACCAGGACAGCCTCGAAAAAATCGACAAAAAAAATAAACTGGTCATCGTCAGCCTTCCGGAGGGCCTGCTGGATATTTACCGGTGAGTCACATTTAACACAAAAATTCAGTCCACTCACCCGGTAGATTATTATCTTCGTAGAAGTATCAGCTCTTTTTTCTCACCATTATAAATCCTTTTGTATGAGTTTACGTTTAGGGGATATTGCCCCCAACTTCCAGGCTAAAAGCACAGCCGGCGAAATTGATTTCTATGAATACCTCGGAGAAGGATGGGGAGTCCTGTTTTCCCATCCGGCAGACTATACACCGGTTTGTACCACGGAACTTGGTAAGACCGCCCTCCTGCAGGAGGAATTCGCGAAAAGAAATGTAAAGGCGCTTGCCGTAAGCGTCGACCCACTCGACAAACACCACGGATGGGTGAAAGACATCAACGAAACACAAAACTGTACTGTTGACTTTCCGATCATTGCAGATGAAGACAGGAAGGTGGCGAATCTTTATGGTATGATCCACCCGAATGCTTCCGAAACATTCACCGTGCGTTCCCTATTTGTCATCGGACCCGATAAAAAAGTCAAATTAACCATCACTTACCCGGCCTCTACAGGAAGAAACTTCCAGGAAGTATTGAGAGTCATCGATTCACTGCAGCTCACCGCCAAATACAGCGTAGCCACACCGGCCGACTGGAAAGCGGGCGAAGATGTAATCGTGGTTCCCGCAGTTTCAACTGACGACGCCATCAAGAAATTTCCAAAAGGAGTTAAAGTGGTGAAGCCGTACCTGCGCTATACGCCGCAGCCCAATGTTGACTAGAGTTTGGTGTTAATAACGACCAGGCATGACCGAAAACGGTCATGCTTTTTTTATGTTCTGAACTTTTTAAGGGTATGCAGAGTGTCTAGGATGCTGGTTTTTTCTTCTTCGACAACTGCTGCAGGAGCGCACGCATGTCTTTCGGAAGCGGTGCACTCAGCGTGTAGGTAATACCATCCACAGAGGTGAATATGAGTCTTTCCGCATGAAGCCCCAAGCGCGCAAGTATGGGACGTTCATCCAGTTCTGACTTTGACAGGTGGTAATTTTTTTTGATTGAGGAAAGCAAAATGGGAGAGCCATCGCCATAAATCTCATCGCATACGATCGGGTGACCTATCAGTTGCATATGAACCCTTATCTGGTGCGTTCTTCCACTATGTATCCTGAACTCAATATGAGCATAGCGGCCAAAATCCTCCAATACCCTGTAATCCGTAACCGCAGTCTTGCCTCGTTTATGGATCACCATCCGGGTATGGTTCTGGCTGTGCTGGGCAATCGGCGCGTCGATCGTTTTTTCTTTTTCCGCGGGGGAGCCCATCACAATGCCCGAGTAATATTTCTCCACGGTCCTATCCTGGAAGGCCAGCGAAAGATGTTTGTGAGCCAGTTCATTTTTTGCAAACACGATTAGTCCACTGGTATTCCTGTCGATCCGGTGTACCGTGAAGATTTCACCATACTTTTCTTTCAACAACTGCTTCAATGAAACTTCTTCGCCTTCGCGATCGGGAATGCTCAGCATGCCCGCGGGTTTACTTAACGCAACGAAATCGTCGGTTTCCAAAATGATCTCAGGAATTTGCCTGTTCATTTTTTTCTCGCGTATGAAGCATTCATAAATTTGAGCAGACGGACTTCTTTTTCGGAAAGGAAACGCCACTTGCCCCGCTCAACATTTTTCTTGGTGAGGTTGGCATACATTACACGGTCGAGGTTCCTTACATCATAACCAAGTTTTTCAAAGATCCTTCTTACTATCCTGTTCCTGCCGCTGTGGATCTCGATGCCGATGATCCGTTTGTCCTTCGTGTCTGTGTAAGCAAGGGCGTCGGGTGAAATGAAACCATCTTCGAGAGTTATACCCTGAAGCAGTTCATCGAAGTCTTTTTTTAACAGAGGTTTGTCGAGAGTCACCTCATAGATCTTCCTTACTTCATAGCTGGGATGTGATAATTTCTGGGCAAGCTCTCCATCGTTGGTGAGGATGAGCACTCCCGTGGTGTTCCGGTCGAGCCGGCCCACCGGATAAACCCGTTCCGGTGTGGCTTTCTTCACGATGTCCATCACCGTTTTGCGTCCTTCCGGATCTTCCGTCGTGGTGATGTGATCCTTCGGTTTGTTCAGCAGTATATAAACCAGGCTCCTGGTGGCCGAAACTTTCTTTCCCTGGACCCTGATCTCATCTCTCGCATTTACTTTGAATCCCGGTTCAGTGATCACCTGTCCGTTCACACTTACCTTACCAGATTTCACCACTTCCGCGGCATCCCTCCTTGAACAAATACCGGCATGCGCAATGAATTTATTCAATGGCATAACCCCGGCTTGTTCAGCGGGCGTTTGTACTACGGCGTTATCTGGTCTGTTTATTTCGGGTTTATTCGATTTTCCTGTGGGATTGACCTTCACTTTCAATCTTGAAGGGGACTGTTCTTTCGCAGATTTGTTTTTGGGAATCAACTCCAGATGAGAACGTTTGCTGTCCGGGGCAGCAGTATCCGGAACCCTTGTATGTTCAGGTTTCGAATGAAATTCACGGTCCGACTGCTTTTGCGTCTTGCGACCCTGCCCACCATGAGCCACAGGTCTTGGCTTGCCCGAATTAGTGGGAATTTTCCCTCTCGCTGGTGCGCGGGAACCCTTCCCCGGTTTGCCGGTAAAATTTCCTCTTCCAGGATTGCTCTCAGGAATGATCGGGTGTTTTTCAGAACTCCTGTTGTGAATGGCCTGAATGTCCTGCGAGATCTGTCCTCTTGATTGTTTTTTTTTCTGATCGAAGAATGCCTTTGTTTCCTGCCTTACCTTTTTCTTCTCCTGCCTGATCTTTTCCTTCAGACGGGCGCCCTTGTCTTCGGGTTTGATGAATTGCTGGAAGTTATTCTTGCTCATGTAGTGGA
>Ga0193752_1003165_pt1 | contig 11560 bp, 14 predicted proteins | sample H1c1metaG_FD_144924 | JGI IMG/M metagenome (GOLD analysis project Ga0193752, IMG submission 144924) | Soil microbial communities from a riparian zone of the East river system, Colorado, United States - H1c1 | ecosystem: Environmental > Terrestrial > Soil > Riparian zone | place: USA: East River... | reverse complement strand
AGAAGATCTATGCACTTCGCGATGCGACCGCTACCGTTCCATACATTCCTCTTATCGTCGCTTCGATAATGTCGAAAAAGCTTGCCGAGGGTTTAGACGCGCTGGTGCTGGACGTGAAAACGGGGTCGGGTGCCTTCATGGAACAGCACGAAGATGCGGTGAAACTCGCCGAGGCTTTAGTGAAGACCGGCGAAAAATTCGGAGTCCATTCCCAAGCCGTCGTTTCTGATATGAACCAGCCGCTTGGGAAATATGTCGGGAATTCGCTTGAGGTCTATGAGTGCATCAAGATCCTGCGAAACGAGATCGAACCGGCTGCGATGCCAACTTGGGAACTTTCGCTTGAACTGTCTGCTCGCATGCTCGTACTGACCGGAATTTCTTCGGACATCGACGCGGCTAAAAAACTCTGCCTCTCGAAACTGGAAAACGGCGAGGGACTCGAACGCTTTCGGCTAAATATTGAATGTCAGGGCGGCGATGTTTCGGTTTGCGATGCTCCTGTAACGTTGATCGACGCCAGTCTGCAGAAGACCGATATCCTTGCCGATTCCGACGGTTTCGTTTCCTCTATCGACACTCTCGCAATAGGCAACGCTGTCTGTTCCATTGGCGGCGGCCGTACCAAAGCCGATGACAAAGTCGACCACGCCGTCGGTTTCGCTTCAGAGGTCAAGATAGGCGATCAGATACGGCAAGGCGACTCTATTGGCGTTGTCTATTGCCGCGATCAAGATCAGGCAAACGGCGTCGTTTCTAAACTTTCCAATGCCTACGCGATCGGCGGCGAAAAGCCCGCTCAGCCCAAATTGATCCGCGAAGTTATCTCGTCAATCCTTAAACCATAATTTTTCCTGCCTCTTTTTTGTTTTAATTTCCTTTTGATCCATTTCGTGTATTTCGTGGAAAAAACTCTTAAGAAAATTTCCACGAAACACACGAAAGAAGAAAGCAAAACACAATAAAAGCCTTTGCGCCGCGCCGGTTGCGCCGGCGCAAGGCGGCGCAAACATCGGTGTTTTTGATGTTTTCGATCAAAATTATTTGATACAACGTGCCTTTTTCTCTTTCAAAGATCAATAACCCACATTATTATATGCTTGTTTCGTATAAGTGTCAATGTTTTATGTACGCAACGCCAAGTCAGTAGTCAGTAGTCAGTAGTCAGAAATCAGCCGACATACTGACAACCGACTGATACCGACAACTGCCTTCTGACAACTGACTACTGAAACCGCCATGCTTTCCGATTTTTTCGTATGTAATGTAAGCTATGAGCATCTAAAATCGGTAAGGTTCGCTAATGAAAAAAGCAGGTCTTTTGATACTAATATTGGTCGTCGGGTTGATAGGCGCGATCACCGGCCGATGGCTTGTTCGCAGTCTGGCTGGCTCCACTGACAATCCCGAGCTTAAGGCGGATCAAAATGATAATTACGGCCCGCCTATATATCGACGTGATTCCTGCGAAATAAGGGTCGGGATCGTTTTCGACATCGGCGGTAAGAACGACCGCTCTTTCAATGCCGCCGCGTGGGAAGGCGTTCGCCGTGCCGAACGCGATATGCCGATCTGCTTGTACGATGTCGAACCCGGCAACCCGACCTCGATCGAACCGGCAATGCGCGCCTTTGCCGAAAAGAATTACGACCTCATCATCGGCGTCGGTTTTGCCCAAGGCCCGATCATGCAAAGGGTCGCGACCGACTATCCGAATATCAAATTCGCGATCATAGACGGCGTGATCTTTGAAGCTGACGGGAAAACTCCCAAGGCAAACGTCGCCTCGCTCGTCTTTCGCGAACACGAAGGCTCGTACCTCGTCGGTATGATCGCCGCTTCGAAATCGAAAACTGGCGTGCTCGGGTTTCTTGGCGGCATGGATATTCCGCTGATCCATCGATTTAACAAAGGCTACGAAGAAGGTGCTCTGGCCATAAACCCGAACGTGAAATTCGTAAGCAACTACGTTGGTGTAAATGACGCTGCGTGGAACAATCCCGGCAAAGGAAAGGAACTCGCCCTCGCTCAGATCGAGAAGGGAGCTGATGTTATATTTACGGCCGCCGGAAATTCCGGGCTAGGTGTTTTCGATGCGGTCGAGCAGAGCGGAAAGAATGCTAACGGCGAGGCTAACAGATTTGTCATCGGTGTCGATTCGAACCAGAACGGCGTCAAGCCAGGCTTCGTTCTTACCTCAATGGTAAAACGTGTGGACAATGCAGTTTACGATGCCGTCAAAGAGGTCCTCGAAGGAAAATTTAAGGGCGGATTTCACGTCTTCGGCCTCGACAAAGACGGCGTCGCTTACGCGATGGACAATTTTAACAAATCTCTCATTCCGGAAGACGTTCTGATCAAAGTAGAAACCGCAAAAGGCAAGATCATCAACGGCGAAATCAAAGTGACCGACGCAATGGCTCAGTAGATTTTACTCAATGTTATAATCGTTGCAGTGTGAAAAATATGGCGATAACCCGAACAAAAAAGCCCGCAATCAAAGTAGTCGGCAAATCATGGGTCATCCAACTGCCCGATGGTTTCAGCAGCGAAAACAAACTAGCTAAAGGAACTCAGGTGCTTCTTACTTTCAAGGACAATGAAAAAGTGGAGGCTGAGATTCTTCCACCTTTGAACGAAAAACTACAGGCCGTTGCCGGTAAAGTTTTAAAGCGCCGACGTGGAGTCTATGAGGAGCTAAGGCGCCTTGGGGACTGAGGAAGTTTTACTATCTCACAACAGAAGAAGCCATCACTCTTCACATATTACTGATGCGTGAATGGAATGAGATTCGTTTTGGCGTGGATCGACGCGATCTTCTTGAATCAGCCCTTAATCGTCCGAAGCAGACCGCCAATTTCGAAAATGCAGATATAATCGGACAGGCCGCTACTCTTTGTTTTGGACTGATCAAAAGCCATCCATGGTTGGGTGGAAACAAACGCACGGCAACCTATCTGACTGAAGTTTTTCTTGACCTTAATGGCGTAACGATAAAAGCTTCGGATCGGGAAATTGTTAGCCTTGCCTTAAATATCGAATCAGATACGGGGAAAGTCGCAGAGATAAAGGAATGGTTAGATCTCAAAACTCAAAAGCAGTTGAGGAAGAGATAGTTTCCTATTCAAGTCTAAATATTCTCGCGACCGCAGACGAATGAAAGATGTTTGGCTTATACGTCACGCCGAAAGTTTGGCAAATATTGGCGATGCGACATCGACACCTCGTGAGATACCGCTGTCGCAGGAAGGCTTAATGCAGGCCGATCGTTTGGCGGAATCGGTCACGGTCAGGCCTGATTTGATCGTTATTTCTCCCTACTGGCGGGCCCAACAAACCGCCCAACCGCTGATCGTGCGTTTTCCCGATGTAGCAACCGAAACTCTGTTGGTTCAGGAATTCACGTACTTGTCCATCGAGAGATGCCGCGGAACAAATTCTCAACAGCGAAGGCCGTGGGTCGAGGAATATTGGAAGCGGGCCGATCCTGACTATTGCGATGGCGGCCAATCGGAATCTTTTGCGGAGTTCATAGGTCGGACAGATAATTTTGCCCGACAGATGCGCAAAGCTGATTTCGAACTAGCGTTTGTCTTTACGCATGAGCAGGTCATAAAGGCATTAATATGGAGTTGTATACGGTTTGCCCGAGTCATGGACAGCCCGTCGATGAAAGGTTTCGATGCGTTTATGACTTCGTTCAAAATACCCAACACTGCCATCTTGCGAACAAAAATAGATGACGATGGCGAGATATATTTCGGAACCATCGACACCAGCAATATTGAAAACGATGCTTGAGCTAAGAAACATAACTAAAACTTTTGGAAGCGTTGTTGCGAATAACGACGTTTCGATCAAGGTCGAAAAGGGAACGATCCACGCGATCGTTGGCGAGAATGGGGCCGGAAAATCGACGATCATGCGTATCGCTTACGGGTTTTATAACGCCGACAGCGGCGAGATCTTTGTTGATGGCAAACCTGTGTCGATCAAGACGCCGCATGACGCGATCGCACTTGGTATCGGGATGGTGCATCAGCATTTTATGCTGGTCGAAAATATGACCGTGGCCGAGAATATTATTCTCGGTGCCGAGACCGGATCGGCGGTCGATCTCGATCTGGACAAGGCGATCAGCGACCTAAAAGCCCTTTCGGACAAATTGCAGCTTAAGATAAAGCCTGCTGCTTATATCGAGGATATTTCCGTAGGCCAGCAACAACGCGTCGAGTTGATGAAGGCGCTTTATCGTAAGGCCGAATTGCTAATTTTGGACGAGCCGACCGCCGTTCTGGCGCCGCAAGAGGTCGAGGATCTTTTTGCGATCCTCCGCCGAATGAAGGAACAGGGAAAAACGATCATTATTATCACGCACAAGCTGGACGAGGTTCTCGCCATTTCGGACGAAGTGACCGTTATGCGTGACGGTAAGTCCGTTGGGAATGTAAAAACGTCCGAGACGAACGCAAAAGACCTGGCGCGAATGATAGTCGGCCGCGACGTACTGCTCAGAGTCGAAAAGACGGACGCTAAACCAGCCGATGTCGTACTCGAAATAAAGAACCTTGTCCTCAATTCCAAGCACGGCGCGGTCGTCGATGATATTTCGTTTTCCGTTAGATCCGGCGAGATCGTTGGCATTGCCGGCATCGAGGGAAATGGACAAACAGAATTGATAGAAGCGATCGCCGGACTGGCGAAAGCGAAAAGCGGAAGGATCGAATTCGAGGGCCGCAATGTTACCAACAAAAGTCCTAGGCAGTTAAAAGAGCTCGGCGTGGCGCATATTCCGGAAGATCGACATAAACGCGGACTTCTGCTCAATTCTGATCTTGCCGAAAATTCTATTCTCGGCGTTCACTATCGCCCGCCTGTCGCGGTCGCCGGCTTTATGAGTTCGTCGGCCATCGGCAAGCGTGTGAACGAGATAATAAAGGATTACGATGTTCGCCCGCCGAATGCAGAACTTTCCGCAAAATCGCTCTCCGGCGGTAATCAGCAAAAGCTGATAATCGGCAGGGAATTTGAGCTTGATCCCAAACTTTTGTTGGTTTCTCAGCCGACACGCGGCGTTGACATCGGGGCAATCGAGTTCATTCACCGCAAACTCATCGAACTTCGCGACCGGGGCGGAGCGGTGTTGCTCGTCTCAGCTGAACTGGAGGAAGTGACGGCTTTGGCCGATCGGCTGCTCGTTATCCGCGAGGGCAAAATAGTTGGCGAGGTCGATCCGAAAGTTGCTACGGCGGAAGAGATCGGTGTCTTGATGACCTGCAGTTGAAGTGCAATAAGGCCTCAGGCTGCCTGTGCGATCTTCTCGCCAAATATTTCTTTCATTTTACTGACGGCGTTTTGCAGGTTATCCATCGAGGTTGCGTAAGACAATCGGATAAACCCATCCGCACCAAAACCATCGCCGTCCGTGACGACGATGTTTGCCTCTCGCAGCAGAACGTCTGCCACCTCGGCCGAGCTATTGAACCTGTCGCCGAACGTGCCGCGTACATCCGCAAACGCATAGAACGCTCCCTCAGGCATCGCGCATTTGAAGCCGTTAACTTCGTTAAGAGCGGGTACGAACCAGTTTCTCCGGCGCTCGTATTCTGTTGTCATCGCGGTCACCGCAGCCATTGATTCATCGCTATTATTTAGGGCTTTTGCACAGGCATACTGAACAAACGACGTCGGATGCGTGGCGGAGTGGCTTTGCAATTTGACCATCGCTTTTGTCCACTCAGGGTTCGCTATAGTGTAGCCTGCACGCCAACCGGTCATGGCGTAAGTTTTAGAGAAACTTCCGGCAATGCAAACGTAATTGCGCAGTTCGTCCGGCAACGTCGCCAGTGAAAACGGAACCGCCGGCGGGTATGCAAAAAACAGATAACATTCGTCGGTCATTACATAAACGCCGCGATCCACACACGTTTCGACGATACGCCGCATTTCGTCCGGCGGAATGACGCGGCCTGACGGGTTGCTTGGTGAATTGATGATGAGAAGCTTTGTCTTGTCGGTGATCGCGGAGGCGACCTGCTTTGCAGTCAGAATGAAATCGGTTTCCTCTGTCTCGATAAAGACACTGTTTGCACCACAAAACGTAACGATCTCGGGAAATGTCACCCAATATGGTCTCGGAATGAGAACATCATCGCCGGGATTTAACAGCGAACACGCCGCATTAAATAGGGCCTGTTTGCCGCCGCACGACGCAGCGACCTCATTCAGTTTTATATCAGCGCCGAATTGTCTTGCGTAGAAATCGACAATTGAATTCCTAAAATCCGCCAAACCCGCCGTGGCCGTATATTTTGTAAGGCCTTTTTCAAGCCCTTCCCAGGCGTAACGCTTAATGAACTCAGGCGTGTCGAAATCAGGTTCGCCGACCGACAGGTCAATGACATCTATGCCTTTCGAACGCATCTCGGCAGCAGCCTGTGCGGCTATCAGCGTCGAGGAGCCTTTCATTTTTGCTACGTGATCAGAAACAGGGAACGAATTGGACATAAAGTGATTTTACAGCAGACTGCCGGAGACGGATAACGCGGAAGGTATTTTACTTCAATTTTTCTCTCATTCTGCTTTCAACAAGCGGAGGTATCAACCCATCGACGCGGCCACCCAACAGAAAGACCTGTTTCATCAGCGTAGAGGAAACATACGAGTATTCTTCATCGGCCATAAGAAAAACCGTTTCGACCGTCGGTTCGAGCTTGCGGTTCATCAGCGCCATGCGAAGTTCGTATTCATAATCGCTGACGGCCCGAATGCCGCGAACGATAGCCGTCGCTCCGCTCGTCTTGGCAAATTCCGCGGTTAGGCCCGAAAAGCTGTCCACGGTCAATTTACATTCAGCGGAGGTCGGCAGGATCTCACGGATCATCGCAACGCGCTCCTCGACCGTGAACATCGGATTCTTGTCAGGGTTGTTCAGTACGGCGATTATGATCTCGTCAAAAAGTGGCGAGCTTCGCTTGATGACATCAAGATGGCCGTTCGTCGGCGGATCGAATGACCCAGGAAATATGGCTCTGCGCATTATTGTCTACAATTTCTCGAGAAGTTTTTTGCCTTGTTCTAAAGCGACGCGGTGCTCGTTCACGTATTCGGGATTCGCTTTTGTAGCGAACAGCGTATCGAGTTGTTTTCGAGCTTCGGTATCCTTATTCAACGCCAGATATGCCTCCGCCAGGTGCAGCCGCAGATTAGCATTGTCGCCGGAAAGCGTGATTCCTTTTTCAAAATATTCGACTGCCTTTTCCAGCGTTCCGCCGCGAAGCTGCGTCTTCATCTCTAACTGGCCCAAGGCGTCGTATGAACTCGCACCCTGATAATCCGGCTGGATCTTTATCACGGCCTCCATCGCCTCGCGTATATCATCGATCGACTTAAGCCCGACAGTTATCGGGCTGATGCGGCCGAGTTCACCCAGGTTGGCGCCGTACCAGAAATGCCCGTCAGGTTTGTTTGGATCGACACGCGAAGCGATCTTACCTGCATCACGTCCTTTTTCGAATGCCACGATCGCATCCTTTTCAACCGGTTCTGCTTTACCGAGAAAATAGCTGTATTTGGCAAACTTCCACTCAACCTCGAAATTACGCTGGTCCGGGTTACGGGCGTTTCCTAGTGAATTGACAGCTTCGCGAAGCTTTGTAATATCTGTTCGCTCGGCAAAAAGCTTTTCCGAAGCCGCTAATGAGTCGCCGATTGCCGTAAGATTTTCTGGAGCAGCCATATTATGCGTTTCGACACGGCTTGCACAGCCTTCGAGTAGGCACAATGTAATTACAATTGCAATATAATTGTAAGCTTTAATTGATTTTGAGTGGAAAAGCAGTCCGTACATGCTACTATCCTTATTTATAAGATGAACACGACCCGGAATCGGGACACCATAAAATAACACAGAAAGCCGAATGAATAAAAACGGACAAGCGGCGGCATTTTACGATCTCGAAGGCACATTGGTCAGCACCAATCTGGTGCACACGCTCGCCTTTTACGCAAAGCGCCAACAAGGTCTTTGGCAGACCACAAAGAAAAGCGTCGGCACGCTGGCTAAGCTGCCTTTCTTTGGACTGACCGACCTCTATTCTCGAAATGTTTTTAACGAGGTCTTCTTTCGCAGCTACTCCGGATTTTCGCAGGACAGGCTGCGGTATTTTTCGGACGAGCTTTTTGAAGAGGTTTTGAAACCAGCGATCTTCCCCGGCACACCCGAATTGATCGCACAAGGCAAAAAAATCGGCCAGCGGCAGGTTGTTCTGACGGGAGCGTTGGATTTTACGATCGAGAAAATGATGGAGCATTTGGGTATCGATGATTACGTGGCGAACCGGCTCGAATTTGTAAACGGTTACGCGACCGGCCGTGTACTGCCGCCCGTAATGGCGTCCGCGACAAAGGCCAAGTGGATACGCGAATACGCCGAAAAGAACGAAATAAACTTGAGCGAATCTTACGCCTATTCCGACAGCATCTCTGACCTGCCAATGCTGTCCATCGTCGGACACCCGGTTGCCGTATGTCCTGATTTTCGATTAAAGCAGACGGCACGGCAGCACGATTGGGCGGTGCTGGATCTGAAATGACTTGGACTGGACCGCAAGCATCCCTGCTTGCGAATCGTTGATATTTTTAATGCGTAAATTCTTCTACATTTTAATAATAGCCGTATGCGTCGTATCGATCGATGCTCAATCGACGAAGCGAACGCCCGAATCGAAACTCTTTGACGCCGCACAGCTTCTTCGCGATGTCGAAATACTTTCGGCCGACGATATGGAAGGCCGTTCGGCAGACAGGCCAGCGATGCAGAAGGCCCGCGATTATGTCGAGAAGCGGTTTAAGGAATCGGGCGTGCAGACGTTCGGCTCGTCGTTTCGGCAGGAGTTTGACATAACGCAGCGAGGGAAAACGGAAACCCTGAAAGGCGTGAATTTTGTCGGTTTGATCAAGGGAAAGAAATCTGCGGACAAATATATTGTTATCACCGCTCATTACGACCACCTCGGCATTCATAACGGCGAGATCTATAACGGAGCGGACGACAATGCGTCGGGTACAGCGGCGTTATTCGCGATGGCAAAATATTTTAGCGAACACCAGCCGGACCATTCGTTGATCTTTGTCGCGTTCGACGCCGAGGAAAAAGGATTGCTCGGTGCGCGGCATTTTGTGGCGAACCTGCCGGTGAAAAAGGAATCCGTCGTGCTGAACATCAATATGGATATGATCTCGCGAAACGACAAGGGCGAATTATACGCGACGGGATCGTTCAGCTACCCGCAGCTAAAACCGCTGCTCGAAGCCGTAAAGAAAAAAGCCGCGATAAAACTAATGATCGGCCATGACGATCCGAAACTGGGCAAAGATGACTGGACAACCCAGTCCGACCACGCCGCCTTTCACCTGGAAAAGATCCCGTTCATATATTTCGGTGTCGAGGATCACAAGGACTACCACAAGCCGACCGACGATTTCGCGAACATTCAACCTGAGTTTTATATAAAGGCGGTTGAGACGGTGATCGAGGCAGTCAGAATTATTGATAAAAGTTTGTATGAATAAGCGTCTGTTTGCTAAAATGGCTACGTAGCTATTTTAGGCGAATGGAGGGTTTCTAAAATGTCGCATACAGTAAAAGACGCGAAAAATAATTTGAGCAGCCTCATCCGGTTGGCTGAAAAAGGCCAACCCCAAGTGATCAAGCGGCACGAAACCGATGTTGCGGTCGTGGTTTCGATTGACGATTGGAAAAAGCTGCATGGAAAGGAAGAGACGCTTTTAGAGTTTTTCCAAAGAAGTGGTCTTGAGGCGATTCTTGACGATCTTGACAATAGGCCAAACGATTTGCCACGGGATATTTCATTCGAATGAGTTTTCTTATTGATACGAACGTCGTCTCGGAAACGGTACGACCACGACCGAATTTGACGGTTTTGAATTGGATCGCAGCTCAAGATAAGTCGCGATTAAATCTAAGCGCCGTCACCATAGGCGAGGTACGGCGAGGAATCGAACATCTGCAAAGCGGCTCAAAAAAAGCGCATCTCCAAAACTGGCTTGAAGAACTTAGATTCAAATTCTCAGGACGCATTCTGCCTTTAACTGAGGAGACCTTTTCAGTTTGGGGGAAAATGTTTGTCGGATTCGAAGCCAAGGGTCTCGTTCGCCCTCTATTGGATTCTATGCTGGAAGCAACCGCACTGGAACACGATCTGATTTTAGTTACGCGAAATGTTAAGAACTTTCAGGATTCGTCCGTGACGATCTTAAATCCGTGGGAGTAATTGAGAGATTTGTCAGAACCGGTAGCGACTGGATTTCGGCGGCTAAAAGCCAAGTGCGAGAAGGACGTTAAAACGCCCTTTCGGATTCTTGCTCGAAGCTGACCACGCCGTAAACGACGTGGCTATGCGCCGCGAAACGCGGGAAGCCTCGTGAACGAGGCTGCCGAAAAAAAAGGCTATTGGGTGGTTTAGGATTTGAAAAAAGTTGGAGCGAAGATGATGTTTGAGATCCGTTATTCGGGAGTTGATGAAATCGAACTTTCTGCATCACGAAATGAATTAGAGCAACTACGAACTGCACTTTTCAATTTGATGAAGGATGATTTGCGTGAAATTCGGTTCGAGACTGACAATACGATTGATCCAGCACCTTGGGAATCGGCAGGGCAAGCTTTATACATAGGCCGTTTCGGAAACGCAGTGAAAGTTTCGATCTCAGTCGATTCGACGTTGGTTATCGAAGGCTCGGATCAAAACTTAGATAATTTTGCTTCCTTTTTGTCTTTTGACGAAACCACAGAAAGTGGAGAACACTCACATTTTGAATTTCACGAAGGAAACGATTACATAACGCCAGACTCAATACCTTTAATTATATCGGTAAAGTGATCAAAATAATATGTCACTAGCACTAAGACGTAAGACACACGAATCGATCGTGTATATTGACAAGGATTCCGCACCGCGGATTATGCCGTTTGGCGAGGATTTTATTCTTGAGGACCTTCCGGTGGGGACGCGGGTGATATATCCGAATCCGCCGATCAAGGGTTTGCCTAATCGCGAGGCGGCGATACGGTATGCAGTGAATCACCCGATCGAGATGGAGCCGCTTTATGCTCTTCTCGAACCCGGAATGCGCGTGACGATAGCGATGGACGACATTTCGCTGCCGCTGCCGCCGATGGCGATTCCGGATATGCGGCAGACGATGATCGAGGTCGTGCTGGATATGTGCGGGGCGAACGGCGTGGATGACATTCACCTGATAATCGCCAATTCGCTGCACCGCAAGATGACGGCGTGGGAAATGAAGCGGATGGTCGGTGCGGATATTTACAACGAATATTACCCCGACCGCTATTACAACCACGATGCCGAGGACGACGACAATCTGCTCACGCTCGGCCACACGCGGCACAACGAACCGCTGCGCGTAAACAAACGTGCGATCGAAAGCGATCTGCTCATTTATCTGAACATCAACCTCGTCCCGATGGACGGCGGCCACAAGAGCGTCGCGGTCGGACTGTGCGATTACGAAA
>Ga0193752_1003164_pt1 | contig 11564 bp, 6 predicted proteins | sample H1c1metaG_FD_144924 | JGI IMG/M metagenome (GOLD analysis project Ga0193752, IMG submission 144924) | Soil microbial communities from a riparian zone of the East river system, Colorado, United States - H1c1 | ecosystem: Environmental > Terrestrial > Soil > Riparian zone | place: USA: East River... | reverse complement strand
CTCCACCAGGGTATCTTAAAACTGCATTTTCTGAATTATCAGTGATATGAGGGCCGGCTGCAGCGTCAGCAAATTCCACAGCAGCTTTTCCGCCTGCAGCTGGATATTTATTGGTCAGGCGCATTGCCATCAGCATACGTATGCTGTTAGCAAATTTTTGCCAGGCAAGAATTCTGGCTGAATTATCTGTTATATGACCGTACAAAATATCTCCTTTAGGAGCAGTACCACCATCAAAACCATTAATGGCATCCTTTAGATCCTTAAGACAGCCAAAATAAACATCTTCCTGTTTGTCATATTTAGGTGTCAGGTTTCCTGCTCCCTGTAATGCTTCGCTATAAGGAACATCGCCCCAGGCATCAGTTATTGTCCAGAAAATGTATGATTTCATGATCTTTGCCACAGCGATCTGGTTTGCATTTGAACCATCTGTAGCAGAAGCTATACCAGCCGTTGCCGGATCGGTGTTGTAATTAATGATAGTTTGCAGATCCTGTAAAGGGCCTTGATAAGTATCGCCCACCTCTAACAGTGGTAATGCATATAAGGAAGTTTCGGTGTACTGGTTCTCAGATATATACTGAGCATAAACCGATCTTCTTACGTTGGCAGCAAAGCCACCTGCCTGCCTAAGTACATTTGTGAGCAACGCAGATGGAACAGGGTCATTAACACCATTGGGGTTATTATTCGTTCCACCAAAATCGCTGATCTTAGCGCAGCCTGTACCCATTACCGTCAAGGCAATAAAGGCTGCAGCTGTGATCTTTTTTATTGATATATTTTTCATTTTTTTAGTTTTTTGTAGTTAATAACAAACGCAAAATTAAGTGTTCAGCGTCCTTATCAATTGTTAAGGAGCTACTTTTAGAATCCTAATTTTAAGTTAACACCTACTGACCTGGTTCCTGGTAACTGACCATCTTCACCAAATACATTACTGATTTCAGAAGGGTCAAATCCTTTATCTTTAGACCAGATCAACCAAGGGTTACGAGCCACCACAGAGAAAACCGCTGTTTTCACGTATTTGCCAATTCCCAGTCTTTCAACAGGAACCCTGTAACCTAAGCTTAATTCTCTTAATTTAACATAAGACAAAGAATAGATATTATCTTCAGAAATACTGTTAGCTCTGAACTGGTGGAAATAAGTCTGTCCTTCTACATAGTAATCAACTGCTTTACCGGTAGCATCTACACCAAATACGTGTACACCACCACCATCAGCAACCGGGTCACGCAAAGGAATACCACGATCGTTCAGCTCGGCTGTACGTGCAGTTAAACCAGAGTAAGTTCCCCAATGATCAGATAAAGAGAAGAATTTACCTCCAACAGAATAATCAATATTTACATTAACTGTAAAATTCTTAAATACATTAAATGTATTTTGAACACCTCCTGTATAATTTGGCAGTACGCTACCGAATTTGGTATCTGCTTCACGTATGAACAAACCTGCAGCAGTTAATTCTGGTACGCCATTTACCCTTTTAATACCACCACCAAACATCTGGCCCCATGGCTGGCCTATTTCATTTACTGTATAAGCTGCAGAAGTAGTAGAGAAAGATCCGCTGGAAACTGGTAACCTTGTCAGTCCAGGATAAATTGAGATCACTTCATTTTGTGTTAAATATCCCCAGGTAGCTGATATATCCCAATTAAGGTTCGGGGTTTGTATTGGCTTAACAAAACCTGTGATTTCCCAACCTTTTTTAGCGATCTCTCCTGCATTGATAGATAAAGTACCATAACCGGTTGTTCCGTTTACAGTTACATTAACCGGAACTTTTGTGTTTGTTCTGTCCCAATAAGTAACGTTGAAACCAACCCTGTTCTTCAGGAACCTCATTTCAAGTCCTATTTCTTTTTCTGTGTTTACTGTACCAATTAAATTTGGATCAGGCAGGTTATCGGGTACAGTTGTCAGGATGTTACCGTTATATTGCTGAGTATTGATCTGGTAAACAGCCCTGTTTTGGTAGACTTCCAATGTATTTAACAATTGTCCGATAGAACCCCTGATCTTACCATAGCTGATAAAGGGTACTGCTTTTCTGATCAGGTCGCTGAATACGAAAGACAAACCACCTGATTTAGAATCAATGTATGAATTTGTTGGCTCTGTTGAAGCATAATCCCTGCGGTAAGTTCCTTCAATGAATAAGAAGTTACGGAAACCGATATCAGCCCTGATAAACAGGCCACGACGGATAAATTGGTCCCTGAAATTACCATAGTTGATCGCATTCCTGGAATTAGCTAATGAATATAAACCCGGGGCACTTAAACCACCCACTGTATTTGCATTGATGTTCCTCCGCCTTGTTTTCAATATATCGAAACCGGCATTGGCATTCACCTGGAAACTCTTGATCTTTTTAGAATAAGTTAATAATCCTTCATAGTTCTGGCGATCATTGAAAGTGTTCGACGTACCATAGGCAGCAAAAGCATTGCCTTCAAAAGGATTGAATGACATCTGGTTGGCACTGGCTTCCAGTTCGCTTCTATAAATAACTTCGTTGTTAGTGGTCAACATGTTTTTACGGTAAGTAACTTTAGCTTTCAGATCATTGTTGATCTTATAAGTTAAAGAGATATCACCATAGATCCTGTCTCTCTTGATACGGTTATCGATATTATCAAAATACTGGTACATATTATACCAATAGTTACCAGCCCATGATTTCTTTGCGTTAGTAGGGTCATAAGCTTCTGGGTTATTTCTGTTCCAGCTTGCAAAAACACCTTCAGGGCTTGTAATGGTCCTTAATTCTCTCATTTTGTCCATATCCAGGTCCCTGTGGAACCACTGGTAGAAAGAACCTGTTGACTGGTTAGAATAACCATCATCACTCTCAGTATTCTTGTTTTCAGCTATATAGTTGAAGTTAACACCCAATATAAAACGTGAACTTAAGTCAGCAGTCAGATTTGCACTTAAAGTATGACGCCTTAAATATTCATTTGGTGTAATACCTTTAATATCAAGGTTTGTATAAGAAACCCTCATGTTTATAGCATCAGTAGCTTTAGAAAAGGCAACATTGGTTGTCCTGGTAACGCCTGTTTCCCAGAAATCACGAATGTTAGTTGGCTGAGGAGTAAGTTTTGCAGTTTTATAAGAATACTCATGACCTGGATAAAATGCATACCAGGGAATATATTCCTGTCCTGACATACGTGGGCCCCAGCTGGCATCATCTGAAAAATCATGATAGTATTTACCGTCAAGCGCTTGCCATCCGAGAGGCTGGCCAGGCTTCCATGTATATAAGGATAAATCGCCATTAGCACCGCCAGCATAAGAATTCTGGTAGTCAGGCACTATATATACATTATCAAATTGAATACCCATGTTCAATTCCACACCTATTCCTTTAGCACCTTTTTTTGCTTTTTTCAAAGTTATTACAATGGCACCATTTGCTCCGTCAGCACCAAATAAGGCTGCAGCAGCCGGACCTTGTAATACCGTAATGTCTTCAACATCATCAGGATTGATATCTGAATTGCTCGGCATAATGGTACCATCTATTACATATAAAGCACCACCACCTGCGCTTAAACCATTCTCACCACGCAAACGAACAGCTGTTTCAGCACCTAATTTAGCAATTGACTGGCTACGAACCTGTGCACCTGCTACTTTACCAGCCAAAGCGTTATTAACGTTTGTCTGGCGAATGGTGTTAACCTGGTCGCCTGTTAAGCTTTGAACGCCTGCTGAAGTACTTCTTGCAGTACGTTTAATTCCGAAAGCACTGGTTACAACAACCTCTTTAATGTCAGTTCCGGTTTTTTCCATAACAGTGTTTAAAACACTTTGAGTACCTACCGGTACTTCTGTTTCTTTTAAACCTTGTGCGGAAATAACTAAAATTGTGTTTGGATTTACTCTAAGTGAATAAGTTCCATTGGCATCGGCAATAGCGCCTGTATTTGTGCCTTTAATTTTTACAGAGGCAAAAGATACTGGGTTACCGCTCTCATCGGTAACTTTACCGGTCACCACCCGGCTTTGGGCAAATGCCAACACCCCACAGAGCATCAACATTGTAAACAGTGATAAAAATCTTCTCATGTGCATTTAATTAAGTTTAATGATGTGTAAAAATAAGGATAATTTCTTAACGTCAAAATAATGTTAAATTAATTTTCCTAAGTCTTGTATCTATAATAGGACATTAACCAGTTGTAAATAGCTGCTTTAATTTTAAAATTTGTTAAAATTTATACCGGGCCTGTAGTTTTATCTCAGTTTTCCTGTTACCGTTTATCTCATCCAATCCACTACCAATAAGGTTTTTATCATTGTAAAGGGTTTGTGACCATTTTATCCAGAAGGTAAGTTTCTTGTTAACATCATAACTTAAATTAACATAATATCTGTACCCTTTATCGTAAAAAACCGGGATAGAAAAACTGTATAAAACATCATTTTCATAGGCATAAAGACGACTGTTGTATCCATCCGTTTCAAAATATTGCACTCTTATGCTTCCTGAAAAGGGTTTTAAGAGTGGCTTATATATAAAATCAAAATATATTAGAAATCCTTGTTCTTCCTGGAGACCTTTTTTATCAAACCATACCAATTCAGTTCTGTTCCGTACGGTAATAGCAGGATCTATCCTATAAGTTACCTGTGTTCGCCAGTTTTTTTTGGGTTGCTGCATTACAGACGATGTGATCAGTTGCGCCGGATTTACATTGATGGCTTTTGATTCAGCATGATACCTCGAATATATCTCAAGCTGTTTATTGGGTTTATAATTCAACTGTATCAAATAATCCGACCCCCCGGATGGAGCATCAACACGATAACGCAACCAGGGAAACTTATAAAGATCTGCATAGGCATCAATTCGACAGGCACTATTTGGACGGATGGAGATACCGGCATAAATTCCTTTTTCATTTGTTGGATATGTGTTTTCTGTAAAGGCAGACGTATACAGGGATTGGTAAGATCTTGAAATATTACGGTACAGCAAACTCAGGTCAACTTTTGAAGAAGCACTTATAAGCAGGCCATTGATAAAAGCTTTATCTAAATTGGAGGTGAATGCTGCTTCCCCAAACAAATGCAGGTTCTTAAAAGTGTAACTGTAATCAAAACTATAATTACCAAAACGGTTGCCATTTAATGCGTATAAATTATAGGGGTCAGAAGATCTTATCAGGGGAAATTTAAACTTATACTGAACACCATTGATGCCCAAATGCAATTTTTTATACTGGTATGAAAAATTCCCGCCAAACGCCAGTTGCCTTTGAACACCCTTATCGTCTGTTTCGCTTTTTGTACGGTGATAACCGGATGTTTGCAGGGAAGAAATAAAATCATCCCGGGTTTGAGATGTATCGGCAACAAGATTGGCATCCATATTTCTGTAAGAACCAAACACAGTTAATTGCCAGTTCTTTTTAGCCAGCGTTATTCCCAAACCCCTGTGAAAATTAATTTCACCAGCTGAATTATATGGACGCAGAATCTCTCCTTCTCTTTTTATATTCATTGCATCAACACTTTTTTTAAAAGCGAGGCTTTGCCATTGCGTGAGCCCCTGGCCAAGGTTTACAGTAAAATCACCGATAGCCAAAGCTCTTATGATACCGATCTTCCGGGCAAAAATATGAGCTGAATAAAAATCAAATCCCTGTTTCTGTTTTCCCTTGAAAAATTGTTCACCTGCATCTTTCTCAGCAACAATACCATACTGAAAAATGTTTTTGTACATGTAATTATACCTGAACAAATATTTTTGTGGCGGGCCCGCATAAAAATTTGTTGCTGTTGATGAATCCAGCAGATAACCTTTGGATCGTTCCAGTACCTGCGATGCCCTGGCCAGGATACTATGCTCACCATTTTTGAGCCTCCGTTTTACTGCATCCACAGCCGAAAGCTGTATACTCACGTTTATGTATGGCCTTATTTTTTGAATGGTCCCAATATCCCAACCCGGCACGGCCTGCAATTCATACAGATCAACCAATTTTCCAACAAGCGTACGATACAAAATAAAATGCTGAACCTGTATTGGCGTAAGCATGCGTAACTGATTTAATTCAGCTGCGTCCGCATAATTGAGTTCAATCGGATCTTTGAGATATTGGATCATTTGTTGCAGGTAAGAATCATCTTCTGTTTCAAGATCCTCATTATTTTCTGTTACATTTTCCAGTTGTTGTTCTGTATTGGGCGCAATGGGTTCTGTAACCTGGGCAGCAGTTTGTACTGTAGCCAAAAACAAGATCCACCATACGAACAATGTTCTCATTTTTCCTTTGCTTTAAGATCCATCATTAACAAGATGCCCGGAGAAAATCCCAGTTGCGGATGATAGCCGGAAGAAATATCAAGCCGCAGATTTTTCCAACCAATACCTGCACCCGCATAGGCAGTACCCGACTCACTGATAAATCCGGCCTTTGCAAAAAATTGTTTTGCAAACCGGTATTGCAGGCCTGCAATCACATTGACTGCTTTATCTTCCTCTTTAATAATTTCACTACTGATAAAAAATCTTTCCGAAGCATCGTAGCCCAATCCTATTTTATAAGCTGCTGCAAGTTTTTCTTCGCTGTTTTTTCCAAGTTTACCGCCAACCGGGTTGTAAACATGTATACCTGCATTTAATTTATTTGTAAGATGCAGCATGGTACCAATTTCAAAACATATAGCCGACGCTTTTCCATAAGCCGGTATGTTGTATCCATAATAATTAAACTGCACACCAACATCAACCAGTTTTCCCAATTTCCTGGCATAGGCCAGTCCAATTTTATTTTCCCTGAAATTTTTAAAGCCTGCATAATTTATTTGAATACCAAAATTGCCCAGGCGGGTTGGCAAAGAAGTAGCCAATGTGTAAACACTTGTTTCCTTCAGCATAAATCTTCTTTCACCAAAAACACCAATACCTGCCTGCTTTGCACGTGCAAGTGCAGCCTGGTTTCCGGTAAAAGAAAGTGGGTCGTTTTGCTGCAAACTGTAAGCAGATAAACTGGTATAAGGTTGTGCAAGTGAATAGCGCAGCGACTGCGCTGAAAGGTGGTTTAATTTAATAATAAACAGAGGTAATAATAGAATTTTAGTTTTCATATTATTACGGTTTGGGTACTTAGAGACAAACAAGATAATAAACAGTAATTTAAGATGCAAGTTTTTGCTAATGTTTGTAAGCAAATACTTGTTTACTTTTGCGCCATGGAAATTTTAGATGGTAAGATCGTTTCTCAATCTGTAAAAGAAAAAATAAAAGAACAAACCGCTCTTTTTAAAAGCAATGGTAACAAAACACCGCACCTGGCCGCCATACTGGTTGGTAACAATGGCGCCAGCGAAACCTATGTAGCCAGTAAAGTAAAAAACTGCGAAGAAGTTGGGTTTAAAAGCAGCCTTATCCGTTTTGATGAAAGTATTGAAGAAGCCGAATTAATTGCTGCCATTGAAAAACTAAACAATGATGAAGATATAGATGGCATTTTAGTGCAGCTGCCATTACCCAAACAAATTAATGAAGAGAAGATAATCAACCTGATCAATCCCGATAAAGATGTAGATGGTTTTCACCCGGTGAGTATCGGTAAAATGGTACAGGGATTGCCAACATTTATTCCTGCAACTCCTTATGGTATCTTATTAATGCTTGAACATTACAAAATTGAAACCGCAGGAAAACATGCTGTGATAATTGGCCGCAGCAATATTGTTGGCAGGCCCATCAGTATCCTGCTTAGCAGGAATACTTACCCGGGAAATTGCACAGTAACCGTTTGTCATAGCCGTACAAAAAATCTGAAAGAAATTTGCCTGCAGGCAGATATCATTGTTGCCGCATTGGGCATACCGGAATTCTTAAAAGCAGATATGGTAAAAGAAAATGCTGTTGTTGTGGATGTTGGCATTACCAGGGTTGAAGATGCATCAAAAAGATCGGGCTTTGCCATAAAAGGTGATGTTGATTTTGCAAATGTAGCGCCCAAATGCAGTTACATAACTCCTGTACCTGGCGGTGTGGGACTTATGACCATTGCGGCACTGCTGATGAATACTTTTTCTGCCTGCGAAAATAAATACAAATAATACAGAAGCATTTTTGATTGAAACAAATGATTGAAACAAAAAATACCGATATACTTTCCCTGCCAATAATGGAGCATTTTTATACCATCCAGGGCGAAGGCTATCACCAGGGCAGAGCCGCTTATTTTATCAGGTTGGGCGGGTGCGATGTAGGTTGCGTTTGGTGCGATGTAAAAGAAAGCTGGGATGCAGATAAACACCCGTTATTTAATATCGGATATTTAATATCGGATATTGAATTGACCCCGGCAAAACTGGTAGTTATTACAGGTGGCGAACCATTGATGCACAACCTGGATGAACTTACTTCAATATTACAATCAAAAGGCTTTGAAACCAATATTGAAACTTCCGGCGCTCATCCTTTAAGTGGCAGCTGGAACTGGATCTGCCTGTCTCCCAAAAAATTTAAAGCACCATTACCGGAAATAGTTCCTCTTGCCAACGAATTGAAAGTTGTTGTATTCAATAGATCTGATTTTGAATGGGCTGAAAAGTATGCAGCAATGGCTTCGCCCGGCTGTAAATTATACCTGCAACCGGAATGGGATAAAGCATCTGTTGTAACACCTATGATCATTGAGTACATCAAACAAAATCCTCAATGGGAGTTATCACTGCAGATACATAAATACATTAATGTGCCATAAAGGAAATGTTATAATTCTCCTGCAAAGAATAAATCAACCCTTCATTCGTTCTACCTTTACACAACGAATTCATGCAAATGCTACATAAAAAACATCTTAGCTATAAAATAATACTCTCATTTTTCATTTTTCATTTTTCATTTTTCATTTCTAACGCACAATGGTACGATCCTGAAAAAGTAAATAAGAAAGCCGGTGAGATTTATGGTCAGGCAATTGAAGAGGCGCAGGAAAGAAATTTTACAGCCTCCATTAAACATCTGAACGAAGCTTTAGCCCTTGATCCGAAATTTGTTGACGTTTTTTTAACCAGGTCGAATGTACATGCCGAATTAAAAAATTATACTGCTTCTGTTGTTGATTTTGAAACCGCCTGGCGAATGGATTCTGTTTATTCAAAAACCTATTTACTTCCTTATTCTATTTCATTGGCAGGTGCCGGAAAATTTCAACAGGCATTAAATGCTGTGAATGTGTTTTTAGCAAATCCAACTTTAAACGCACAAAGCATAAAGGCAGGAAACTATCGAAAGTCGGTTTACACATTTGCTGTTGATTATGAAAAAAAACATCCGTCAAAAGATTATGTTTTTACACCCGTCAACCTTGGCGACAATATCAATACAAAAGACCTGGAATACTTTCCTTCACTAACCATTGACGGTACTAAAATGATCTTTACCCGCCGCATTACCAGCGATGAAGATTTTTATGAAAGCAATTTCATTGATGGCAAATGGGCTAAGGCGGAGCCACTTGGCGGCAAAGTAAATACCAACCTGAATGAAGGCGCACAGAACATTTCCCAGGATGGGCAGCTGCTGATCTTTACCGGTTGCAATTACCCCGAAGGCGTAGGAAATTGCGACCTGTATTTTTCTGTAAGAACAAATAACGGCTGGAGTGAGCCGCAAAATTTAGGGCCGGTGATCAATACCGATTTCTGGGAATCTTCCCCCGCTTTATCTCCTGACAAGAGGGACCTGTATTTCGCCAGTAGCAGGGCAGGTGGATTTGGTGGCCGCGATATATGGGTAACACATCGCTTACTATCGGGTAAGTGGAGCCGCCCTGAAAATCTGGGTGAAGCAGTGAACACCAGCGGTGATGAAGGCTGCCCCTTTATGCATGCGGATAATGAAACACTTTATTTCAACAGCAACGGCCACCCCGGCTATGGAATGACCGATCTTTTCTTCAGTAAAAAAGTGAATGACAGCAGCTGGATGGTTGCAGAAAATTTAGGTTATCCCATCAATACCGTTGATGACCAGGGTTCTTTAATTGTTGCAGCAGATGGCAAAACTGCCTACTATGCCAGCGATGGAGGCGATAGTAAAGGTGGCCTTGATATTTATTCCTTTCAATTGAGAGAAGATGTAAGGCCCTTAAGAACCTTGTGGGTAAAAGGAAAAGTATTTGATAAAAAAACTTCAGCAGGTTTACCTTCAGCAGTTGAATTAACTGATTTAAAAACTGGTAACCGCATTAGCAAGATACAAACCGATGAAGACGGAAATTACCTGGTTACCTTACCGGTTGGAAAGGATTATGCATTCAATGTGAATCGCAAAGGGTATTTATTTTATTCAGATAATTTTTCACTGAGTAAAAATAATATTGATTCCGTTTTCAGGGTGGATATTCCTTTGCAGCCCATTGAAAAAGGCGCTACTATTGTTTTGAAGAATATCTTTTTCGAAACAGGGAAATTCGATCTGAAAAATGAATCAAAGTCAGAACTGGATAAACTGGTGGCACTATTAAATGACAATCCGAATTTAAAAATTGAGCTCGAAGGACATACCGATAATGTGGGACAGGAAAAAGATAATCTCCTGCTCTCTACCAACCGGGCGAAAGCTGTTGTTGGATATTTATTGAGCAAATCAATTAATCCTCAACGCCTTACTTACAAAGGGTTTGGTTCCATCAAACCAATTGCCGATAATACAACAGAGCAGGGCAAAGCATTGAACCGAAGAACCGAACTTTCCATTACCAGTAATTAAATATTTTCTTTATTATTGTTGTGCATTTTAATCTTTACCCCCTATGCACAATGACCTGCTATACCAGATCGCATTAACGCTTGTTCCCAACATCGGCGATGTGCATGCTAAAGCATTGATAAATATTTACGGTGATGCACAATCCATTTTTAAAGCAAAGAAAAAAGAGCTGGATATTATTGAAGGCATTGGGACTGTAAGAGCAAGATCCATCAAAGACTTTACCGATTTCAGCAGCTCTGAAGAAGAAATAAAGTTCATCGAAAAATATAAGATAACGCCACTTTTTATCAACGCTGAAAATTATCCCAAAAGATTATTGAATTGTTACGATAGCCCTGCATTGCTGTATTACCGCGGCAATGCCGATCTGAACACTTCCAGGATAATTGCTGTTGTTGGTACCAGGAATAATTCGGATTATGGAAAAACCGTTTGTGAAAAATTGATTGGGGAGCTGCAATCAGAAAATGTTTTAGTGGTAAGCGGACTGGCATTTGGCATTGATACCATTGCTCACAAAGCTGCATTAAAGAATAACCTGCAAACGGTTGCTGTACTGGCTCATGGTCTCGACAGGATCTATCCGTCACAAAATAAATCACTGGCAAAACAAATAACAGAACAAGGCGGTTTACTAACCGAATTCATCAGCAATACCAATCCCGACAAACAAAATTTTCCTAAGCGAAACCGTATTGTGGCAGGCATTTGTGACGCGATCATCGTGATAGAGAGCAGCAAAAAAGGTGGCTCACTCATTACTGCCGAACTGGGTAATGGTTATAATAAAGAT
>Ga0193752_1003162_pt1 | contig 11574 bp, 12 predicted proteins | sample H1c1metaG_FD_144924 | JGI IMG/M metagenome (GOLD analysis project Ga0193752, IMG submission 144924) | Soil microbial communities from a riparian zone of the East river system, Colorado, United States - H1c1 | ecosystem: Environmental > Terrestrial > Soil > Riparian zone | place: USA: East River... | reverse complement strand
CTTTGATAACCTCGACTTCGTCAGGTTTATCCGCTTTCGGTGTAGCAACTTCTTTAACCGGCTCTGCTTTAACAACAGGTGATTCCACAGGTTCTTGTTTTTCTTCTTTAACTTCTTCCACAGCTTTAACTACTTCAGGTTTAATTTCAACAGGTTTAGCCTCAATAGGTTTTTCTACTGGCTTAACTTCCTCCTGAACTACCTTAGGTGCCTCCGGGATAATTGCTGCTGGTACAACAGGTGCTTCTACAGGAGCAGCCGGTATAACAACCGGAGCTTCCGCTTTAACAACTTCAGTAACTGGAAGTTCTTCTTTTTTAGTAGGGCGGGTCTTAGTGTTTAAATCGTCAAGATTAATTTTCCCTACAATTTTAACACCTTTCAACGCTCCTTCTTCAACCTTTTCAGCTTCTTTTTCTACTTCTGCTTCTTTTTCAGGAGCAGGTGCAGGAGCTACTTCTTCCTTAGGTTTCTCAACTGTAGGAGGAGTATAGGAATGAAGGTTTTTGATTAAAATACCCTCGCTTTCGAATTCAGCATTCTTTCTAGGTGCGTCAGCAACTTTTTCAGTTACTTCAGGCTCATCACGACGAATTTTACCTATAACAATTTGATTGGCTTCTTCTTTTACGATTTTATCTCCCTGAAACTCTTTCAATAATGCATTATACATATCGCGGGAGAGTTTAGTAGTGGGTTTATTCTCTACAGAAAAGCCTTTCTTTTCTAAAAACTCAACGGCCGTAGCTATCCCTACGTTAAGTTCCTTAACTGCTTTGAATAAAATTATTGGTTTGTCGTCTGACATTGATATCCTATTTTTTCTTAATTCTTATACAAAAGTAACGTTTATTCTTGTTTTTTCTCATCAAGTCAACGCTTATTCAAATTCTGACTGTAATATACTGATAACTTCTTTAATAGTTTCTTCCTCCAGATCAGTTCTTTTCACTAATTCGTCTACTGACAGCGCTAGTACGCTTCTTGCTGTATCACAACCAATTGCTTTCAATTCGTCGATGATCCAGCTATCGATTTCGTCCGAGAATTCTTCGATATCCACATCTTCATCTTCTTCACCAGCTTCACGGTAAACATCAATTTCGTAACCAGTTAATTTACCAGCAAGTTTGATATTATGTCCACCACGGCCAATTGCAAGAGAAACCTGGATCAGGCTTCAGGTAACCGAAGCATGTTTAGTAACATCATCCAATTTAATTGAAGTGATCTTAGCAGGACTCAAAGCTCTTGTGATATAAAGGGAAATATTATTAGTGAAATTGATTACATCAATGTTCTCGTTTTTAAGTTCTCTCACGATTCCGTGAATACGTGAACCTTTCATACCAACACAAGCACCCACAGGGTCAATTCTGTCATCGTAAGATTCTACAGCAACTTTAGCACGTTCTCCTGGTTCACGAACGATTTTCTTAATGGTAATTAAACCATCAAAAATTTCAGGAACCTCAATTTCGAACAAACGCTGTAGAAACTCAGGAGCAATTCTTGAAATAATAATCTTTGGTGTGCTATTCATCATATCCACCTTTAAGATTACCGCACGTACAGTATCTCCTTTTTTGAAATAGTCAGCTGGTATCTGTTCCGTTTTAGGCATGATTAACTCATTACCTTCATCATCCAATACTAACGTTTCTTTTTTCCAAACCTGGTAAACTTCTCCCGTTACGATTTCTCCGACTCTATCCTTATATTTCTTAAAGATCTCGTCTTTCTCTAATTCAAGTACTTTAGATACCAGTGTCTGACGTGCAGCTAAAATAGCTCTTCTTCCAAAACTCTCTAAAGTAATCTGCTCAATGTAGTCGTCTCCAACTTCCATATCTGCATCTAACTGCTTAACCTCAGCCAATTCGATTTCAAGATCATCATCTTCAGAAAAGCCGTCTTCCATTACTTTTCTTGTACGCCAGATCTCTAAATCACCATTGTCAGGGTTAACAATTACATCACAATTCTCATCAGTACCATATTTCTTACGTAACATGCTACGAAATACTTCTTCCAGCACACTGATCACCGTAGGACGGTCGATGTTCTTGAACTCTTTGAATTCTTGAAATGAATCGATTAAATTAATATTGCTCATTTTTATTTAAATGAAATTAAAACCTTTGTTTCTATTATATTATTAAAGTCCAGACTGGTTTCAACCAATTGTGCTTTCTTTCCTTTTTCTTTTACTTTCGCTTCGATGGTAATCGACTGCTCATTTACATCCAGCAGTTTTCCTTCCATAATATCACCTCCTGTAACCTTAACACTCAATTCACGTCCGATATTTTTCTCGTACTGTCTTTTAAGTTTCAGAGGTTCGCCAACACCAGGAGAGGAAACCTCCAGGTTATATGCTTTCTCAATAGTATTCTCTTCTTCCAGATGAAATCCAACATGTCTGCTAATCGCAGCACAATCCTGAATACTGATGCCTTCGTCACCATCCACATGAATGATTAACTTATTGCCAGGCAACAACTTTACTTCAACTAAAAACAACTCCGGTCTGTCCGAAATTTTTTCCTCTACTAATTCTATTACTCTTTTCTCTACTTGCATAAACCAATTTGCGGATAAAAGAAAAGAGGGGACATCTGCCCCCTCTTGCCCCTCTATAACAGTGCAAAGGTAGGGATTTTATTTCAAAAATAAAAACAAATACCGCTTGTAAATCCATTGGACGTTTACCAGATCTAATTTAAAAAAATTAAATAACAGCCTGAAATAGAAAACAAAATAAAATATAATCAGAAGCGATGAATTGACTTAACGCTTTAGCACCGCCTGCTGAGGCTTTACGCTATGATTTAGCTGTCCGCTGATTATCTTTTGATTAGTAGCAAACTTTACATTCATATAAGATATAACCAAATAATTTTTTCCTGAAATAAATGATTTCTCCGGTTTAAAAACCAAATTGCTATCTGTTATCTCCAGTTTACCAGCCAAGTCATGCTCCATACCTGAGGAATCATCGTCGGATGCCATTTCCAATACTGACACCACATCAGCATATGCGGTATCAATGCCCGGTCTATTTTTAATCTGCCATAAACCAGCCGGATCAACATCCGAGAAGACAATTGAAGTGCTATCTGAGGAGAATTGTATAGAAAGTGGCTTATTGTTTGCTGTTGAACATGACATTAAACAAGCCACCCCAAACAACACCGGAGGTAATTTTAATAAACAGCTATACATTTTTTAAAACTAAACATTATGAAACTTATTATCGAAATTTTATTAATGGGGCTGGCCATGCTGCTGGGCTCATACATTGTTCCTGGCGTTCATATCGATGGATTCGGCACCGCAATTATTGCTGCTATCCTGATTGCACTGGCAAATGCGACGATTGGGTTCATCTTAAGGCTGCTTACCTTCCCGGTTAACTTTCTGACTTTGGGCCTGATGTCTTTCATTATCACTGTATTAATGATTCTTTTAGTAGATAGCATAATGTCAGGATTTAACACATCAGGATTCTTAGCTGCCGCATTTTTAGCGATTGTTGTAGCCATTATCAAAGCTTTATTCGGCACTATCTCCGGTACAGACAACAACTAATCAAGATTATAATTAAACTAGAAAAGGCTGTTTTTCTAATGGAAAAACAGCCTTTTCTAGTTTTAAAAAATATTATCTAAGTATTTCTCTGGAGATTACCATTTGCTGAATCTCTGAGGTACCCTCATATATCTGTGTGATTTTTGCATCTCTCATTAAACGCTCCACATGGTATTCTTTAACGAATCCATAACCACCATGTACCTGAACAGCCTCAACTGTCACATCCATAGCTACCTTAGAAGCATATAATTTAGCCATTGAACCGGCCAGTGTATAAGGCAGACCTTGATCTTTTAACCAGGCAGCTTTATAAACCAGCATCCTTGCCGCCTCAATATGAGTAGCCATATCCGCTAATTTAAAGGCAATCGCCTGATGTTCTGAAATTGGCTTACCGAATGATTTACGTTGTTTAGAATAGGCAAGAGCAAGCTCGTATGCACCAGCTGCAATACCCAGTGCCTGAGCTGCAATACCAATACGGCCACCTTCTAAAGTTTTCATAGCGAATTTAAAGCCGAAACCATCCTCGCCAATTCTGTTTTCCTTAGGAACTTTAACATCGTTGAACATCAGAGAATGCGTATCAGATCCGCGGATCCCCATTTTATTCTCTTTCGGGCCAATAGTAAAGCCTTCCATTCCTTTTTCTACAATAAAAGCATTGATCCCTTTATGTTTGAGATCCGGGTGGGTCTGAGCAATAACCAGGTAAGTAGATGCAGTGCTTCCATTAGTTATCCAGTTTTTTGTACCGTTTAACAGATAATAATCACCTTTATCTTCAGCAGTAGTCTGCTGAGAAGTCGCATCAGAACCCGCTTCCGGCTCAGATAAACAAAATGCACCAATCTGTTGTCCCGAAGCTAAAGGTTTAAGATATTTTTCTTTCTGGAATTCTGACCCATAGGCTTCCAAACCGTAACAAACTAAAGAATTATTAACTGAAACCACAACCGAAGCTGAAGCATCGATTTTAGAAAGTTCTTCCATTACCAGTACATAGGACACCGCATCCAATCCACTGCCACCGAATTTCTCTGAAACCATCATTCCTAAAAAACCCAGTTCGCCAAGTTTTTTCACCTGTTCTGCAGGAAATTTTTGGTGTTCATCTCTTTCAATCACGCCAGGCTTCAATTCATTCTGCGCAAAATCTCTCGCAGCCTGCTGGATCATCAATTGTTCTTCACTTAGTTGAAATAGCATAATAATTATTTTTGTAAAATTACTTTTTGCCAAATTTAGTATTTCAAATCGAAAGATACTATGGTTGCATAGTATCTTTCCGAAAAAATAATTATAATCCGATAAAACCTTCTATTTCAGCAGGTGATTATTATCATCAGGAAAAACCAGGATTGGTTTATATTTTTTAGCTTCTTCTATTGGTAAAGATCCATAAGAAATGATAATTAAAGTATCTCCTACCTGTACTTGCCTTGCAGCCGCACCATTCAAACATACTGTACCTTTACCGCGCTCACCTTTAATCACATAGGTTTCAAATCTTGCCCCATTATTATTATTGACAATCTGCACCTTTTCATTAGCAATGATATTCGCGGCATCCATCAGGTCTTCATCAATTGTGATGCTGCCTACATAGTTTAATTCCGCCTGTGTCACTCTGACACGGTGTATTTTCGATTTTAATATCTCGATAATCATGCTGTAAAATTAGATAATATTATATTGATTCATTGTAATTCGTGTCAGTTCAGCATCATGTTATCGATCAGTCTGGTCTCTCCGACTTTTGCCGCAACCAGAGCAACCAGATGCTGCGCTGTTTTATCATTTTCAGGAAGCAGTGTCTTACTGTTCGCGATCGTAAAGTAATCGAGTTCGACCCCTTCTACACGCTGAATAATAGCTACAGCCTCTTTAAGTAACGTTTCTATATTTTCAGTCTGAAAATGATCTTTCACATAAGCTAATGCTTTACTCAGCACTAATGCATGTTCATGTTCCGAAGCAGACAGGTGAATATTTCTCGAACTCATCGCCAGCCCATCATCCTCTCTGATGATCGGGCAGGAAATAATCTGTACGGGCAAATTGAAATGAGAGACCATGTTCCGGATCATCAGCACCTGCTGAAAGTCTTTCTGGCCAAAAAAAGCGACATCGGGCTCAACCGCATCAAAAAGTTTTTTAACAATCTGTGTGACTCCCTGGTAATGCCCCCGTCTGAATTCACCTTCCAGCAAAAATTCAGCGGGTCCAAGATCAATATGCCAGTTTTCAGGCACAGGATACATCTCTTTAACCGAAGGCATAAACACGTAATCACACCCTGCATCCTGCAACATTTCAATATCATGCTGTAGGGGCCTTGGGTACTTTTCCAGATCTTTTGGGTCTGTAAACTGCGTTGGATTTACGAAAATACTGCATACCACAACATCTGCATGCTGCTGAGCGATCTTAACGAGAGATACGTGTCCTTTGTGCAAAGCGCCCATTGTAGGCACTAATGCAATTTTTTGTTGAGCCAATTTTCGTGGCTTCAGCAAGCTATTTAATCCTGCTATTGTATTTATAACTTCCAAACCGGGTTGTAAAATTTCAAAGTCCAAAGTTGGTTAATTATATAATCCCAACAAAACATCTAGGCAAGATATTGATAAATTTGAATAAATTGCTTACCTTTGCCCCTTGATTATCTTTTCTTTAACATAAATATTTATTCACAAATATGGAGATGGCAAAAACGAAGCTACTGATTGTTACACACGAGATGTCGCCTTTCCTGGAACTCACCAAAATTTCAGAGATTACCCGTCAATTGCCTCAGGCAATGCAAGAAAAAGGATTTGAGATCCGTATTCTTATGCCAAGGTTCGGAAATATCAATGAACGTAGGAACAGGCTGCACGAAGTTATTCGTTTATCGGGGATGAACATCATGATTGATGACAATGACAACCCACTAATTATCAAAGTGGCATCTATTCCAGCAGCCCGTATGCAGGTTTACTTCCTGGATAATGAAGATTATTTCCAGCGCAAGTATGTATTCAGAGATAAAGAGAATAAGTTTTATGCGGACAACGACGAAAGAACAATATTCTTTTGTAAAGGCGCACTAGAAACTGTTAAAAAGTTAGGCTGGGCACCGGATATCGTGCATTGCCATGGCTGGATGACTTCACTTGTCCCTGTGTATATTAAAACTTCTTACAAAAACGATCCGACATTTAAGAACTCAAAAGTTGTTTATTCTGTGTATGAGAATTGCTTCACTGAAACTTTACATGCTGATTTGCATAAAAAAGCCGTGATGAACAATATGACAGCAGATGACACTAAAGTTTTCGAAAATGCAGACAGCAATACTTTGCATATCGGAGCAATTACTTATTCAGACGCCGTAGTTTTGGCCGATGAAAAAATTGATGCCGATGTGTTAAAATTTGTTAAAGATTCAAATAAGCCAACTTTAGCCTTTAATTTAACCGAAAATTTCGAGAACTTTTACTCTTTATATGAGGAAATCTCGAACGATGAATTGGTTTCAATAGCATAAACTCAGGTATTATTAAATTAATTATGAAATTTTCAAAACTAGACTTATTGACCCTGTTAATAAGTCTTTTTCTTTTTTCGTCTTGTAAAGACTCCAGTACCATTGGTTTAGATGTTAGCCCTGCAACCAGAGTTGAAGGAATACTTCTGGATACTGCTACTGTTACTTCCAGAACCGTATTAGATGAGCCTTCGGCAACCTTTTTCTCCGCAGGTGCTGCAGGAGGATTTGCCGGATTGCCAAGATATCCGCTGGGAGAAATGATTGATCCTGTTTTCGGATCGACTACAGCAAGCCTGGCTCTGTCAATTGGCCTGCCTTCAGGCGTCGGTTATACTGTTGGTAAAAATCCAGTAATTGACTCTGCAATTTTAGTATTACCATACCAGGTAACAGCTGGAAGTACGGCTGCCCTGAATGTTTTCTCACCATTCTACGGAGACAGTACAACAGCATTTACTGTAAATGTAAGTCAGCTGGATGCGAATCTATATGCACAGACTAAGTTTATGAGTAACACGGTATATGCGGCAACTAATCAGCTCGGCTCGTTGCAGATGCTGTCAAGACCAACAACCTCTGTTAAAGTTAAAAGAGTAATAGATGGCGCGCCTGATACTGTCTACAATGCAGTACCTCAGATCAGAGTTAAACTGAACGCAGCCATGATACAAAGTAAAATCCTGGCCCTGGATTCAGCAACATTAAGTACCAATAGCAACCTGAATGCTGCTTTTAAAGGATTAAAGGTAACAGCAAAAAAAGCTTCAGGAAAACCAGGAGGAATAATGTTCTTTGAATTCACAACTGGAAATGCTAATCTGGAGATCTATTATAAAAGGACAAGCACAACGGCTAATAAAACTATAGATACCGTGTTTTCTTCGTTCCCAATTTCTCTGGGCAGTACGCCAACTCCGGTAGCTGCAACCGTTCTGCATGACTATGGAGTAACGCCAGTAGCCACACAGCTTAAAACACCTGCTGATTATCCCGTAACTTATTTACAGGCTATGAGCGGTGTAAGGAATCTGATAACCTTTCCTTACCTTAAGAACCTGAAAGCATCTTTAGGTACAAAAATGGTAATTAACAAGGCAGAGCTTGTCGTTGACATCAATGATCCTGATGATTCGATTCCATTTAAAATACCACCACGTCTTTCACTGTACAGATTAGATCTTGCAAAACAAAGACAGAATTTACCGGATAATAACCCGGCGTCACAAACTAATCCATCTGGTGACCCACGCGCTGTACTACCTTTTGGAGGTTATTATGATGCCACCAAGAAAAGTTATACGTTTGTGATTACGAACTATATCCAGGATTTGATTGATGGTAAAACTGTTGATTACGGAACTTATCTGGCTACAACAGCAGCAACTGAATTTAATGTATTCCCTTATCCAACTTCCGCAGGAAGAGCAGTAATAGGCACCTTTAGTAAGGACCCTGCTGCGACTAAGAGAAGAATCAGACTTAACATTTACTACATTAAAAACCCTAATTAGTTTTTAACGATATCTTAACAGAACAGGCTGCCTTATCAGGGTGGCCTGTTTTGTTTCCTGGCACTCCCTGATCAGCGCAGTAAATTAAGGAAGCGGACTGACGAGGATCTGTGTGTTTCCACCTCAAGCCAACGTGCCTTGCATCCCGAGTCCACCTATTTACTGAAAAAAGGTGGACTCACTGTGGACCCGAGGTGGACTCAACGTGGACTCACACGGATGTTCGTCAGACCAATGTATGTCTGGTCAGAGACCTATCTTCTGCCGGTTTTACTTTACAATCTGGAATTCAAACAAAAAAAAGGCCCGGATACACAGGAGATCCAGGCCTTTTACAAAAATAATTAGATTTTAATCCACGTTTGACTAAAAAGGCAAATCGCCTGAAATGCCATCTGCATCCAGGTAATCATTTTCACTTTTCGGCGTACTATTAGTCGTTACCGGTGTATTTTCAAAATCGCTTTTTCTGCCCAGAATAGTAAAATTCTCTGCAACGACTTCAGTTACATATTTTTTTATCTTCTCCCTGTCTTCAAATGACCGTGTACGTAGTTTCCCTTCTATATAAACGAGTTTCCCTTTCTGCAAATACTTTGATGCCACTTCGGCTAACCCTCTCCACAGCACGATATTATGCCATTCTGTTTGTTCAATACGTTTCCCATCTTTATTATAGGTTTCTGATGTAGCCAATGGAAAACTGGCAACGGTAACACCACCATCTAAGTGACGGACTTCAGGATCCTTCCCTAAATGTCCAACTAAAATTACTTTGTTAATACCTGACATGAATTTGGAGTTTACTATTTGTTAAAATAGAAGTTAATAAATTTGGTTAGAATTTTCGGTTGTGGCAGTTGATCTAAATCGGCCCAAGTGACCCAATTCGCTTCTGCGCTAACATTAAAGTTAATGATATAATTATCTAAAGCAAAAAATTTGACGTATATAATTTGGTGCGTCAGCAAATGTTTCACCTGCATCAGCGGACGGATAACAACATCTAAACCAAAGTTTTGTTTAACTTCTTTAGTAAACTCTTCCTGATCAGTATCGGCTGCTAAAACAGTTTCAATCCTCGGAAAATCATATAAATGCTGCCAGATATCTTCCAAAATCCTCTTATTTACCAGTACATTATTCTCCTTTTCAAGTACAAAATAGTTAATGTATCGTGTCCGAACCTTCACCGTTTTGAGCTTAACAGGAAGGACGGGGATCAGATTATTATTTTTTGCATAACAGGAAAGCATCAGCGGACAAGCCCCGCAATCCGGAGATTTCGGTTTACATTGTAAAGCCCCAAACTCCATAATTGCCTGATTATACAATGCCGGATCATCTTTATAAATCAAAGACTGGGCAAGTTCAGAAAATTCCTTTTTACCCTGACTACTATTTATCGGACTGCTAATTCCAAAATATCTGGAAAGTACACGGAATACATTACCGTCTAAAACTGCCTTTGCCTCACCTGATGAAAAAGAGGAAATCGCAGCCGCAGTATACTCCCCAACTCCTTTTAATTTAATCAGATCCTGGTACTTTACAGGAAAAGTACCAGCATGTAAATCCATTATCTGGCGGGCTGTAAATAACATGTTTCTGCCGCGGGAATAGTATCCCAGTCCCTGCCAGAGCTTTAAAATCTGCGTTTCTGTAGCAGCGGCAAAATCCTGAACTGTAGGGTAAGCTTCCAGAAACCTGTTAAAATATGGCAATCCCTGCTCCACTCTTGTCTGCTGTAATATAATCTCCGATAGCCAGATAATATATGGGTTTTGCGTATCTCTCCAGGGGAGATTCCTTTTGTTGACCAGATACCATCCGATAAGCTCTTGCTGAAATGCCATAACTCCAAAAATACAAGTAATCCATTATTTTGTCGATTTATAAATTATTATTTTTCAGTGCTCAAAATTCTCCAATGTATATTTTGCTTTACCGTGTAGAAAAGTACATTTCTGTAAAACTTGCAATTCCCTGATACTATTTGAGATAAATAATTGATCTTTTATTTTCCTATCTCATTAAAAAGCAATACTTTTGCAACCCCAAATCACTTATAATATTAAACACACAACAATTAATAATAGAAAATATGACTAAGGCAGATATTATTTCAGAAATATCAACGAAAACAGGAATTGAAAAGGTAGATGTACAAGAAACCGTTGAGGCGTTTTTCAAAGTAATCAAAAGTAGTATGATCGGTGGCGAGAATGTCTACGTTAGGGGTTTTGGAAGTTTTGTTGTTAAAAAAAGAGCACAAAAAACTGCCAGAAATATTTCAAAAAACACTGCGATTATTATTCCAGAGCATTTTGTACCAAGTTTCAAACCAGCAAAAGTTTTTGTTGATAAAGTAAAAAACAATTCAAAAAAACTAAGCGTAGAAGCTTAATCTGCTTATGATGAACACTATCCGATCTAAACAAACACTTATTATTGCAGCAGTAATTTTGCTTGCAGTATTTTTGTTTACGAGAGATATTAAAGGTTTAGTGAAGCCGAAGAAAGAAACATCTGGCGTTCCTGCCGGAGGACAACTTACTTCAGCAGGCAGTACAATTAATTTAACAGAGGTCTCGACCGCTGCTAAAAACTCAATTAATGCTAACTTAGCTGCGGAAATCACTACATTGGAAAATGCATATAAAACTGCATCTGAAGATCAGAAAGTGAATGCAGCGAAAGTTCTTGCAGAAAAATGGGATGATGTTGAACAAGCTGTTCCAAGCGCACTATATCTGGAAATCATTGCTGGCAAAGAGCGAAACCTGAATAGCTGGTTAGCTGCTGGTGGCAAATTGATGAAAGCTTTTGATAATACTCAGGATAGTTTAATCTCTCCGGTTTTATTACAAAAAGCAAATGCAGCTTATACCAATGCTGTAGCACTGGATTCAACAAATCTTGAAGCTAAAACTG
>Ga0193752_1003161_pt1 | contig 11577 bp, 10 predicted proteins | sample H1c1metaG_FD_144924 | JGI IMG/M metagenome (GOLD analysis project Ga0193752, IMG submission 144924) | Soil microbial communities from a riparian zone of the East river system, Colorado, United States - H1c1 | ecosystem: Environmental > Terrestrial > Soil > Riparian zone | place: USA: East River... | reverse complement strand
GTTGGGTGCAACACGGGCGAGCTCGCGCTCATTGCCGCCGCCAAGGGTGCGCGCGTCGTGGGAATCGACAGCGATCCTCAGGTCGTCGAGCTGCTCTTTCGTCGGCTGGCAACGGACAACACGAACATCCTGCCACTCGTGGTGGATATGGCGGCGCCCACGCCGGGCCGCGGCTGGCTGAACGCGGAGTCGCCGCCGTTTCTCGAGCGGGCCAGCGGATCGTTCGACCTCGTTCTCGCGATGGCGGTCGTCCATCACCTCATCGCGACGAATGGAATTCCACTCGCGAGGATTCTCGCGTTGCTCGCGAGGCTGACGCGGGATGCGGTCGTCCTGGAGTTCGTCCCTCCGAGCGATCCGCTCTTTCGCCGGCTCGTGCGTGGACGTGAGCATCTCTGTGCGGGCCTGACGCAGGCGAGCTTCGAGCGCGCGTGTGGGGAGTACTTCGAGGTGGCAAAGACGGAGCCGCTGCCGAGTGGAGATCGAGTGGCGTATGTGCTCCGGAAGAAGCGCGCGATGCGGGACGGCGACTGACGAAGAGCGTCGGTCTCATCTCACTTGCGCCACCAATACCGCATTGCCGAGCGCCAAGCGTCGGTTTTCTACCGAAGCGAGGAATTCGCCACCATCATCGGCTTGATCGTCGACAAGAGCTGGCCTGCTATGATGGCGTGGCCGGCGGGAGAGAGATGCGGGTCGAACCGCCCGTGCGTGCGAATGCCGCGGTTTGATGCAGAGCGCAGTGCCTCGGTCGGGTCAACCACAATCCGGCCTCGCGCGCGTAGTCGTGCGGTAAGGAGCCGGTTTGGTTGATCGAGGTCAATGTGCGACCGCTCGACGTGAAGCCCCCGGACGTAACGATTGAAGTCGGCCGTATCGACTTGGAATGAACTCGGCAGCAGCAGGAACACGACAGGTACACGGCGCACATCTGCAGCAATCCCGATGTCGTTCAGGATGGCCACGGTGGAGTCCCACGCCGGAAGATTGGCTCGTGCTCGATCGTACCAGATCGGCAGCGGCAGGGGCGACAGGTGGGCGCGCATCAAGGCGATTTGAAAGCTGTGGCGGGCGAGGATGAACAGGTGGGAATGTTCCTCGAGCACGTCGTTCACCGGGTAGCCAATGGCGTCTACAATGCCGCGAAGGCTTGCAGTTTCCGGCCAGTGGAGCGGATGCTCCAAATGCGGAACGCCGGCCGGGACGATGACGCGCGACTCCTCCTCGTCGTTTTCCAGAGACACGCCAACGACGAGGAGGCCGAACGCCTCACGGGAGAGCATGCGCCGGGCGACTATGATGTACTGGCTCGGCCCGTAGGCGACCGTGCCGGCGTTGCGGACGTCGGCGGGCATGCGCGTTTCCAGTAGTCCCGCTACGGTCTGCTCGTGCTCTACCTGGGCAGCTTCGATGAACGAATCGCCGAGGATGAGAACCTTGAGAGGCGCCGTGCTCCGCCCGCGCTGGCCGACGCGGTAGCCGTCGGCGTCGGTCAAGTACTGCACGGTGCGCTCCCCGGTGTTCATCGTGGTGCGCAGGTGCGGGGCGTGAACGTGGTGGATCGAGTCCGTCGCAACGAATAAATCGGGGCGGTAGACGATGAGTTGCTGGGGCCAGATGAAGCGCACCAATACCTCGCTCGCCAGCAGGCCGACAACGCCGGAGAACAGTACGATCCCTAGTGCGGTGAACCAGCTTCTTCGTGGCGTGATCCGCATGTTTTCGCCCTCGCTTGTGCCGTCTTCCGATAGATCCTTGGCTACTGGATTAGTCTACTAGGCAAATATTCCACCAACGCGTATGAAGGCAAGTACTTCGTCATCGCGTTGCGTGGGCGATCTATGTAAGGCTCGACGTATGCAGCTACGGCACGCCAATTGAGATCGCGCGCCGATACGCCTCGGCGCACGCGGTCCAGACGCGCAGTGGGCTGAAATCTGCGGCGCGCTCGTAACCGCGGCGGACGAGACCGGCTCGCAGTTCCGGTAATCGCTCGCCCTCTTCCATCGCCCGCGCCATGTCGTCGGCACGGGATGCATCGAAGCGCAGTGCGGAGTCTCCAGCGAATTCGCGAGTCGTGGGCAAGTCAGAAGCGACGACCGGGCATCCGGCGGCCATCGCCTCCATGACGGGAATGCCGCCACCCTCATAGAGTGAAGGAAAAATCAGCGCCCCGGCCGCGGCATAGAGCAGTGGCATCTCGCCGTCGGCCAGTGGCGGCAGGAACCGCACGCGGTCCTCGAGCCGGTGTGTCATGATCCGCTCGGCTACGTCGTCCGTCGGCTTGCCGCGAATGACGAGCCGCCACCCATTCGGTCGAGTGCGATGCAGTAGAGCGTAGGCGTCGATCAGGCCAGCGAGGTTCTTGTGCCGATAGCTGCCGGATACACATAGCCAGAACTGTGCATCGAGGCCGTGTCGCGCACGAAATGACTCGACGCCCGCCGGATCCTGCGGACGCCACTGCGCCCCCAGCGCGGTGGGAACTACGACCATTCGATCGTCTGGGACGTCGAGCCACTTGCTCAAGGCACTTGCCGTCGAACGCGACATCGGCGCGATGATCGACGCGTGCCGCGCCGCGTTTCGGCGCATGCGCTGCAAGTAGATCCGTTTCGCCGGCGGGAAGTCCTCCGGACGCTCGAAGACCATCATATCGAACACCGAGACCACCGTCGGCTCGCGCGAGATCAGCGGCTGCGTGCCAAAGAGGTGATGCACGCAATCCAGTCGCAACCCGCGCACGACGCGCGGAAAGAGCGTGTTCTCGTACGCAATCCGCAGCGGACGCCACGACGTGCGCAATGGAACGTGGACCGCCCTGAAATTCTTCTGCACGGGTAGCAAGGGCGCACTCGCCGACGACACGATGCCCACGTACTCGTTCTCGCGATCGTGCGCCGCGAGGGCAGCGAGCAGATTGGCGATATACTGCCATGCTCCACCGATGTCTGGGACGATGGGGAGCAGGTTCAAGCCAATGCGCATGTCTCCTCAGGGACGGCGAGTTCGGCATCTCGGGCACGTAGCCCTGACGACACCCGTAGCACCGGGTACAAGTTTATTGCTTGCCGCATACTCCCGTGAACACGCCTTTCGCGCCGACGCTGTGGGTCGTGTCCGAGCTGTATTATCCCGAGCGGACCTCGACCGGACACTTTCTCACCGGCATCGCCGAGGGCCTCGCCTCGCGCTTTCGCGTGAACGCGCTCTGCGCGCAGCCGACCTACTCCGCACGCGGAACTGTGGCGCCGCGCAAGGAAGTGCACAACGGCGTGCACATTCACCGCTGTCGCTCAACGGCCCTCGACAAGAACGTCCTCGCCTTCCGCATCGTCAACATTGCGACGATGACGGTGTCGATGCTCATCGCAGCGCTCGCCGGAATGCGCCGTGGCGACCTCGTGCTCGTGGTGACCAACCCGCCACTGCTGCCGTACGTCATGCTGCTCGCCGCCAGGATGCGCGGCGCGCGGACCGTGCTCCTCGTGCATGACGTGTATCCCGAAGTGCTCGTCGCCACCGGGATGATCGGGCCGCACTCGTTTCTCGAGAAGCTCGGCCAGCGCGCCAGCCAGTTCCTGCTGCGCGGCGTGGATCGCATCGTTGCCATCGGCCGAGACATGCGCGACGTCCTCCTGCGGCGCGGGGAGGATCTTCGTCAGAAGATCGACATCATCCCCAACTGGGGCGACACCGACGTCGTCGTCCCGAACAACCCGGCGGCCGATCGTCTCCTCTCCTCACTCGGCCTGCAGGACAAGTTCGTCGTGCAGTACCTGGGCAACATGGGTCGCACGCATCCACTCGACCTTCTGCTCGACGCCGCCAAACTACTCTCCAGCGACGCGGAGGTTCACTTCATATTCTGCGGCGAAGGCGCTCGGCGACGTTCCATGGAGCGCCGGATCGAGCGCGAGCGTCCCGCGAACGTGACGCTGCTGCCACCGTGCAGCTCGGAGGACTTGCCGGCGCATCTCGACGCCTGCGACCTGTCAGTGATCGCGCTGATCCCCGGAATGAGCGGTAACTCGGTGCCGAGTCGTATGTACAACGTGATGGCAGCTGGCAAGCCGATCCTCGCCATCTCAGAAGACGACTCGGAGCTGTGCCGTGTGGTGCGCGAGGAGGACATCGGGTGGACACTTTCCGCCAAAGCTACGACCGAAGACATCGCAACAGTGATCCGGGCGGCCGCAGCGGATCGCGCGCGTCTCGAGACAATGGGGCAGCGCGCACGCCACGCTGCCGAAGAGCGGTATTCGCGAACGCATGTCGTGGAGTCGTTTGGCGCGCTGTTCGACGGGATGTCGCGCGCACGAACACTCACCTCATCGGAGACCGGCGCTCGATGACCCGGTAGATCGCGAACAGCATGACGAATCCGGCGACGACCACCACGTAGTCGAGCGTCGGCATGCGTTGCGCGAACAGCGCGAGCAGTCCCAAAACGACATTGACCACAATGACGGCAGTCGCGACTCGCCTGTGCGTCCATCCGGCGGCGACCATGCGCTGGTAGGCGTGTGTGCGATGCGCAACGTGCAGCTGCTCACGGCGCAGCGCGCGGCGCACGACCGTCAGCGTTGCGTCGAGCACGAACACTCCCGCGATGAGTCCCCAGAGCGTCGCCGGCACGACCATCGAACGTTCCGAGGCAAGGGCGAGCACCGCGAACCAGAAGCCGAGCGCGCCGCTGCCGACGTCGCCCATGAATATCCGAGCCGGCGACCAGTTCCAGATGAGGAATCCGAGCGCCGCACCGGCCGTCGCGAGCGCGACGAGTGACAGCCCATGCGCACCTGCCAGCGAGAGCAGCAATGCGCTCGTAAGGCCGATCGTCATCGCCTCGGCGCCGGCGATGCCGTCGATGCCGTCCATGAAGTTGTAGAGATTCGTCGCCCAGACGATTCCCGTGAGCGCGAGCAGCCCGCCGACGATGTGCCCGATTGTCAGAATGCTACCGCCAACGATCAGCGTGGGCATGCCGCCGATCCAGAACAGCGCCCACAGTGCCGAGAGGATGTGAATGGGAAAGCGCGTTTCGGGTGACACGCCCTTCCGGTCATCGAGCCATCCAACGGCGGCAATCGGCACGGCACCGAGCAACGCGAGGAGCGTTTCGCGGGAGAGCTTGCCGAGGAAAAAGAGTACGATCGTGCTCGCGACGAGAACCGTGACGATGGCCAACCCGCCGCCCCGCGGGGTGGGGATCGTGTGCGAACTTCGCTCGTTCGGATTGTCGAGGATCGCGTTCTGCAGCGCGTAGCGGCGGATGACGCCCGTGAGGAGGTACGACACAGCCGTCGCAGCGACGAAGAGCGCCAGCGCGAGGGTCGTCACTCCGCCTCGAGGAGCTCGCGCATGGCCTGCGGTGCATGCAGGCCCGCCGCCCTGATCTTCGTCGTGTCCAGCACGAGACCCACGAACAACTTGTTCATGTTCGACACGAGCATGTCGCTGAGCCGTGCCGGAAGGAGCTTCGCGCCAACACGAGCGGCGAGAAGCATCAGCGGCGCCGGCACCGGCATCACGAGTCGTGCGCCGTCGTGATCGCCGACGATAGCGCGGACTTCGCGCTGCGGGAAAGGCTTGTCGTCGGCAACGTTATAGAGGCCGGGGGTGAAGTCGTTGTCGATCGCCATGCGAACCGCCCGCACGGCATTCTGGATTGCACAGAAGCTGTAGAACGGCTGCCGGCCGACGATCGCGAGAAGTACGCGGCGCTCGAGGCCGGGAATGTAGGCCCGGTTGCGAACGTTCAGCAGCCACTCGCTCGCATAGAGTGGCGGAAAGCGGAAGATCACCTTCTCGACCGATGCGAATGCCGGCTCGGTGCAGGCTGCTTCTGCCGCGAGCTTGCTCAAGCCATACGGGGACTTGGGGGCGAGCAGCGCCGATTCGGCGAGCGGCTCGCGGCGCGGGAGATCACCATAGACCGACGCGGAGCTGGCGAACAGCACGCGACGCACGCCATGCGCGACGGCCGCGGTCAACACGTTGCGGAAACCCCAGTGGTTGACGCGGTCGTACTCTTGCGCCGCGACGGCGCCGCGCTTCTTGTGCGCAATGGCGGCGAGGTGAATGACGAGGTCAGGCTTTTCGCGCTCGAAGAGCGCGTCGACGGCGGCGGAGTCGGTGATGTCGATACCGTGAGACGGACCGCGTTCGCGATGGCCGACCGGGATCACGGTGAAGCCGTCGGCCGTGAGCGCAGCGGCGACGTGCCGCCCAATGAAGCCGTCAGCGCCGATCACCAAGACATGGTCGCGAGAACCCTTCGACGGGCCTTCGCTCATGCCTGATCGAGAGCGTCAACGCCGTCCACGCTGGTTGCCTCGGGGCCCAGGACTATCGCGCCGTAGCGTTGCATCAGCATGTGGCGGCTGAACTCAGTGCGATAGTATCGCCGGAGTCGTTGACGCAGCGCTAGGCGTTCGTCCTGCGTCAATGCGAGGATCTCTTCGATGCGCGCGACGAGCGTCGAAGGATCGTTGCCATCGAACCGGAAGCCCGCGCCCGATTCATGGGCGACTCGCGCCGGCTCGCCTTGCAGCGCGTATAACACGGGAGCGCCGGCCGCGAAGCAGAATGGAAGCTTCGAGGGGATCGTCATCGCGAACATCGGGTCGGCCTTGAGCGTCACCAGTTGTGCGAGCGCCGTGCTCGAGGCCTCGAACGCCTGCTCCGGCGGAACCCTGCCGCGAAAATTCACATTCCGCGCACCCAGTGTCTGTGCGAGATCGCGCAGTGACTGCTCCTCGAGCCCGGATCCATAGAGATCAAATTCCACCGGGATGCCGCGGCGCTGCAACTCGACCGCTGCCTCGATTACGGGCTCGAGATGCTGGCCGGCGCCAAGATTCCCGGCATACACGATCCTGTTCGGCGAGGGCGGCACGTCAGCGTGTGCGTCGCTGATTCCCTGGACCCAGACGGGCACGTAGTGCAGGCGCTCCGCCGGCACACCGTCGTCCGCAAACCGCTGCACGGTGCCTTTCGTCGAGCCGATGATGACGTCGGCGTGGCGATTGATCCACGCCCTCATCGCGAAGAGGAGGTCGATGAACTTGCCCGGCTTCGATACGTCAGCGGCCAGAAAGCTTTCCGGCCACAGGTCGGCGTACGTGAAGACGATCTTCGAACGGTAAACGAGCTTGAACCAGAGCGTAGCGAAGCCAACGGTATACGGGGTCTGGTAGACCCAAACGACACGCGGAGCCCCTGCGACGAACGGCGCGAGCAACGCGGCGGCTGCGGTGAAGGACAGATAGGAAAGAAATCGACCCAGCTTGGAGCGACTGTGATCGGGGTACATCGGCACACGCCACACGGTGACGTCGCCTTCCATTTCCTTTCTTGGGAGCCAGTGATGGCGGCCGTCGTAGAACCTGCCAAGCGGATAGTTGGCGAACGCCGTGATGACGGTCGTCTTCGCGCGTGACGCTAGCGCGTGCGCGACATCGTAGGTGATGAAGTTTGGTTCGGGTGCATAGTATTGAGTGAGGACCAGAACCCGTTCATCCTGCCGATCCATGTCGTTGTGCAGCTGGCGTTGAGCATCGTCCGCAAGACTCGCGCGGTCGGCGTAAGTTGGCTCTGCAACATACCTTGCGAACGTGACAGGTGCCACGCGATTGCGGCACGCCGAATGCAATTCACCGCGGGCCGCGCTCTCGAACGAGCGCGCGTTGGCTGTTGAGTTGCTATCTGCAGGCGCCACAACGTCTTGTGAGCGAACAAGCCCCGTAGACAGCAGCGTTTGGCGTGTTTAGCATACTGGCGGCGCGCTTCCACGCACGCCGCGCAGCACCTTTTTGCATCATCGCAATCGGATAGCCCTACATGAAGCGAGTTCTCGTTGCTGGTGGCTGTGGCTACGTCGGCGGAGGCGTTGTCGATGCCCTCCTGGCCGCCGGCCACGAGGTGCGTATTTACGACATGCTGCTCTACGAAGAGCAGTACCGGAAGCCAGTGCACTTCGTCCGTGGCGACGTACGCGACGCCGAGCGCCTGCGCGAACACCTCGATTGGGCCGACTGCGTGATCTGGTTGGCAGCACTCGTCGGCGACGGCGCGTGCGCCCTCAACCCGGAAATCACGGTCGACCTCAACTTCAAGTCCGTGAAGTGGCTGAGAGAGCACTTCGACGGCCGAATCGTCTTCGCATCGACCTGCAGTGTTTACGGCGCACAGGATGGCGAGCTCGTCGAGACGTCCGACACGAACCCGCTGTCCCTCTACGCCGCGACGAAGTTGCAGGCCGAGGAAGCCCTCGCCGATTCCGATGCGATCTCCTTCCGCCTCGGCACACTGTTCGGCATCGGCGACGAATTCTCGCGCATCCGGCTCGATCTCGTCGTGAACACGCTCACCGTTCGGGCCCACGAGCGCGGCAAGATCAGCGTGTTCGGCGGTGACCAGTTCCGCCCGCTGCTCCACGTGAAGGATGCCGCGGCGACCTTTGCCAAGGCCGTCGACGTTCCGAGCCGCGGCGTGTTCAACCTCACCGCCAAGAACACGCGCATCATCGACATCGCCTATCAGATCCGCGGCCATTTTCCGGACTGCGTCATCGAGACCAGTGAGGCGATGTTCCAGGACACGCGCAACTATCGCGTATCCGCGGCCAAGGCGACGAAAGAGCTCGGCTTCAAGCCGCGATTCTCGCTCGACGATGGAATCGAGGAGATGAAGCAGCTCGTCGTCGAGGGACGCATTCGCGACACCGGGCTCGATCGATACTCGAACGTGGCCTATCTCGCAGCGCTGCTCGATCGAGAGTCCACGGCGCTCGCATTTCAGCACTCACCGTCAGCTTCGTACAGGTAAAGCTTGTCCAAGACCGAGCTCATTCGCGGTGGCACCGCCACCGACGATCGCGGCACCCTGCTCTTCATCAACGATTTCGACACGCAGAAGGCGCGTCGTTTCTACATCGTCACCAATCATGCGGCGGGGTTTGTCCGCGCGTGGCATGCGCACCGGAACGAGGGGAAGTATGTCACGGTTCTCCGCGGAGCGGCCATAGTGGCCGCTGTGCGCGTCGAGGATATGGACAACCCGGATCCCAAGGCGCCTGTCGAGCGATACGTGCTCTCGGCGAGCTCGCCGAGCGTCCTCTTCATCCCGCCCGGCTATGCCAACGGCGCGATGACGCTCACGAGCGACACGATGATCCAGTATTTCTCCACGGCGACGCTCGAGGAGAGCAAGGGCGACGACATCCGCTTCGACGCTCGCCTCTGGGATCCCTGGCAGGTCGAAGAGCGCTAGCGCCGAAAGGCTTCACCCAACGGAATGACATCGACTTCTCGTAGACGGCTCGCCGTCGTGCTTGGCATTCGCCCCGACGTGATCCGGGCGAGCCTCATCCTCAGGTACCTTCGCGCCGATCCGTCCATCGACCTCAAGTTCATCTGGTCGGGACAGCACTACTCGGACAACCTGAAGGACATCTTCTTTCGCGAGCTCGATGTGGCGCCAGCCGACGTCGAGCTGGCCGTCGAAGGCTCGACCGACGCCGAGATCTCCGCCGGCGTCATCGCCAAACTGTACCCTGCCCTCGACGCGCTCCGCCCCGACGCCACGGTCTTCCTCGGCGACACCAACACGGTGATCGGCTGCGTCGCGTCGGCGCAGCTCAACATTCCGGTCGTGCACATCGAAGGTTGCATGCGCTCGTACGACTGGCGCATGCCCGAAGAGAAATATCGGACGGTGTCCGATCATCTCTCCGACCGCATCTACGCCTACCTCGACGAGTACAAGGCGCAGGGTGTCGCCGAGGGATTGAATCCGTCGCGCATCAGCGTGGTCGGCAATCCGATCGTCGACGTGCTGAACGAGTTCTATCACGGCCGCATCGAGAAGTACGATCGCATCGCGACGCCGGCATACTTCGCCGAACGCGGCATCACCGACGGCGATTTCTATCTCATGACGTGTCATCGCCGCGAGAACGTCGGCGACGCCGCGGCACTCGGGCGCGTCTTCGCGCTCGCTCGAGCCGTCGGCAAGACTGTCTATTTTCCCGCCAGTTACAGAACGCAGCGCATGATCAAGGAGTTCGGCCTGACGCTGCCGCCGAACGTGCGCATGACGGACCCCGTCGGGTACGAAGAGTTTCTCCTCCTGCTGATGCACTCACTCGGCACGCTGACCGATTCTGGAACAGTGGTCGAGGAAGCGTGCATCCTGAACGTGCCGTCGGTGCAGATGCGTCGCGCTACGGAGCGCCCGCAGGTTTACGATGTGGGCGCCAGCGTCAAGTTCGATCCGTCCATCGAGCAGTCCGCGAACGACATCGAGCGCGCGGTCGCCGCGTTCGACAAGGTGCGCGCTTCGACCTGGACGCAGCCCTTCGGCGACGGGAAGTCGTCTCGCCGCATCGCCGATGATCTCATCGAGCGCGTTCACGGCGGCGGACTGGGAACTCACAGCGCCGAACAATACCACGTCCCCATCGCCAGGTCGTATCGCGGCGACGGCCTTTCCTGAGAGACTTCAATGACCAAAGTGCTCGTTCTCGGTACAACTGGTATGCTCGGCGCGATGGTGCACGATTGGTTGCGGCGTGACAGCTCGCTCGACGTGTCGGCCACGGCGCGCAGCCTCGACGAAGCGCGTGAGCTCGGGTTCGGCTCGGCGGCGTCCCTTCAGAAGGTCGACGCCGAGGCTGGCGAGACGCCCGATCTCGACGGCTTCGATTGGGTCGTGAACTGCATCGGCATCATCAAGCCGTACATTCGCGACGACAATCGCGCCGAGGTACGCCGTGCGATCGAGGTGAACTCGCTGTTCCCGATGCGCCTCGCCGCTGCCGCCGAAGAGTCAGGCGCGAAGGTGCTTCAGATCGCGACGGACTGCGTCTATAGCGGCCGCGACGGGAACTATGATGAGTCGGCGACGCACGACGCGACGGACGCCTACGGCAAGACCAAGAGCATGGGCGAGGTGGTGTCTTCCAGCATTCGCCATTTGCGCTGCTCGATCATCGGCCCGCAACTCAAGGGCAAGGACTCCCTGCTGAACTGGTTCCTGAAGCAGGAGAAGGGCGCGTCACTGAACGGCTTCCGGAACCATCAGTGGAACGGCGTCACGACGCTGCACTATGCAAAGATCTGCGGAGCCGTGATCAAGAATGGGGTCGAACTTCCGCAGGTGCAGCATGTCGTTCCGACAGGCGATATCTCCAAGGCGAATCTACTGCGGAGCTTTGCGAAGGAGTTCGATCGCGGCGACCTCACGATCAACGACGTCGATGCTGGTTCTGTGATCGACCGCCGCGTCCAGACGAAGAACGCGGCAACGAATCGCGGCATCTGGAGTGCCGCGGGCTACGACGTGCCTCCGACAGTTGAAGAGATGGTCCACGAGATGGCGACGTACGAATTCCTTCGCTGATGGCCAGCGACGGAGTCGTCGTCATCGGGGGAGGGCTGGTCGGTTTAGGGACCGCCTATCAGCTCCTCCAGCGCCGCCCCGGTTCGCGCGTCACCGTATTGGAGAAGGAACCGCGCGTCTGCTCGCATCAGAGCGGTCGCAATAGCGGAGTGCTGCATGCGGGACTCGCGT
>Ga0193752_1003160_pt1 | contig 11577 bp, 9 predicted proteins | sample H1c1metaG_FD_144924 | JGI IMG/M metagenome (GOLD analysis project Ga0193752, IMG submission 144924) | Soil microbial communities from a riparian zone of the East river system, Colorado, United States - H1c1 | ecosystem: Environmental > Terrestrial > Soil > Riparian zone | place: USA: East River... | reverse complement strand
AGCTCCGGATACTTCTCGGAGCGCAGCGTTCCGCGAAGGTTCAGCCGGATCACTTCGCGCGTGAAGCGCTCCGCCATCTGCTGGCGCTCCTTCGCAGTGCGCGCGTGCGCGCGCGCCCAAACCGGCCAGATGAACGAGCCGGCCATGAACAGCACCGAGAGCACCTCGACGTCGATGTCCGGCTGGGCAAACTCGGTCTTGGCAAAGCGCGCGAACGCCGACTCGTATTGCCGCCAGAACGGGTCGTTGGCCGGCCGCTTGGAGCTGAGGACCTCGAACAGCCAGATCCGGCCGAGCGCGGGGTTCTCCATCGCGAAGGTCGCGAGGTGCTTGTTTACGGCTTCGATGTCGACGCCTTTGACCGGCCGATCGGGCAGCCCGACCGCGGGGTCACCGAAGACCTCGCGATAGAGCTTATCGCTGACCCACGCCACGGTGGCGTCGAGCAGCTGCTCGCGGGTCTGGAAATGCTGGTACGCCGTGCCGCGGTTGATGCCCGCGCGCTGCGCGACCTGCGCGACGCTTAGACCTTCTTTGCCGTCCTGCGCCAACACCTCGCGCGCTGCTTCCAGGATCACTTCGCGCGTGCGCTCGGGGTTGCGCGTTCGTCGGGCTCGTTTTTCAGTCATTTCGATCGTGCGCAGCCTACCGCGCACGCTGGAAATCGCAATAACGCCGCGAGCTCACCGCTTACTAATCAACAACGGTGTTGACTTAACGACGGCCGCGTCTAGTGTTGGACTCATCGAGCTAGCTAGGGAGACGTGCATGCGACAAGCAGCGGCGAAAGCGAAGTCAGTGGAAGCGAAAGCTCCGGGCGTGGAGATGGATCTGAGCGACGTGAAGCGTCGCGTCGGTCAAGAAGTGGGCGGCGGTCAGCTGATCGAACCGTGCGCTTCGATTGATATTCGCCGCTGGGTGATGGCGCTGGACTATCCGAATCCGATTCACTGGGATCACGACTTTGCGGTCGCTTCCAAATTCGGTGGCATCGTGGCGCCGCAATCGTTTCCCGTGGCGATGGACATCGGGCACGGCGCGCAACCGTCGTGCGTCGGCGTCATCCCGGGCTCGCATCTGATCTTCGGCGGCGAGGAGTGGTGGCACTACGGTGCGCGCGTCAAGCCGGGCGACAAGCTCAAGCAAAAACGTTGGTTCATCGACTACAAGCTGACCGACACGGGCTTCGCCGGTCCGACGCTGTTTCAGCGCGGCGACACGCTGCACGCCAATCAAGACGGCACGCCGATCAGCAAGGTGCGCTCGACCACGATCCGCTATCTAGCTGCCGAAGCCGAGCGCCGCGGTAACCTCAAGGGCAAGGCTGGCGTCGCGCCGCGCTGGAGCCGCGAGGATCTGCTGAAGGCCGAAGGCGAGCGGATGGCGTGGATTCTCTCCAATCGCGAGGGCCACACGCCGCGCTTCGGTGAAGTGAAAGTCGGCGACAAGCTGCCGCGCCGCTTGATCGGGCCGCACTCGCTGACGAGCTTCGCGTCGGAGTACCGCGCGTTCATCTTCAACGTGTGGGGCACCTTCAACTGGGTGGCGCCCGAGGGCGTCGAGGATCCGTGGGTCAACCAGGATCCGGGTTGGGTCCAAGGCTTTGCGTTCGACTACGAAGGCGCGAAGATCGACCCGCGCTTGCGCGACGGCCTGTACGTGGGACCCTCTCGCGGACACGTGGACGTGGAGAAGGCGACGCAGATCGGCATGCCGCGGGCGTACGGTTACGGAGCGACGATGGGCGGTTGGGTGACCGATTACGTCGCGTATTGGGCCGGCCACGAGGGCTTCGTCCGCTACTCCAACACCTCATATCGCAGCCCCGCCTACGAGGGCGATGTGACCTGTTTGGACGCTGAGGTCGTGGAGCTGCACAAAGAGTCGACGTGGGGCGTGCCGCTCGTCCAGCTCGATGTGAAGATGACGAATCAGGACAACGCGATCCTCGCTACCGGCAGAGTCGACGTCGAGCTGCCACGCTGAGCGAGAAAAGGGCATCCAACACATGTCGCTGGCAGGAAAAATCGTAGTCGTCACGGGTGCAGCTTCCGGGATCGGGCTGGCAACGGCTCAACGCTTCGCGCGAGACGGTGCCAAGGTCGCCGTCTGGGACATCAATGAAGAAGGCGCGAAGCGCGGGGCGGAGGAGCTCGTCGCCGCGGGCGGCAAGGCGATTTCGTGTCGCGTGGACGTATCGAATCGCGCGCAGATCGATGTCGGCGTCAAGGAGGTGCACGCGGCGTTTGGACCGGTGCAGATCCTCGTCAATAACGCGGGCATCACCGACTTCTGCTCGTTCATGGAGATGACCGAGGAGAAGTGGGATCGCATCATGACGATCAACCTCAAGAGCATGTTGGTGTGCACGCAAGCCGTGCTGCCCGACATGCTGGCCGCGAAGTGGGGCCGCATCATCAACATCTCGTCGTCGAGCGCGCAGACCGGCTCGGCGAGGATGACGGCGTATGCGGCCTCGAAGGGCGGCGTGATCGCCTTTACCAAGTCGCTGGCGCAGGAGCTGGCGTCTTCCGGCATTACGGTCAACAACGTTCCGCCGGGCTTCGTGGACACGCCGATGCTGCGCAATGAAGGCGTCGCGGGCATGGGCGCCAGCGTCGACGCGGTCGCGGCGCATTCGCCGATGAAGCGCCCCGGGCGGCCTGAGAACATCGCAGCGGCTTGCGCGTTTCTGGCGTCGGACGACGCCGACTACATCACCGGCCACACGCTGAGCGTGAATGGTGGCCGTTACTCGAACTGAAAGCAGGAATCATCATGGTGGACACGTTTACCGCCGTCGTCATCGAGGACGACGCGGGGAAGGCACGTGCTTCGTTCAAGCAGCTCAAGCGCAGCGATTTGCCGGATCACGGCGTGCTCGTCGAGGTCGAGTTCTCGACGCTCAACTACAAAGACGGGCTCGTGATCAGCGGCAACCGCAACAAAGTCGCGCGCAAGCTGCCGCTGGTCGCTGGGATCGACTTGGCTGGCACGGTCGTGGAGTCGAGCTCGCCTTCGTGGCGCGCGGGCGACAAGGTGATCGTGAACGGCTTCGGGCTCTCCGAGAGCCACTACGGCGGCTACTCGCGCTACACGAGCGTGAAGTCCGAGTGGTTGGTGCGGTTGCCGGCCGCGTTCAGCCCGCAGCAGGCGATGGCGATCGGCACCGCGGGCTACACCGCCGCGCTGTGCGTCGACGCGTTGCTCGATTACGGCATCAAGAAGGACGCGGGCGAGCTGCTCGTGACGGGCGCGGCCGGCGGAGTCGGCTCGGTGGCGATCGCGCTGCTCGCGGCGGAGGGCTTCAACGTGGTCGCTTCGACCGGCCGGCCGGAGACGCACGACTACTTGAAGTCGCTGGGTGCAAGCTCGTTCGTCGACCGCGCGAGCTTGCAAGAGAAGGCTGCGCCGCTGCAGAAGGAGCGCTGGGCAGGCGGGGTGGACGTGGTGGGCGGCGCGACGCTGGTCAACGTGCTCGCGCAGACCAAGTACGGCGGCGGCGTCGCCGCGTGCGGCCTCGCTGGCAGCCTCGATCTGCCGGCGACGGTGTTGCCGCACATCTTGCGCAGCGTGGCGCTGCTCGGTGTCGACTCGGTGATGGCACCGATCGCGCGTCGCGAGCGGGCGTGGCAACGGCTGGCGCGTGATTTGCCGGCGAAGAAGCTCGCCGACATCACGCGCGTTGAGCCGATGTCCAACTTGGTTGAGCTCGCGAGCTCGATCCTCGCCGGGCAAGTGCGCGGTCGCGTCGTTATCGATGTTCAGCGATGACCGTTCGTCACGGTCATCGACGCGCAGCGACAACCGACGCGCGGCCCGTCCCTGTTGCCGTTGCCGTGCTTCGGTGCAGCAGGGCGGAACGCAGGCATTCGCAGACCGTCTCGTTGCGCTGATTTATCAGGCGATGGCGGAACGTCACGATGCCGGCGTTCGGGCGTGAGCGGCTGGCGCGCAGCTCCACGACCTCGGACTCCGCGCGCATCGTGTCCCCGATGAACACCGGCTTGGGCATCACGACCTTGTCGTAGCCCAGGTTCGCGACCAGCGTGCCGAGCGTCGTGTCGCTGATCGAAAGCCCGACCATCAGCGCGAACGTGAACGTGCCGTTCACCAGGATGCGACCGAACTCGCTCTCGGCCGCAGCCTCGGCGTCGATATGCAACGCCTGCGGGTTGTGGGTGAGGGCGGACATCAAGAGATTGTCCGTCTCGGTCACGGTGCGGCGAACCTCGTGCACGAGACGGTCGCCGACTTCCCATTCATCGAACCATCGGCCTGACATCATTCCCTCCCTCTGATCCGTAGCAGCACGGAACCTTCGGTGACTTGACTGCCTAGCGCGTGGCTCAGGTCTTCGGCGACGCCATCGAACGGCGCGGTGAGCGTGTGCTCCATCTTCATCGCTTCGATCGTCAGAAGCGGTTGCGCCTTTGTGACTTCGGCGCCGTTGGCGACGTGAATCGCGATGATGCGTCCCGGCATCGGTGCACGGATCGCGCCGTCGCTCGCGGCGCCCGCGCTACCGGCCAGCGATTGAGGCTCGACGAACGCGTGCGCCTCGCCGCGGTTGAACACGATCGTTTCGGCGCCGACGCGCGCGCTGCGCAGCGACGCTTGGCCGCCGTGCTCGAGGCGAACGAGCCGCCGCTGTGTGCCGGTCTGCACTTCGACCTGAAGGCTCGACTCCGCGTTGAGGCGAAAGCCGGTCGCCGCCGCCCAAGGCGTCGCGGGATCCGTGTGCTCGGCCAGCCGCGCGCGCGCAGCCGCGACGAGCACGTCAGCGGCGATCTCTTGCGGTGTTACGAGCTGCTCGAGGTGCCGCTCGATGAAGCCGGTGTCGACGTTGCCGGCGACCAGCTCTGGATGCGCTGCAGCGCGGGCGAGAAACGCGGCGTTGGTCTTGACCGGCCAGACCTCCACTTCGGCGCAGGCCGATGCGAGCTTTGCCGCCGCCGCGGTCCGGGTCGGCGCGTGGACGATCAGCTTCGCGATCATCGGATCGTAGAACGGTGTGACCGCGCCGCCCTGCTCGACGCCGGTATCGACGCGAACGCTGGCGGGCAAGCGAAAATGGGTCAGCGGCCCGGTCGACGGCAGAAAGCCGGTGTCTGGATTCTCCGCGTACAGCCGCGCCTCCATCGCATGACCGTGGATCGCCAGCTCGGCCTGCGACTTGGGTAGCTTTTCACCGCTGGCGACGCGCAACTGCCACTCGACGAGATCGACGCCGGTGATCGCTTCGGTGACCGGGTGCTCCACCTGCAAGCGCGTGTTCATCTCCATGAACCAGATGCGGTCGGCGCGCAGGCCCTCCGAAGCATCGGCGATGAACTCGATCGTGCCCGCGCCTTCGTACTTGACGGCCAACGCAGCTTTCACCGCGGCGCCGCATACCGCTTCACGCGTCGCGGCGTCCATGCCAGGCGCGGGCGCTTCCTCGATCACCTTCTGATGGCGGCGCTGCAGCGAGCAGTCGCGCTCGAACAGATGCACCGCGTTGCCGTGGCTGTCCGCGAACACCTGCACCTCGATGTGGCGCGGGCGCGTCACGTACTTCTCGAGCAGCACCCGATCATCGCCGAAGCTCGCGGCCGCTTCGCGGCGACATGATTCCAGCGCAGCTGCGAAGTCGGCGGCTCGCTCGACCTTGCGCATGCCTTTGCCGCCGCCGCCGGCGACGGCCTTGATCAACACCGGGAAGCCGATCCCGACAGCTTCATGCTGCATGCGCTCGGCGCTCTGATCGCTGCCCAGGTAGCCGGGCGTCACCGGCACGCCGGCCCCGATCATCAGCTGCTTGGCCGCGTCCTTGAGGCCCATCGCGCGAATCGCCGAGGCCGGCGGACCGACCCAGATCAATCCAGCGTCCTTCACCGCAGCAGCAAACGCTGGGTTCTCGGACAGAAAGCCGTAACCCGGATGGATCGCGCGCGCGCCGGTTCGTGCGGCGGCCTCGAGGATCTTCTCGGGCCGCAGATAGCTTTCGGTCGCGGCCGGTGGCCCGATCAACACCGCTTCGTCAGCCTGCCGTACGTGCAGGGCGTTGCGATCGGCCTCGGAGTACACCGCGACGGTGCGCACGCCGAGCGCGCGGGCAGTGCGCATAATGCGGCACGCGATCTCGCCACGATTCGCGATCAGCAGAGAGTCGATCATGGCTACATCCTGAACACGCCGAAGCGCGTCTCCGGAATCGGCGCGTTCAGCGCAGCGGAGAGCGCGAGCCCCAGGACATCGCGCGTCTGGACCGGATCGATGATGCCGTCGTCCCAGAGCCGCGCGGTGGCATAGTAGGGGCTGCCTTCGAGCTCGTACTGCTCCCGCACCGGCGCTCGAAACGCTGCTTCGTCTTCGGCAGACCATTCCTGCCCGCGTTGCTGCATCGCGTCGCGCTTGACGGTCGCGAGCACGCTGGCCGCTTGCTCGCCGCCCATTACGGAGATGCGACTGTTCGGCCACGTGAACAGGAACCGCGGCGAATAAGCCCGACCGCACATCGCGTAGTTGCCGGCGCCGAAGCTACCGCCGATGACGACGGTCAGCTTGGGCACGGCCGCGCAGGCGACCGCGGTTACGAGCTTGGCGCCGTCCTTGGCGATGCCGCCGGCTTCGTATTTACCGCCGACCATGAAGCCGGAGATGTTCTGCAAGAACAGCAGCGGCCGCTTGCGCTTGCACGCGAGCTCGACGAAGTGCGCGCCCTTCAAGGCGCTCTCCGAAAACAGCACGCCGTTGTTGGCGAGGATCGAGACCGGCTGGCCCCAGATGAACGCGTCGCCGCAGACCAACGTGGTGCCGTAGAGCGGCTTGAACTCGGCGAACTGCGAGCCATCGACGATGCGGGCGATGACCTCGCGAACGTCGTACGGCTCGCGCACGTCTTGCGGCACGATCCCGTACAGCTCGGCTGGATCGAACGCCGGTAGCTCGGGCGCGATCATCTCGAGCGTCGTGTGCTTGGGCCGGTTCAAGCGGCCGACGATCGAGCGCACGATCTCGAGCGCGTGGGTGTCGTCGGCGGCGACGTGATCGACGAGGCCGGACCTTCGGCCGTGGGTATCCGCGCCGCCGAGCTCCTCTGCCGTGATCACCTCGCCGGTGGCGGCTTTTACGAGCGGCGGGCCACCTAGAAAGATCGTGCCTTGGCCGCGGACGATCACGCTCTCGTCGCACATCGCCGGGACGTACGCGCCGCCGGCCGTGCAGCTGCCCATGACGCAGGCGATCTGCGGAATCCCAAGCGCGCTCAGCCGCGCCTGGTTGAAGAAGATGCGACCGAAGTGTTGCTCGTCGGGGAAGACGTCGGCTTGAAAGGGCAGGTTGGCGCCGCCGCTGTCGACCAGGTACACGCACGGCAGCATGTTCTCGAGCGCGATCTGCTGCGCGCGCAGGTGCTTTTTCACGGTCAGCGGGTAGTACGCGCCGCCTTTCACGGTCGAGTCGTTCGCGACGATCATGACCTCGCGGCCGACGACGCGGCCGATACCGGCGATGACGCCCGCGCCGGGCGCGTCACCGCCGTACATGCCGTGCGCGGTGAGCTGGCCGATCTCGAGCAACGCCGATCCCGGGTCGAGCAGGCGATCGACGCGCTCGCGGGGGAGCAGCTTGCCGCGCGCGACGTGCCGGTCACGGATATTGGCCGGTCCGCCGAGCGCTGCTGCTGCGACGTGCTCTCGCACCGCCTGCCCGAGCGCGACATTCACGCGAGCATTGCGCTGCGCGGTCGCGCTCGTGGCGTCGAAGCTTGATGCGAGACGAATCATGAATGGCTCAGCGACTCGAACGGCTCGGGAGCTCTACGATGGCTGTGCCCGTAGTGGACAGCTCGCCGCGATGCGTCTCGGCCTTCTGCTGAATTTCTACCAGATGCTTGCCGTCTTCGGCGTATTTGCGGACCACGGACCCATCGATGAAGAGCACATCGCCATCCGGATTGTGGCGGCGGATCTGCGACTTGCTGGTCCGCAGGAAGCCGTCGTCGCCCATCCAGTTGGTGAGGTGGTGGGTCAGCCACGAGCAGCGCTCCGGGCCGTAATCGTACGCGCCGGGCGCGCCGACTTCGAGCGCAAAGGCTTCGTCCCAGTGCACGCGCTCTGGGCAGTCCGGCACGTTGAAGCGATTCTTGATGCCGAGACCTTGGTGCTGCGATTGCAATTTCCAGGCGAGCTTGTTGGCGCGGATGTAGAGGCCGCCCCAGCCCTGCGCGTAACCGATGAAGCCGGTCACGGTCATCGGGCCCTTCATCATCCGCGGGAGCTTGTCGCCTTCCTTGACGTCTTCCCAGTAGCGCGGGGTCGCGCCGCGGATCTCTTCGTTCTCGTAGAGCTTATTGTACTCGGCCAGCTGCGCATCCGTGAACGGCTCGACGCGGCCGCGCGCGTCGGTGTACTTCGTGCCGCGCTCGCGCGCCTCATCGCGATCGGTGCGGAACACCCAGGAGTCGCACTCGGCGACCTTGTCACCGCGCTGGTTGAAGAAGTCGGTGTGATAGATCTGCTGGAACGCTCGGCCCGCGAAGCGAGTCTGATGCTCGATCAGATCCTTTAGGTACGCCTGAGTCGTGATGACGTCGCCGCGCAGCACGTGCTTGCGCCACGTCCAGTCTGCGCCGGCCCACATCGCGTGCACGCCGGACAGGCCGCCGCAGTAGCCCGACACGATGCGGCTGGTCGAGAACAGAAAGCTTGGAAGAGCAACGATCGTTCCAAACTTGGTCTTCTCGGCGTAGCCGACGTCGGTCCACAACGGGTTGTCATCGCCGATGCCGTGCGCGTAGTGGCGGATGCCATCGCGCGTCGCCTCGTAGTTCCAAGGCTCCACCGTGTCGGTGATCTTGACCCCGATGCGCTTTCGCAACAGGTCGAGCCCCTCCTCCGTGATCTTGGGGAAGCGCTTCTCGTGAAAATCGTCTGCCATCTCGGTCTCCTTGAAGTTTGCTGATCAACGCGAGGCTTCAGCGGCTTCGCGTTCGCGTAGAATCTTTCGGTTAACTTTCCCCGCCGGCGTCTTGGGCAGCTCGCTCACGAATGCGATGTGGCGCGGGAACTCGTGCTGGCTCAGGCGCTCGCGCGTGAACGTCTTGAGCTCCTCGACCAGCTCGGTGCTGGGCGATCCGTCGGTCACGATGAATGCCTTGGCGACCAAGCCGCGCGCCGCATCGGGCACGCCGATCACGGCGGCTTCCTTGACCGCGGGATGCTTGAGCATCGTGTTCTCGATCTCGACCGCGCTCATCGTCCAGCCCGCGGAGATGATCACGTCGTCGGCGCGGCCGGCATGATGGAAGTAGCCGTCGGTATCGACGCGCGCGAGATCCTTGGTCGTCTCCCAAGCGTTGCGGCGCCACAGCATCAGCTCGCCGATCACCCCGGGCTCCGCAGGCGTACCGTCCGGCTTCTGCACCTGCACCTTGATGCCCGGTACTGGCTTGCCGAGCGAGCCGGGCTTGACGACGTAGTCGGTCGCGCCGGGATAGTTCACCAGCACGACGCCGATCTCGGTGGTGCCGTACATGCTGCACGCGGGCGTACGGAACGTCTCGTCGATGAACTCCAACGTCGCGGGATCGATCGGCTCGCCCGTGTACGAGAGCTTCTTGATCGAGAACGAGAACTGCTTCGCTTGCCCGGAGTTCTTCATCATCCGGTAGTGCGTCGCCGCTGCCGACATGTTCGTGATCTTGTAGTCCTGCAGCGCCTTCATGAGCCGCACCGCATCGAAGCGACCGGCGAACGTGCCGGTGGTGACGCCGAGCGCGAGCGGCGCGAGCGTCCCGTGCCAGAGGCCGTGACCCCACGCCGGCGAAGAAGGGCAGAAGAATTCATCGCCCGGCCGGATGCCCGTGCCGTACAGCGCCGCAAACATCAGCGTCACGAGCGCGCGATGGGTGTGCTTCACCGCAGCCGGCAGCTCCCGCGTCGTGCCGGAGGTGTACTGGAACACCGCCAAGTCATCGGCGCGCGTCTTCGTCTTGTAGACGCTAGGTAAGTGCTCCATCTCTTCGAGCAGCGCGGTGTCGGCGACGACGACGCGCACGCCGGGAATGCTCCGTACCATCTCCGCTTTCTCGGCGTTCGTGATCAGCAGCTTCGGCGAGCAGTCGTCGACGCGCAGCCGCAGACCGTCGAGGCCGAACAGCGTAAACAACGGCACGCTGATCGCGCCCATCGTGATCGCGCCGAACAAGCTCACGTAGAACGGCAGCGAAGGCTCGAGCATGAACGCGACCCGGTCGCCCGGTTGAATGCCGTTGCTCTCGAGCCAATGTGCGAAGCGGGCCGAGCGCGCGACCAGCTCGTCGAAGCTCAGGAACTCGTCCTTGCCGTCGGCGTGTGCGATGCGCACTGCGGGGCGACGCGAGCCGTCCGCGTGCCGGATCAAGCACTCGTGCGCGATGTTCAGGTGTTCGCGGTCGCCGTTGAAGATCTCCCACAGCGCCTTGGAATCAGCGTGCGCTTGGGCATCTGCGTAGCGCGTGTACTCGGTGAGCTTCGCCATCGACGTTTGCTATTCCACACGGCCACACCGTTGTACATAATGAAGGCCGTTCTATATATTGAACGCCGATGACGACCACCAAACGCCGCCAGCAACGCCGGGCTCGCGACCTCGCAAAAGCCGTTGAAGTCAGCAAAGCGCCGGCGATCTCGCGCGCGGCCGCCGTGCTGCGCTTGCTCGGAAAAAGCGATACGCCGCTCGGGCTGCAAGCCATCGCGCGGGAGCTGGGGCTCGTGCCGAGCACGTCGTTGTACGTGCTCAGGGCCTTGGTCGCCGAGGAGCTCGTCGCGTTCGATGCCGACACGAAGCGCTACTCGCTCGAGGCCGGCGTGCTGACGCTCGCGCGGCACTGGCTCCGGCGTAACCGGTTCAACGACCTGGCGCAGCCCGCGCTCGATCGGATCAGTCAAGCATTCGATGCGACTGCGCTCGGCGTGCACATCGTCGGCCTCGACCACATCGTGGTCGTCGCGGTCTCGCAATCGGGCAACAATTTTCAGGTCAGCGCTCAAATTGGCAGCCGTTTTCCCGCGACGATCAGCGCGACGGGCCGGTGCATCGCGGCGTTCGGCGATCACTCCGAAGCGGAGCTGGAAGCGCGCTTCAACACGCTGCGTTGGGACGAGCCACCGACGCTGCAGGAATGGAAAGCGCAGGTCGCGCGCACGCGCGAGCAAGGTTTTGCCGTCGACGAAGGCAACTACATCTCCGGCGTCACCGTGGTCGCGGCGCCGGTCTGGAAGAGTCGTGCGAGCCTGAGTCACACGCTGGTCGCGATCAGCATCGGCAGTGAGCGCAAACGCGCGCGGCTTCCGGCACTCCAAAAAGCGATGCTCGCTGCCTCGAAGATGCTGTCGAACCAACTGTGTGGTGAGATCTCGGAAGATCGAAGTTAGCGGAATCCTCGCGCGCAAGCTTGCAGCTAGAGGACACTGACTTGCTGGACGCGGCCAGTTGTGCTCGAGCGCGGGGATCTCGGTAGACAGTGAGCCATCGCCGCATATGCTGGCCGATGACGCTATGAAGGAACAGCAAGCCGAAAAGCCGGTCGTGCTCGTCACCGGTGCGAGCTCG
>Ga0193752_1003159_pt1 | contig 11578 bp, 11 predicted proteins | sample H1c1metaG_FD_144924 | JGI IMG/M metagenome (GOLD analysis project Ga0193752, IMG submission 144924) | Soil microbial communities from a riparian zone of the East river system, Colorado, United States - H1c1 | ecosystem: Environmental > Terrestrial > Soil > Riparian zone | place: USA: East River... | reverse complement strand
CGTTCGGGATGCGCGAGAAGAAGCTCTCCAGGATGTAGATCGTGATCGGCAGCTGGAACGCGACGTAGACCAGGGTCAGGCCGAACAGGCTGTTGAACAGGCCGTACTGCACCAGGATCTGGAACAGGGCGATGATCGTGATCTGCGGCGGGAAGATGATCGTGCTGAAGATGACGAAGTAGAGAACCCGGTTCATGCGGAACCGGTAGCGCGCGAAGCAGTGCGCCGCCATCGCCCCCACCAGCGTCAGGATCGCCACCGCCGAGAGCACGACCAGCAGGCTGTTGCTGAAATAGGACGCCGTAGTTCGAGTTGAACCAGGCGTCGGGAAACTTCTCCCAGTGCAGCGTGTCGGGCAGGCGGAAGTGGTCTTTCGAGATCTCGCTGGTGGTGCGCAGCGACATCGAGGCGACCCAGAGGAAGGGCCCGGCGGCGAGCATCGTGTAGATCGCCAGCGCCGTGACCAGCACGACCTGCTTGAGCTTGTCAGTTCCCGGACGCGTGGCCACGCTTCAGTACTCCAGCTTCTCGCGCTGGCGGAACAGCCAGGTCAGGGTCAGCACCGAGGAGAGCACGATCACGAACCAGACCGAGGCCACCGCCGACGGGTAGCCGAGGTCGAAGGTGTTCCACTCGAAGGCGCGCTTGTAGACGTAGGTCGAGACCGTCTCGGTCGCCCAGAGCGGCCCGCCCTTGGTCGTGATCCAGACCAGGTCGAAGATCTTCATCTTGCCGACGAACGAGAGCACGATCAGATTGAGCATGGTCGCGCGAATCATCGGCACGATCACGAACACGAGCTTGCCCCACCAGCCGCAGTTGTCGAGCTCGGCCGCCTCGATCACCTCCGAAGGCAGCGAGTGCAGCGCCGCGAGCAGCACCACCATGTTGAAGCCGGTCCACATCCAGGTGGTGATGAAGATCAGCGCCGGCAGCGCGGTCTCGGGCTTGCCGAGCCAGGCGCGCGTCCACGAGCCGAGGCCGAGCGCGCGCAGCGCGTAGTTGACCGCGCCCCAGTCGTAGTTGTAGATCCAGGCCCAGATGATCCCGACCACCACGTACGACATCAGCACCGGCGTGAACCAGGCGATGCGAAAGAACCGCGCGCCCGGCACCTTGGCGTAGAGCGCCAGCGCCAGCACCAGCGCGATCGAGACCTCGAACAGGGGCGAGGTGCAGGCCCAGATCAGCGTGTTGCGGACGGCGCGCCAGAAGATGTCGTCCTTGGCCAGCTCGACGAAGTTGGCCAGGCCGATGAACTCGTGCCGGTTCGGCAGCACGACGTGCAGGCTGTTCCACAGCGTCTTCACCACCGGGTAGGCGGTGAAGGCGACGTAGAGCGTCAGCGCCGGCAGCAGGAAGACCGTGACGGCCTTCCACGGCGTGCGCAGCGCGCGCGCCTCGTGCATTCAGGTCCGCTCCGCCAGAAGCATTCCTACTTCGCCGCGTTCATCTGCTTGACGACATCGTCGACGCTGATCGAGCCGGCGGGCAAGGCGTTGTTGATCACCTGGGTGAACACTTCCTTGGGCTTGCCGGACATCACCTGCACCGGCGTGCCGAAGTAGTACGTGTTGCCTTCATTGGCCTTGGCGAGCTGCTTGAAGTAGTTGGCATGCGGGCCGCTGACCTTCGACGCGTCGGTCTTGATCCCCGTCTGCACCAGCACGTTCTCGAGCCACTTGTTGCCCATCTCCGGGGTGGCCAGCGAGTTCAGGAAGGCGATGCCGATCTCCTTGCGCGGCGACGCGGCGTTGACGACGTAGCTGCCGCCGACGGCGAGCGACTTGCACTGGTTGCAGGCGCCGTTGTTCATCGCCGGCGACTGCATGATCCCGAGCGGAAAGCCGACCGGCTGGCCGCCCTTGTCCGGCGGGTTGAAGGCGCGCGCGGTGTACCAGCTCGCCACCTGGAACATCAGGGCGCCGGGATTGGTGTGGAAGTAGATGTGCGACTCGCCGAGCTTCAGGCTGGTGAAGCTCGCCGGGAAGGCGCCGGCGTCGACCAGCTGCTTGACGAAGGTGAGCGTCTCCACCACCCGCGGGTCGCTCCACGACAGGGTGCCCTTCATCAGCGCGTCGTAGTCCTTGGGGCCGAGCTTCTTGAGCAGGGCCTCGTGCGTGACGTAGGAGCCGGGGAACGGCCGGTCGCCGACGCCCTGCGCCATCGGCGTGATGCCCTTGGCCTTGGCCTTCTTCACCAGGTCGAGGAACTCGGCCTGGGTGAACTGGCCGCTTGCCGGGACCTTGACGCCCAGGTCGTTCATCAGCTTGGTGTTGTAGTAGACCTCGACCGTCGAGGCCTCGAGCGGGAAGCCGTAGGTGCCCTTGCCGAAGGTCCAGGCCTGCTTCGCCCAGGGCTCGACGTTGGCCCAGTTGATGCCGGTCGAAAGGTCGGCGAGCAGGTTGTTGTCGATGTAGTCGGTCTGGTCGACCTCGGCGTAGAACACGTCCGGTGCCTGGCCGGCACGCAGCGCCGTCTTCAGCGACGCGTACAGCGCCGATTTCTCGTACCAGGTGATCTTGACCTTGACGCCCGGGCGACTCGCCTCGAAGCGCTTGATCGCCTCCTCGACGTAGGCGCGCTTGGCGACCTCGGCCGCCCAGTGGCTCCAGACCGTGAGCTCCTGCGCCAGCGCCGCGGTCGGCAGGGCGATGAGCGACGCGAAGGCCGCGGCGGCGAGGACGCGCCAGCTGCTTTTGAATCTCGACATGGTGTCTCCTTGAAAAACGATGAATCGCAACTTTGCGATCGCGGGCGAGTGGTCTCGCCTCGAAGGTTGCCGCCCCAGCGGCGATCAGGGCATGACGCTGCCGCCGTTGACCTCGATGATCTGTCCGGTGACGTAGCTCGAGAGGCTTTCGCTCGCGAGGAACAGGAAGGCGCCGCAGCACTCCTCGGCGCTGCCCAGGCGACGCATCGGAATGCCGGCGGTCAGCTCGGTCAGCAAGGCAGCGCTGGTGTGCTTGTCGTGGATCGGCGTGTCGATGACCCCGGGCGAGACCGCGTTGACGCGGATCCGGTCGCCGACCAGCTCTTTCGCCAGCGCCCGGGTGTAGGTCGAGACGAACCCCTTGGTCGCCGAATAGACGCCGGCGCCGAAGCTGCCGCCGGTGCGCGCCGCCTGCGAGGTGACGTTGATGATCGAGCCGCCGCCGGTGCCGCGCATGAACGGAATGACGCTGCGCGAGAGCGCCATCATCGAGCGCGCGTTCTGCTGGAACACCTCGTCGATGATCGCGTCGTCGGCCTCGGCGAGCGGCACCCGGCGGACGAACCCGCCGGCGTTGTTGACGAGCACGTCGATCCGGCCAAAGCGGGCGTGCGCGTCGACCGCCAGGCGGGCCAGGCTCGCGCTGTCCTTGGCTTCGGCGGTGAACGCCTCGGCGTCGCCGCCGGCGCCGCGGATCTCTTCCACCAGCGCTTCGGCCTCGGCCTGGCGCGAGCGGTAGTGCACCGCCACCGGCATGCCCCAGGACGCGAACGCCAGCGCGACCGCGGCGCCGATGCCCGAGCTCGCGCCGGTGACGAGCGCGACCTTGCCGCGCAGGTCTTCGAGCGAGTGGAGCGGTGTCGCGGGCATGGCCATGGCAAGGCCTCAGTGGAGATGCGGACGGTGCAACTTGCAATCGGGGTTCAACCGCACTCCGAAGCCCGGCGCGTCGAGCGCGCTCGCCTTCAGCCGACCGCCGACGGGCACCGGCTCGTCGAGCAGCAGCGGCGTGAACATCGGCACCACCCGGTCGGCGGCAGGCGCCATCATCAGGAACTCGGCGAACGGGCTGTTGTGCCGGGTGACGACGAAGTGATAGCTGTAGACCGACGAACCGTGCGGCACGACCAGCACGCCCTTGGCATCGGCCATCGCCGAGATCTTGACGAGCTCGGTCAGGCCGCCGCACCAGCCGACGTCGGGCTGCAGGATGTCGGCGCAGCCCATCTCGAGCAGCATCCGGAAGCCCCAGCGCGTCGCCTCGTGCTCGCCGGTCGTGAGCTGCATGCCGGCCGGCATCGCGCGGCGAAGGTCGGCGTAGCCCCAGTAGTCGTCGGGCGGCAGGCATTCCTCGAGCCACTTCAGGCCGTGCTCGCGCGCCCCGGCGGCGAGCCGCTTGGCATAGTCGAGGTCGAGGCTCATCCAGCAGTCGAACATCAGCCAGAAGTCCGCGCCGACCGTGGCGCGCATCGCCGCGAGCTGCTCGAGGTTGGCGCCGAGGCCCGCCTCGCCCTCGGCCGGGCCGTGCACCAGCGGCATCTTGCCGCCGACGAAGCCCATCTCCTTCGCCAGGTCGGGCCGCACGCCGGTGGCATAGAACACGAGCTCGTCGCGCACCGGGCCGCCGAGGAGCGCATGCACCGGAACCTTCCGCACCTTGGCGAGCAGGTCCCAGAGGGCGAGGTCGACGCAGGAGATCGCGTTGAGGACGACCCCCTTCCGGCCATAGAACAGGGTGGCCCCGTACATCTGCTCCCAGATGGTCTCGATCTGGTCGACCGCCTTGCCCTCGACGAAGCGCGCCAGGTGCTTCTCGACGATGAAGGCGCCGATCTCGCCCGCGGTGGTGACGCCGAAACCGACCGTGCCGTCGCTCGCCTCGATCTCGACCACGAGCGTGCCGAGCACGTCGATGCCGAACGACTTGCGCGTCATCCGGTACTCGGGCCAGCGCGACATCGGGGTCGCGATCTGGCCGTCGATCCAGTGGCCGTCGGCCTGGTCGTGATAGTCGCCGCCGCCGCCGCGCAGCGTGAAGGCGCGCACCTGGCGGATCGTCGGCATGCTCATGGGGGCGGACTCTAGGAGGCACGCCAATAACAATCCAATCGAAAAAGACCAGCAAGCGATTCCTATTTGCTATCGTCGATCCGATGAGCTCCCCCGCCCTGCCCGCGGCGCTCGCCAACCGGCTGCGCTATCGGCACCTGATGCTGCTGCACCGGCTCGGCGAGCTCGGCAACCTGCACCGCGCTGCCGAGGCGATCAGCCTGGCGCAGCCGAGCGCGAGCAAGATGCTGCGCGACCTCGAGCTGGCGTTCGGCTTCCCCCTGTTCGAGCGCAGCGCCCGCGGCATGGACGTCACCGAGCTCGGCCGGCACGTCGTCGAGTTCGCCGGCTCGGCGCTGGTCGACTTCGAGCGCTTCGTCGCCGACCTCGAGGCCAAGCGCCGCGGCGGCTTCGGCCAGATCGTGGTCGGCGGCATCATGGGCGCGGCACCCGACGTCGTCGCCCGCGCCGTTGCCGACCTGAAGCGAAAGCGCCCGCTGCTCGCGGTGCGGATCCTCGGCGAAACCAGCGACCAGCTGCTCGACCTGCTGCAGCGGCGCGAGCTCGATCTCGCCGTCGGCCGCTTCAGCGCGCCGCTGCAGCACAACCGCTTCGACTTCGAGCCGCTGGCCAACGAGCTGCTCTGCGCGGTGGTGCGAAAGGGCCACCCGCTCTGCCGGGCGAAAGCGCTGCAGCTCGCCGACCTGGTGACCTGGCCGTGGGTGCTGCAGCTGCTTTCGAGCCCGGCGCGCCAGCTCATGGAGGACGAGTTCGCGCAGGCCAACCTGCGCACGCCCGAGAACCTGGTCGAGTGCGGCTCGATCTTCGCCATGCTGCAGCTGCTGCGGGCTAGCGATGCGGTCGCGGTGCTGCCCGAATCGGTGGTGCGCGACTCGCTCGACACCGGCCTGCTGCGGCGGCTGCCGATCCCGGTCGGCGGCAAGCTCTCCGACTTCGGCGTGCTGACGCGCAAGTCCGAGCCGCTCGGCCCGGCCGCGCTCGAGCTCGTCGCCCTGATGCGCGTCTACGCGGCCCGCATGACGAAGCGCAACCTCGCGAGCCTGAAGCGGACGAGGAAGCCCCGGCTCAGTGCCTGATCTTGTAGCCGATCTTCAGCAGATGCAGGCAGAGGCTGCAGACGAACGCCAGGCTGATGCCGACGACCGCCAGGCTGACCCACGGCGAAACGTCGCTGGTGCCGAAAAAGCCGTGGCGGAAGCCGTCGATCATGTAGAAGAACGGGTTCAGGTGGCTCACCGTCTTCCACACCGGCGGCAGCGAATGCACCGAGTAGAAGACGCCCGAGAGGAACGTCATCGGCATGATGAGGAAGTTCTGGAACGCGGCGATCTGGTCGAACTTCTCGGCCCAGAGGCCCGCGACCAGGCCGAGCGCGCCCATCAGCGCCGCGCCGGCAAGCGTGAAGACGATGATCCAGAGCGGGTTGGCGAGATGCAGCGGGGCGAACCAGATCGTCACCAGCATCACGCCACTGCCGACCGCGACGCCGCGGACGATCGAGGCGCCGACGTAGGCGGCGAACCAGGCCCAGTGCGAGAGCGGCGCGACCAGCAGGAACACCAGGTTGCCGGTGATCTTGCTCTGGATCAGCGAGGAGCTCGAGTTGGCGAAGGCGTTCTGCAGCACGCTCATCATCACCAGCCCGGGGATCAGGAAGCTGGTGTAGCCGACCGCGCCGAACACGGTGACGCGGCCTTCGAGCACGTGGCCGAAGATCAGCAGGTAGAGCACCGCCGTCAACACCGGGGCGGCCACGGTCTGGAAGCTCACCTTCCAGAAGCGCAGCACCTCCTTGTAGAGCAGCGTGCGGGTGCCGGCGAAGAGACCGGTCTCGGTCGAGATCCGCGGCGGGGCTGCCACGCTCATGCGGCCACCCGCGGCGGCGTTTCGCCGCGCATGATCTCGATGAACACGTCCTCGAGATCGGCGCGGCCGATCTCCAGGTCCTCGGGCTCGCAGCCGGCGGCGTGCAGCACCGTAAGGATCGACTCGACCTCGCGCGCATCGTGCGCCTTGAGCTGGACGATCCGGCCGGTGACGCGCGCATTCGCGGCGAGCGCCGGCGGCAGCGGCTGGTCGAGCTTGAACTGCAGCATCGTGCTCGCCGTGCCGGCGAGCAGTGCCGTGGTGCGGTCGAGGGCGACGACCCGGCCTTGCTTGAGCATCGCGATCCGGCTGCACAGCGCCTCGGCTTCCTCGAGGTAGTGCGTCGTCAGCAGCACGGTGTGGCCCTCCTTGTTGAGGCGGGCGACGAAGGCCCAGAGCGTCTGGCGCAGCTCGACGTCGACGCCGGCGGTCGGCTCGTCGAGCACGATCACCGGCGGCCGGTGCACCAGCGCCTGCGCCACCAGCACCCGCCGCTTCATGCCGCCCGAAAGCTGGCGCATGTTGGCGTCGGCCTTGTCGGCGAGGCCGAGGTGGGCGAGCAGCTCGTCGATCCAGGCGTCGTTGCCGTGCACGCCGAAGTAGCCACTCTGGATGCGCAGCGCCTCGCGCACGCTGAAGAACGGGTCGAACACCAGCTCCTGCGGCACGATGCCGAGCGTGCGCCGCGCCGCCGCGTAATCGCTGACGACGTCGTGGCCCAGCACCGACACCGTCCCCGAGGTGGCGCGTGCCAGGCCGGCGAGGATGCTGATCAGCGTCGTCTTGCCGGCGCCGTTGGGGCCCAGCAGGCCGAAGAACTCGCCCTGCTCGATGTCGAAGCTGACGTCGTCGAGGGCGTGGATGGCGCCGCGCGGCGAGGCATAGGTCTTGGCGACGTTGCGAAACGCGATGGCGGGCATCAGGGGCGCGATTGTAGGCAGCGCGCCGCCCCGCCGACGCCTGCGGGCTAGGGCGCGAACGGATTGGACAGGCCCAGGCGCGGTGCTAGTGTCTCGTCACACCGATCCCTGCGGGACAGCACGCGCCAGATTGCCCAGCCATGGCCTCGCAGACGAAGAAACCGCGGCGCACCGCCGAGCGCATCCTGGACACCACGCTCGACCTCTTCAATCGCCTCGGCGAGCCGAACGTCTCGACGACGCTGATCTCGGCCGAAATGGGCATCAGCCCGGGGAACCTCTACTACCACTACCCGGCCAAGGAAGAGCTGATCACCAAGCTGTTCGACCGCTACGACGCCGCGCTCGCCGAGCTGCTGCGCGCCGCCGACGATGTAGGCGACGTCGAGGACGCGTGGCTCTTCTTCCACATGATGTTCGAGCTGATCTGGGCCTATCGCTTCCTCTACCGCGACCTCAACGACCTGCTCTCGAACAACCGCAAGCTCGAGACCCATTTCCAGTTCGTCGTGCAGAGGAAGACGCGCGCGGTGCAGGCCGTCCTCGACGGCATCGGCCGGGGCAGCACGCTCTCGCTCGAGCGCCGCGACGCCGAGCCCGTCGCCACGGCGATGGTGGTCGTGCTCACCTACTGGCTGAGCTTCGAGTACGTGAGGAACCCGCGCAAGGCGCTCGAGCCCGAAAGCGCCGGGCCCGCCCTGTTGCGCGGCGCCTTCCATGTGCTCACCCTGCTCGCGCCCTATCTCGACGATGACGGCCGGCAACACCTGCACGCCCTCGCTTCCCGTTACCTCGCACCGCACTGAGGAGATCTCGCATGGCCAAATGGACCGCTTTCCCGCACGCCGCCGACGCCTACACCTACGACGCTGCCGCCCTCAAGAAGAAGTGGGCGCGGCTGCATGCCGGCGACGCCGAGCCGCTGCCGAAGGATGAATCGGTGCTCGCCGCGTGGGCGCTGTTCCACGCAGGCCAGTTCCAGAAGGCGACCGAGGCCGGGCTGAAGGCGCACGCGGCCGGCGCCGGCGCCGGCATGACCGTGGCCAACAAGTCGCAGGCGATCTACGCCACCTACCTCGAGAGCAGCGAGAAGACCAAGCTCGCGCTGCTGTACGAGGTGGCCGAGCGGGCCGAGGCGCGCACCAAGGAAGAGCCGAAGGACGCCAACGCCTGGTACTGCATGGCGTATGCGCTCGGCCGCTACAGCCAGGGCATCAGCATCGCCAAGGCGCTGTCGCAAGGCCTGGGCACCAAGGTCAAGAACGCGCTCGAGACGACGATCAAGCTCTCGCCCAAGCACGCCGACGCGCACACCGCGCTCGGTGCCTTCCACGCCGAGGTCATCGACAAGGTCGGATCGCTGCTCGGCCGCACCCAAGGCGCGAGCAAGGACGCGGGCATGGCCAATTACAAGACGGCCCTGAAGCTGAACCCGGGGTCGGCGATCGCGATGGTCGAGTATGCGAACGGGCTGGTGATGCTCGAGGGCGACAAGCGGATGAAGGAAGCAACCAAACTGTACGAGGACGCGGCGGCATGCGAGCCGCTCGATGCGATGGAACGATTGGACGTGGAGATGGCGAAGGCGGAGCTGGAGGACTGAGGGCAGCGTCGGCAACCCTTGTCTGTCCGCTTCAACTGCGTTTTCGCCCAGATGTCCACTTCACCGCTGCTTCTGGACAGGCGGCGCGCACCGTCTTGTCGGTTCACCGGGCGTCAGGGCTTCAAGGCTGCTCCGTAGAAGCGCCGTTGCTCGTGTCCGCTCGCACCGGCAAAGTGGACCGCATGTCATCGAAATCACTACAAGGGCTTCCCTCACTTCAAGAGAGACGTCGATCGATCACCGCGCAGACTAGGAGGCGGTCAGAGCAAGAGTGCGGACTGCAAAACTACAAACGGTCATTCGTGCAGCGTTGAGTGCTGCGGACCCTGATGAAAGACGCGCGCCGGGGCTCCGTTCGTTAGCCGAGACATCCTGCGATTACTCTGAGATATCGTCGAGCCATCCCAGCGCGGGTCCAACCTCTTACTCATCAACGCTTCGTCGTCACGCGTTGGCGGGAACCAGTTCTGTTGCGGCTCAGGTCTGGATCGGCCTGAAGCGCTCTCCCTTGCCCAGCACGGCCCACGCCATGCGTGCGTTCTTCGCTGCGATCGCGACGATCGCCCTCCAGTAGCCACGACGCACCTGAAGCGCCAAGGCCCAGCGGCTGAGTCGGTCGTCCTTGCTCTTGGCCGCGGCGAGAACAGACTTCGCTCCCAGCACCAGGAGCGTTCTGAGATAGCGATCGCCGGCCTTGGTGATGCTTCCCAGGCGAGCCTTACCGCCCGAGCTGTATTGACCGGGCACCAGGCCGAGCCACGCTGCAAGCTGCCGTCCGTTCCTGAAGTCATGCGCGTCGCCGATCGTGGATACGAGCGCGCTGGCCGTCGTGCAACCTATCCCCTGCAGCTGCATCAGTCTGCGACTGCGCTCATCCTCGGCCGCCATCTGAGTCACATGCCGGTCGTACTCGGCGAGGCGCTCATCCAACCGGTGCACTTCGCTCAAAGAGTCACCAACGGCCGTATTGGCCCAGCCCGGCAGATCCTCGAGATGCGCAGTCGCCTCGCGACGCACGGTTGCAGTCTTCTGCGGCAAGACAATGCCGAACTCGCTCAGCAAGCCACGCAGACGATTGATCGTGGCAGTGCGCTGCTCGACGAAGCCTTGTCGCACCCGATGCACGCACAGCCTGGCCTGTTCGTCCTGGCTCTTGACCGGGACGAAGTGCATGTTCGGTCTCTGCACTGCCTCACAGATCGCCGCGGCGTCAGCCGCGTCGCTCTTGCCCCGCAAGCCGCTCATGCGGTATGGCGAGACGAACTTGGGCGCCATCAGGCGAACTGTGTGACCGTGCTGCTTGAAAAGTCTCGCCCAGTGGTGGGCGCCGGAGCACGCCTCCATGCCTATCGTGCACACCGGCAGCGACGCAACAAGCTCATGCAGCTTGGCCCGCTGCACGGCCGGACGAACGAGCACTGCCTTGCCGTGCTCGTCCACACCGTGCACAGCGAAAACGTTCTTGGTGAGATCGATTCCAACGAACAGAATAGCCATGGACTTCCCCTTCGGAGTGAGTGGATGAGAGTTCGCACTTCCCATCGTGGCACTCAGGTGCCAAGCGCCGCTGCGGCGCTAGCTCGGGACGGGGAAGTCCCTTCCATTCGTTAGGCCCCATGAAGCGAGCGTTGCTCCTCGCCAGCAGCTTCCTCGTCTTGCTCTTCGTAGTCGACGAGCTACGGCTGACCGTAGTGAGCTACGCGCAGTCTCAGTACGTCCGCCCCGCCGGTAGGCCCGCCTGGCTTGAATTCTTCGCCAGCTTCGAGGTCTTTGTCGCACTCGCCTATGCGGCCATGTTTAGCCTTGCTGGCGCTGTCTTGGCAGTGGTTGCAGGGGCCTGCGGACGTCCGCTACTAGTTGCATCGCTCTTCGGCATCGCCTACTCGGCAGTTACCTACTTGCTTGCGCCCGTCGGCTGGTTACCCGTCATCTACAGCCACGCTCCGGGCTGGTTGTGGCTGTTGTCCCGGGCGCCGTTTTATGTCCCATGTCTCGCCTGCTTGCTGGGCGCGCTAGTCTCTGTGCGGCTATGCCGCTTCGCGCCAGAATCGTTGCATGTGGCCTAACCCCTCCATCGAGCGGACTTCTCAAAGGCCGCTTCGCGCCCTTTGCGCCGCCGCTCATGTCGAACGTTACGGAAGTATGTACTTGACAAACGCAACGACGAAACGCCGAAGGGCTCAGCAACGCTAAAGGGCAAGCGACTGTTGTCCGCTGCTGATCTTCGTCCCGACCTTGGTCGGCGTCTCTAGTCCCCGTTTCCCTTCCAGTACTTCGCGCACGGTTAGAAGTTGCAGCCGAGGGTAGTGAACATCGTTGTAGGTGAACACTCCGGCCGATGCCGCTTCGGAGCGCATTGCTTTCGTTGGCTCATTGAGACAAAGAAAGCCGCCCATCATCGCGTGC
>Ga0193752_1003157_pt1 | contig 11581 bp, 8 predicted proteins | sample H1c1metaG_FD_144924 | JGI IMG/M metagenome (GOLD analysis project Ga0193752, IMG submission 144924) | Soil microbial communities from a riparian zone of the East river system, Colorado, United States - H1c1 | ecosystem: Environmental > Terrestrial > Soil > Riparian zone | place: USA: East River... | reverse complement strand
ATATTTTGGATGGCCCCCTGCTTTTTTCACGGCGAGAAGGATAAAAATGTTCCCGTAAATGGTTCTAGGGATATGATCAACGCAATGAAAAAAGCAGGGGGCCATCCAAAATATACTGAATATCCAAATGAGGGACATAATATCTGGTATACTGTCAGTACAACACCCGACTTGTTAAACTGGCTTTTTGCACAAAAACGGAGTTGACAATCTACAATTGTTTCTGGAGGAACAGATATCAGGTAGTTCTATCCTTTTGGAAAACCCACAATCATCTCCTTTACCTGGAAGCTGCTGCGGGCGGGCACCTTATCACCCTGAACAATGATGCGAAATGGTCCCTTGTCCATTGGAATATCTGCCCCCCTGGATTGATCTGCCAGGATAATTACTTTGTCTGTGAAGCCATGATCTAATTCGGCAAGTGAAAAAATTACTTCATAACCATCGGCGCATTTCACCAATAAATACTTGGCAAGATTTTCCCCGCGAAGCTGTTTACCCATGGTAACGCCTGCGAGTTCAAGGATATGTTGAACCGTTACGCCGGTATATGGCACATCTTTCCCATCCCTGTCTTTAAGTATGGCAGTGGTGCGTTCCATCTTTGAAAGATCTTCTTTTGTTAGAGTAAGTTGTTTCGTTACTTCACCTGAAACCTTTACTGCGGCAATTGAATTTGATTTCTGTGAGGGTTGGCTATACAAACTAATTGAAAGAACACTACAAAAAGTTATCAGCAGGGCAAAAAATTTATTGAGCATATTTATTTATTTAAATGGATTCGAAAAACGTGGAACAGTGTAATGCCAGGAAGGAGATTTAATGCTTTTGAAACTTCCAGTTTACCAAAAGCTTCCATCTGGTTTGCCGGAGAGTCAACGAAATGGGCAGGTTCTTTCGGGCTGTGACAACCACCTCCCCCAGCCTGAATACATGGTTTGACATTGTATCATAGTCCGGACGACTTGTACTGTCCTGAGCTGTTGCATATATTACACAAAACGAACAAATAAAGAATAATACAAATCTCAACCTTTATGTTTTAAGGGTTATATTCTCAAATATATAACGATCTGTCAAAGACAAATTTAAAGGAATGATATTGAATTACCCCTTGAGATTTTTAGATTCATTTTTCAGGAAACGCAGGAAACGTTCACGGAGTTTATTATGCCAGGCAATCATCGTTTTTGCTTCGGGGGTGATTACCGACCCGCCGCCTTTGGCTCCACCGGTTTGGGGGATCACTAATGGTGAAAGGCTGTTATCGTTCAGCATTGAGACCATCTCCCATGCTTTTTTGTAGGACATACACATTTCTATTGCCGCCTGGCGGATGGAGCCCGTTTTATCGATGAGGCTTAACAGCTCGGCGGGCCCCGGTCCAAAATACCTGTTGCCATTGCATTCGATCCAGAGACTTCCGCTGACGGTATACAGATGGTCCCGCTTGAAAACCGGGGGTCTTTTTGAGAGGGCCATAATTTAATAAGTTGAATCTGATTAAAAATAAATGTGATAAATAATGTTCAGCAAGCTTCTGAACTCACTGCATTAACGAAATAAACTTAATACATTTATATGCAATATCCAGCCATTCAATAGATATAAAAAAATCAGGTACCTGTCCATACAAGCAGCTTAAGAGATCAAAGACCCGGACAAAGCGCCGGGATTGTTGTCATCATTTTTTAATTAGTTGTATATTGGTGTATTCATTATACGCTTATGCTCACACGACGCAGGCTTCTGGCAATTGCAGCTTCACTTGCAGCAACAGCTCCCTATTCCGGGATTATGGGAATGGTCGGAACAGACCCTAAGAAAAAATTTTATTTCGGAGCCTGTGATTGGTCCATTGGCAAAGGTAGTAATATAGAAGCTTTTGATGTGGCGAAACAAATCGGTGTCGACGGTATCATGGTCAGCATGGGTTCCGAAAGCAACAATATGCACTTACGTGATAAAAAATTACAACAGACTTATCTGGACGCATCGCGAAAAACAAATGTAAAAATATCAAGCCTTGCGGTCACAGAATTAAATAGGATTCCTTACAAATCTGATTCCAGAACCATTGAATGGGTTTGGGATAGTATCGGGGTTGCGGTCAATCTTGGGGTAACAGTGTCAATGCTTCCATTTTTTGACAAGAATGACCTGAGAAACGATGACCAGGGGAAAAAGGAAGTTATAAAGAGGCTAAAACAAGTAGCGCCCCATGCAGAAAAGAATGGTATTATAATAGGTCTGGAATCCTATTTAAGTGCCGCTGAACATTTACAAATAATAGAACAGGTAGGATCTAAAAACATAAAAGCGTATATGGATTTCCGTAACACGGCAGATGCCGGGCTTGATGTCTTCAAAGAGCTAAGACTATTAGGTAAAAACAATATCTGCGAATTGCACATGAAAGAAAATGGGTTTTTACTTGGACAAGGCACTTTGTCCTGGGCAGGAATACGTGATCTCATTAATGAATTGGGATATTACGGGGATGGATGGATGCAGATTGAGGGAGCGAAACCTCCAAATACAGACCTTTTGGAAAGTTATAAACATAATCTCCGGTTTCTTAAAGACCTCTTCGACTAAACGCATTAACGCGTTTATTCATTTAGTAAAATAATTAAAACTCATTTATCTCATGAAAAAGAGGCCTGGTGAGCTCTGTGTGACTTTGGTAATATTCTTAATGACGGTCGGATGTAATGACGCGTCGAAACCCGGCCCAGACGATACCGCCGGCAGTAAAACAAAGTCGGCACTCACTGATTTGTACCTCCCCGAAAATCTCGAAGCAACTTTGTGGGCTGAATCGCCGCTGTTCTATAATCCAACAAATATGGATGTAGATATAAAAGGAAGGATATGGATTACTGAAGCGGTAAACTACCGGAATTACAACAATGATTCCACAAAAAATCTGCACCATTCTGCAGGTGATCGTGTAATGATACTGGAAGATACAAACAGTGACGGCAAAGCAGATATTTCAAAAGTTTTTGTCCAGGATAAAGATTTGGTTTCGCCGGTAGGAATCGCAGTAATTGGTAATAAAACAATTGTTTCCTGCTCCCCGAACCTGATTGTCTATACCGACACAGACGGTGATGATCGTCCGGACAGTAAGGAAATTATACTGAACGGTTTTGGAGGCAAGGATCATGATCATTCGCTGCATGCGGTATATGCAGGTCCGGATGGCAACTGGATCTTTAATACCGGTAATGCAGGACCGCACATTGTAAAAGATAAGAAAGGCTGGACCTTGCGTTCCGGGAGTATCTATTCCGGCGGTTCTCCATATAACTTAAAAAACCGGGGAAATTTAAAAAGTGATGATGGCAAAGTGTGGGTAGGCGGTCTTGCCCTTCGAATGAAACCTGATGGCACGGAACTAAAAGTAATGGCTCATAACTTTCGTAACTCTTACGAAGTGATTCCTGATTCATATGGTAATCTTTGGCAGAACGATAACGATGACCAAGTGGTAACCTGCAGAACTACCTGGGTGATGGAGGGAGGTAACGCAGGATATTTTAGTACTGATGGCACCCGTTTCTGGCAAGCCGATCAAAGACCCGGGCAGGATATATTTAAGGCGCATTGGCATCAGGACGATCCGGGAGTAATGCCTGCCGGAGATCGCTCGGGAGCAGGCGCACCTACAGGAGTTGCAATTAATGAAGGTGACGCATTGGGTAAGGAATACCGGGGAATGCTGTTTAGTGCAGATGCAGGCAGAAATATAATTTTTGGTTATCATCCTTTCATAAGTAAATCAGGCTTCGATCTTGGAAAGAGAACAAATTTTTTAAGCAGCACGCCAGATGACGACGCCGGTTATGTCTGGAACGATACTGCACAAAATAAGCTTAAGGAAAAATGGTTCAGACCAAGTGATATTACCTTTGGAACAGACGGAGCTATTTATGTGGCAGATTGGTATGACCCGGTGGTCGGTGGCCATCAAATGCAGGATAGAACAGGGTACGGAAGAATTTACAGGATCACACCCAAAGGTAAATCGCTACATTCCCCGGCAATTAATATCAACACGACAGAAGGTCAATTGCAAGCCTTTAAAAGTCCTGCCATTAATGTCCGCAACCTGGGATTTGAAAATTTGAAACAGCACGGAGCCGAAGCGGTGGAAATCGTAAAGCCATTATTATCTGATCCAAACCCATTCATAAAAGCAAGGGCCATCTGGCTGATGTCACAACTGGGCCCCAAAGGTAAGGCAGAAGTTGAGAAAATATTAAGTGATGAAGACGGGCAGTTCAGAGCAACTGCTTATCGTGCTTTGCGCGCGACAGTGCCGGATATTTTACCCTATGCAGAAAAGATGGCAGCAGATCGTTCTGCTTTTGTACGCAGGGAAGTTGCCATTTCATTGCGTGATCTTTCTTATGGAAAGACAAAAAACATTATCCTGGAACTAATAAAAAGATATGATGGAGATGATCGTTGGTATCTTGAAACGCTCGGTGATGTGTTAAGAGGCCATGAGTCTGATATTTACCCTGAAGTGGTCAAAATATTTGCAGGGCCTGGATCTTCATCACGATGGAATAAACAAATGGCCGATCTGGTTTGGAGATTGCATCCGCCGGAGGCTATAGCTGATCTTACACAAAGATCAAATGACTCCTTACTTACTGCAACCGAACGGCAGACAGCTTTGACTGCTCTGGGATTTATAAATACCAGGGTGGCTGCGAATGCGATGGTTTCGCTAGCCCGATCTTCCAGGCAGGATGTGGCCGCGTCAGCAACATACTGGCTTGCCTTCCGGCAAACGAATAACTGGTTTGATTTGCTGGACTGGAGTAGTATTGATATTAATACCGCTTATGAAAGAAACCTGGCACGAATGAAAGTAAAGCAACAGATAATTTTAGATGAGCGCCAGGCAATCAGCGAAAGAAAACACCAGCTGTATGAAATGGCTGCAGACTCTGTCGGCGGACAACTGTTAATGGGCCTGGCAGCAGAAAAAAAATTGCCAGAAATCCTTTTTCCTTTTGTCGAAGAGAAAATTTTTCAGAACCCAAACGCAAGTATCAGGGTTCAGGCAAGTAATTATTTTAAAATGCCCGGAGCCGGAAAAATTTTCTCTATACAGAATATTTCGAAAATGTCGGGTGATGTAAATAAAGGAAAACAAGTATTTGTCAGGCGTTGTGCATCCTGTCATAAGGTAGCGGGTGAGGGTAACGATATCGGACCGGATCTGACATCCATTATCAGAAAATTTGATAATGCCGCTTTGCTTGATGCAATTATAAATCCGAGTGCTGCGATTGTATTTGGATATGAAGCGTTGCTGGTGAATACAAAGGACGGAGAATCGGTATTTGGTTTTCTTATCTCAGAAAATAAAAATACCATTGTAATAAAAGATATTGCAGGAAGGAAACATAGTATCGCTGTGAAAAAAATTACTTCCAGGCAAAAGCAGAAAACCAGTGTGATGCCTGATGCGTTCACTAATGGGTTATCGGAACAGGATTTAGCTAATATTGTTCAGTTCCTGGCGAAACCAAATTAATTGGTTATATAAGTTTTCTTCATTAATGTCACCTCCCCCTATAAAGGTATAGACACGCATATAATATAGCTTAATTTGCGGTTCTTCTTTTCAGTAACGGACATATTACCGGAGCTTCAGGATGATTATTACCGTCATAGTTCGCAAAACAACAGAGCGTCGTTACCAGAACTCTCAGCAATACTGCATGGAAGCGGTCAGCAAAGTGATTTATGACTTGTTAATCTGATTTCATCTCCGTCTCTCAATCCCTTTCTATCACCCTATCACGGTATTGTTAAAGCAGTTTTTTCGTCTGAATTTTATTGCACATAACAAACCTAATCTTGTTTTATATGAAAAGTTTACGTTTCATAATACCCTATGCTGTATTAAGCATTTGCCTCTTCAACGTTTCCTGTAAAAAAGATCATGAACAGGTTTCAACTGAAACTTCCTGTAGGATAATTACAGGTCTTGGTGGTCCGGATACTTATCATTTCTCTTATAATTCCGATGGTAAAATCGCTTCGCTTTTAATTGCGCCGGGAAAGCAAAAAATAACCTATACCTATGAAGGCAATACAACCACTGTATTGCTCGAAGATGATGGAAAGTTCATGTCAAAGTACATCATCACTAATAACGGGCTCGGCTTCGCTACGAATATACGCAGGGAGGGTAATAAGTCGGGTAGCGTATGGAACAATCAATCCGTAGAATATAATGGGACACAGCTTGCTAAAATATTGTACTCCTCATCTGATCCGAACGCGGGGATTCACGCCGTAAATTACACCTGGAAAGACGGCAATATCGCTACGATGGAGTCCAATGGATCTGTTATAAGCTTCACTTATTATACAGACAGACTCTCTGCACCAGGTGAATGGAGAAGATACACTGAGTTGATTGAAGGATACCGGCTGTATGATAATAAAAATCTGACGAGATCATTAAAGACTGGTTCAGAAATAACCGATTTAAAATACGAATTTGATGCTACCGGCAAGATTACTCGAACTACTGTACTTGAACCGGGAGGTGCTGATTCATATGTCGAGTTCGAATATGCCTGCAATTAAATTCATCACTTACAATTGCAAAGTATGTGATCACCTTTAATGCTTTTCATAAAATATAATCCCTTATGAGGTGGAAGCGTAACAAATCTGTAGTTCTTTTTTAGCTGGCATATATTTACAGCCGGATAAAAATAATTTTTTAATCAAAAACATTTGATTGAAAACCAGCCATTAGCACTCGAAAGTTAACGCCACCCGACTCCTGCAGTACAAGTTGGTTATCCTCGCCAGTACTTAATACAGGAAAAGATATTAAAAGAAATATGACAAGCTTACTTTTCATAGCGTGGAGTTCAGTGCAAATTGCGGCTTGTCTGCCTGAGTATTTCTTTAGCAGATTTTATTGCCGCATCTGTTCTCTTCTGAACATCATTTAGATCGCCATAAAATGATAAGATATTACGTGTGGCCGGAATTGAAAAAAAGATTCATTAAAAACAACATTATTCTTTGCATCTCTTCTCAAACTATTGATAAGATATTCTCTTACAGTTGTATTCATAAAGTCATTAAAGAAATTAATTTGCTGCATTAGATCGGGTATCTTTGTCTGATACAGGTCTATTATGTTGTTTTGTAATTCCTGGTTTTCAATAACACTGAGTTTTCCTGTAGATTCAACGATTCATAACAGTTACTGTTAGGGAAGAAATAAACATTGTGAAAGCCGGTTGGCGTTATGGTTTTGTTGCACACAAAAAAAATGGCAAACGTGTTTATGGCGAAGTTTATAAGAACACAACCGGAAGCGCATCTTTTAAAGTTCCAAAAAATACAGAATATCTCTGGCTTGTGGTAAGCGGCGCACCAACAGAACATTGGCCGGTTGCAATGGGCAGACGCAACCGGACGCAGCCCACCGAAAGAGAAGAACAATGGCCTTATGAGATAAAAATATCCGGTACTACTTTGGATATGTAGCGCGAACCTCCTGGTTCGCTCGTGGAATATCTAGTGCGGACCAGGAGGTCCGCACTAGATAATAATTACACGGTTTTCCTGACGCTTTTTCTCAATTCCTTTGCTGCTGCTACCATTTCAGTCAATGCCTTTTTGGTTTCATCCCAGTGGCGGGTTTTTAATCCACAATCCGGGTTTACCCACAATTGTCGTGGTGGCACTACGGCAATCGCTTTCTCCATCAGGGCTACCATTTCAGATCTGGAAGGTACTCTGGGAGAATGAATGTCGTATACACCCGGGCCTATATCGTTCGGATATTTAAAACCGGCAAAAGCATCAAGCAATTGCATTTGTGACCGGGAGCATTCAATCGTGATAACATCAGCATCCATATCGGCAATGTTTTGAATAATATCATTAAACTCGGAATAGCACATATGCGTGTGTATCTGGGTTTCATCCTGCACACCACCTGATGAAATCTTAAAGGCACCGACAGCCCACTGCAGATACTCCTGCCAGTTTTCTTTTCTTAGCGGCAATCCTTCGCGAATAGCAGGTTCATCTATCTGGATGATTTTTATTCCTGCCTTTTCCAGATCAAGGACTTCATCAAGAATAGCCAATGCGATTTGTGTACAGGTATCTTTTCGTGGCTGGTCATTACGGACAAAACTCCATTGCAGGATGGTCACCGGGCCTGTCAGCATCCCCTTAACCGGTTGTTTTGTTAAAGACTGAGCATAAGTAGTCCATCTCACAGTCATTGCTGCAGGACGACTCACATCGCCATATATAACAGGTGGCTTTACACAACGGCTACCATAACTCTGTACCCACCCGTTTTCTGTAAACGTAAAGCCCTTAAGTTGTTCGCCAAAATATTCAACCATATCGTTACGTTCAAATTCGCCATGGACAAACACATCCAGACCGGTGTCTTCTTGCCAGCGAATAGCTTCAGCTGTTTCTTTTGCAATCAAATCGTCATACTGCTGTTGTGAAATATCTCCTTTCTTCATTTTTGCCCGCCAACCCCTCACTTCCGGAGTTTGTGGAAATGAACCAATAGTAGTGGTTGGAAACATCGGTAAATGCAATGTCTCAAGCTGTTTTATTTTCCTTGTTGAAAATTCGCTGGACCTATGTGCATCTTTGCCGGTAATTGCAGAGGTGCGACGCTTCACATGCTCATCATGTATAAGCAGTGATGTTTTACGGCTATTAGCTGTCAGAACATTTTTATCCAGGCTAATTTTTGTAGCTTCGGGATTTTCGCCGGTAACCAGTTGCTTTAGTGTTACTACCTCATCAATTTTTTGTTTCGCGAATGCGAGCCAGCTTTTTATTTCAGGCGTCAATGTCTGATCTTTTGTTTCCTGGTCAAGATCGCAGGGAGAATGGATAAGTGAGCAGGATGGCGCTATCCAGACACGTTCAATCCCGATTTTTTCAACTGCCTTTTTTATAAAAGAAAGTGATTGCTGGAAATCGTTTCTCCAGATATTTCTGCCGTCAACAACACCCAATGAAAGATTGGTTTTTGTTTTTACAAAATCAGTAACTAATATATCATCCAGTTGCGCCGGACAGCGCACAAGATCCAGATGCAATGTTTGTACCGGCAGCTTTAGGACCATTTCTAAATTTTGCCCATAGCACTCGAAATAACTGGCCAATATGAAATGCAGGCCAGGGATTTTATTTTTTATTTGCTGGTAAGTCTTTATGAATACCTGTCGTTCCGCTGCACTCAGGTCAATTGCAAGACAGGGTTCATCAAACTGGACGAAACGGGCATTGTTATCATCTAATTGTTTCAGCACTTCAATATAGACAGGTAATATATTTTCCAACAACTCAAGCCTGTGGAACTCCCCTTCCTTCTCCTTACCCAGCAATAAATAAGATATGGGTCCAAGTAGTACCGGCTTGGCATTGATGTTGTTTTCCTTTGATTCCAAAAATTCGGTCAGTATTTTATTAGCGTATAAAGTAAATTTCTGATTCGCGGTAAACTCCGGAACGATATAATGGTAATTTGTGTCAAACCATTTCGTCATCTCCATAGCGGTAATATCGTAACCATCTTTCTGATAACCTCTTGCCATTGCAAAAAGCAAATCAATATCGGGCAGTTGCTTATCCTCCATCAGATCGTGAAATCTGGCGGGGATTGCACCCACCATCAGGCTGATATCCAGCACCTGATCATAGAAAGAAAAATCGTTACAGGGAATGAGGTCGATTCCTGCTCTTTTTTGCAGTTGCCAGTTTTGAATCCGAATGGTCTTACCAATCCGTAATAATTCAGCTGCAGAAATTTTACCGGCCCAATACTGCTCTGTGGCTTTTTTTAGCTCACGTTGGTTACCGATCCTCGGGTAGCCTAAGTTGTGTGTTTGCATTTTTTGCTTTTTAAATGATAAAATCAGATAAAAGCTCTTGCTTAACTTCTAATGTTTGTGAAATGGAAAGAAATGATCAGTAAGTACACAGCACACCATCAGAAAAAAAGGATCCTCAAAGTATACATCAAACTGACTATCTGCTTCATTCCACGAAAGCATTGTCAATACGGTAAAGGCAGGTCTCCTGACTTGTAACATTTTTACCATCCTTCCCGCTTTAAGGCAGTGGATACCAGTGGGTAAAAACTTTAGCGTTACTTACAGTTGCGGGACAGCTTGTGATTCACACACAATTCCCTATTAATCTACATTAAGTAAAACCTTTCCGTCTGATAAAGAAATAAAGTATAGAACTTAAATGTAAAGATACGGGAATCAAAACAAGTCATCTATGTAATGATAGAATATGTAATGATAAAAATCCACGTTGTCGCATCAAAATACAAGAAAAAGCAAGTTTTTAAAAGCATCAATCGTATTTTCACAAACAATCATCATCAACGAAGCTACAATGAAAAAATACTTATTCGCCAAAACATTGCTATGCCTGTATCTTATGGCCATTGCATGTAATACTCCGAAAGAAGATCCCAACGTGTTTGAAGCTGACATTATAATTTACGGGGGTACTTCAGCCGCAGTCACTACTGCAGTACAGGCCAGAAAGATGGGTAAGACGGTTATCATCGTTTCGCCTGATACCCATCTTGGTGGTCTGTCTTCCGGAGGCCTGGGTTTCACTGATACGGGTAACAAGGAAGTAATTGGAGGACTATCCCGCGATTTTTATCACCGGCTCTATATGCGTTATCAACAGGACAGCACCTGGAAATGGCAGAAAAAAGAAGATTACGGTAATAAGGGACAGGGCACACCAGCCATTGATGGCAACGAACGCACGATGTGGATTTTTGAACCGCATGTGGCCGAGCAGATTTTTGAAGAGTACGTAAAGGAGAATAAGCTGAATGTTCTTCGCGACGAATGGCTAAACCGTGAAACAGGTGTCACAAAGGAGAATGGCAATATAATTTCAATCAAAACCCTTAGCGGGAAATTGTTTAAAGGAAAGATGTTTATTGACGCAACCTATGAGGGTGATCTGATGGCGGCTGCTGGTATCCGTTACCATGTTGGCCGCGAAGCAAATTCAGTTTATCAGGAAGAATGGAACGGCGTTCAGAAAGGCATGTTCAAACATGGCCACCATTTCAAATCGAAAATATCTCCTTACAAAATACCAAACGATTCTACCAGCGGACTGGTTGCCGGCGTTTCAGCAGAAGCTCCCGGCGAAAACGGCCAGGGTGATAAGAGATTGCAAGCCTATTGTTTCAGAATGTGCCTGTCCAATAACCCGGAAAACAGGATATCATTCGCAAGGCCCGAAGGCTATGATTCTACGCAGTATGAGTTGCTCGGTCGCGTGTTTGCATCCGGATGGCGTGAACTGTTCGATAAATTTGATCCGATCCCCAACCGTAAAACAGATACTAATAACCATGGACCTTTCAGCACTGATTATATCGGTATGAACTATGATTACCCGGAGGCGTCCTATGAAAAACGCAGGGAGATTATAAAACAACATGAGCAGTATCAGAAAGGGCTGTTGTATTTTATCTCGGTTGACAAGAGAG